>Ga0222670_1000659_pt1 | contig 13895 bp, 10 predicted proteins | sample AntAcemetagen732_FD_181148 | JGI IMG/M metagenome (GOLD analysis project Ga0222670, IMG submission 181148) | Saline water microbial communities from Ace Lake, Antarctica - #732 | ecosystem: Environmental > Aquatic > Non-marine Saline and Alkaline > Saline | place: Antarctica: Ace Lake... | reverse complement strand
TCTAAAAAAAAATATTGAACAATCTAAATTTACTTTTAAAGAACTTAAAACATTATATTTTTTTCAGTCAAATAGATGGGATATTTTAACTAATAATGATATTTTAATTAAACTACCCCTAAATAATTCTTTGGAATTACTAAATCTTGCATATAAAATTATAAACAATGATAAAATTGAAAAAAAAATTATTGATTTGAGAGTTAAAAATCATTTGATTATAAAATAATGTCCAATAAAAACTTTCAAACTTTTTTTGATTGTGGCTTTTCTAAAATAAGAGCTGGAACATTTAATACAGATAATAATAAAGATGCTTTTTGTGCTGAAAGTGAATTTTTTACAGATAGATCAAATCTAGAGTCAAAAATTAAAGAAATTATTGTTTCTCTTGAGGACAATTCTAATGAATATATTAATAGTGTAAATTTGATGATAGATAGCCCAAAAATGCTTTCGATTGGCATTTCTTTATCTAAAAAACTTGATGGATCCAAGTTAAAACAAGAAAATATTAAATTTTTAGTTCAGGAAGCCAAACAACAAATTTTGAAACATTATACTAATCATAATATTGCTCATATCATTATTAATAATTATAAAATTGATGGAGCTGATTATTCTTCTTTACCAGGTGAAATAAAATGTCATTTTATATCTTTAGATATAATTTTTATTTGCTTACCAAGAGATTTAATCCTGTATTTCAAGAATATTTTTTCTAAATTAAATATTTTAATTGATCAAATTATTTGCTCTAGCTATGCGAAATCTATTAACTATAAAAATAATTTAACCTTAAACGGCTATGTATCATTTATTGATGTTGGATTTAATAAAACATCAATAATTTCTTATTTAAATGACAAAATTATCTCCATAGATGTTTTGCCCATTGGTGGTAATCATATTACAAAAGATATTTCTTTAATTTTAAAGGTAGATATGGATAGCTCTGAACAGATCAAACTTAATTTTGATCAAAATCCTAAAATCTTAAATGAACAAAACATATTACCAGACATTCTCCAAAAAATAATCTTTGCTAGAACTGAAGAAATTCTTGAGTTATGCAACAAATCTATCAAATCAAATTTGTTTTTAACTAATATGTGCAAGATGATTTTAACTGGTGAGGGCTCAAGAGTACTTGACAATAAATATAAGGATAAAATTTCCTTTCCAAATGATATAGATTTTTTAGAAGAAACCTTAGAAGATATTTGTCAGTCAGGGTTTAAATTTATTTCAGAACCAAATAAACAAGAGGTTGTAGTGGTACCAAAAAAATCAATAAAACAAGGTTTTTTTGAAAAACTTTTTTACTTATTTAGATAAAATAGTATTTTCCTGTAACATTTCTTGTTTTTCTTAATTTAATTCAATTATTTATAAGAATTGAATGTCTGTTTTAAATCAAAAAACTATTAATAAAAATATTACCTTCAAAGGTGTTGGTCTTCATAGTGGGTTAGTCGTAAACATGACTGTAAAGCCAGCTGCACCAAACTCTGGAATAATTTTTAAAAGAATAGATCTTAAAGAAAACAATATAATCATCCCTAATATATTTAATGTTAGTAGCGCAATATTTTGCACAACTATTTCAAATGAAGCTGGTGTAAGTGTATCCACAGTAGAACATTTGATGGGAGCTTTATATGGATTAGGTATTGATAATGCTTTAATTGAAATTGACAATCAAGAAGTACCAATCTTAGATGGTTCGGCAAAACTATTTGTTGAAGCGATTTCAAAAACTGGAATTAAAAATAGTGATGCACCAATTAAGATAGTTAAGATTCAAAAAAAAATAGAATTTATTGATGGTAATAAAACAATTTCTATTGAACCAAGCAAAATTAGCCTAGATATAGATTTTGAATTAAAATACGAAAATGAAGTTATAGGAACACAAAGAAACTCGGTGAAAGTATTCGAGTCTGATTTGAGCGACATTTATAACTCTAGAACATTTTGTTTATTTGAGGATATAGAAAAATTAAAAGAGATGGGCCTAGCTAAAGGTGGCAATCTTGATAACGCGATAGTTGTTAAGAATAACGCAGTATTGAATCAAAATGGACTTAGAAATGAAAAAGAATTTGTAAACCATAAGATTTTAGACTGTATGGGAGATTTATACTTAGCTGGCTATAAGATAATTGGAAAAATAATTTGTTCTCAAGGTGGCCATAAACTTACCAATCAATTATTAAGAAAAGTTTTTCAAAATGATGAAAATTTTTCATTAATTGAAATTACCGAAAAACATTTGCCTAACGCTTTTATTAATAGAAGTCACTTAAGGTCTATAGCTTAAAAAATAGAGTTTTATTCATAATCTGTTAGAATAAGATAATGATTTCTAAATTTAAAATATTATTCATTTTAGTGGCATTATTATTTGTTTATTCATGTGGAGATAAGACAAATAAAATATCTGAAATTGTAGAAGTAGACATGGAGATGCAAATGTCTAATGCTTATAAGGAAGGATATTTTGAATTGCAAAGAGGAGATGTATTATTAGCAGCTAAAAAATTTAATGAAGCAGAACTATTATTTCCGCAATCACCATGGGCAGCAAAATCGGCAATTATGGCTGCATATGCTTATTATACTCAAGATTATTATAGTGATACAATTTTTGAACTAGAGCGATACTTAAAAACTTATCCAAATCATAAAGATAAAGTATATGCACATTTTCTTCTTGGAATGAGTTTTTATGAACAAATAGTAGATGAAAAAAAGGATTTAAAATCAATACTAGATGCAAAAAATCAATTTGAGTTAATAATAAAAGAGTACCCAGCTTCTGAATTTGCAATGGATGCAAAATTTAAGATTGATTTAATTAATGAAATTTTAGCAGCAAAAGAAATGTATATAGCTAGATATTATTTAAATAAGAGCAAATGGATACCGGCTTTAAATCGATTTAAAACAGTAGTGAATAAATACAATACAACTATATATACCGAAGAAGCACTTCATAGACTGGTAGAAATTAATTATAGATTGGGCTTAATAGATGAGTCTAAAAAATATGCTAATACATTAGGTTATAATTACCAATCTTCAGATTGGTATAAAAATAGCTATAAAGTTTTTAATACCAATTATAGAGATGGGATCGAGGAAATACAAAAAGATAAAAAGAAAAAAATAGGATTGATAAAGAGATTTAAGGGATTGTTCGAGTAACATGGACGACAAAGAAGTGGAAATTGAGTATTTAAAAAAAATAGATTTAGTACATAAATATAATAAACATTACTATGATAAAGATAAGCCAATTGTTTCAGATCAGATATTTGATTCATTAAAAAAAGATATAATAGAGCTTGAAAATAAATTTAAGTTTTTAAAAAATAAAAATTCACCAACAAAAACAGTAGGCTTTAAACCATCTAAAAATTTTGAAAAAATAAAACATAGAGTTCCAATGCTGTCACTCGGGAATGCCTTTAATGAAGAAGACCTAAAAAATTTTGAAAAAAAGATATTAAATTTTTTAAGCTTAAAAAAAATAAATGTAATTGATTATAGTGCAGAGCCTAAAATTGATGGGATATCAGCTTCATTAATTTATGTTAATGGAAAATTTACAAAAGGACTTTCTAGGGGAGATGGTACAGAAGGAGAGAATATTACACAAAATTTAAAAACTATTAGTGATATTCCTCAGGAAATAAATGCAAAAAATTTTCCCAATGAAATTGATATTAGAGGAGAGGTGTTTATAGAAAACAACGATTTCAAAAAAATTAGCGAAAAATTTGCCAATCCTAGAAATGCAGCATCAGGATCGTTAAGACAAAAAGATCCTAATATTACGGCCAAAATACCACTTAAATTTATCGCATACACCTATGGCCATGCCAAAGAAATGAAGATCTATAATCAAACTGATTTTTTAAAAAATTTGAAGGTATGGGGTTTTAAAATAAACCCATTTAATAGAAGAATTTCTGGTGTTGAAAATTTAATGCTAAATCATAAAAATCTAGAAACAAAAAGGAAAGAAATAGCATTTGATATTGATGGAGTTGTTTACAAAGTAAATGACTTTAGTTTACAAAAAAGACTAGGTTTTGCTGCCAATGCACCCAGATGGGCAATTGCACATAAATTTTCTGCTAATAGTTCAATTTCTGAAATAATGAATATTGAAATTCAAATTGGGAGAACTGGCGCTTTGACGCCAGTTGCAAAAATTAAACCAGTTAATATCGGTGGAGTAATTGTTTCAAATGCAACACTTCATAATGAAGACGAAATTATTAGGAAGGACATAAGAATTGGTGACACGGTTACAGTTGAAAGAGCTGGCGATGTGATACCCCATGTTGTTTCAGTAGATATAAAAAAAAGAAACAAGAACTCCAAAAAATTTATTTTTCCAATAACTTGCCCATCATGTGGCAATAAAACTGTAAAAGATTACAATGAAACAACTAAAAAACAAGATGCCGTTAGAAGATGTATTAGCGAAGGTTATGAGTGTGAAAAAATCGCAATAGAAAAAATTAAACATTTTGTATCAAAAGAAGCATTTAATATTGATGGTTTTGGAAAAAAAATCGTAGAAAATTTTTGGAATTTAAAATTAATTAGATTACCGCAGGATATTTTTAATCTTGACTATGAAAAAATAAAAAAATTAGAAGGTTGGGGCGGATTATCTGTAACAAATTTAAGATTTTCGATTGAACAAAAAATAGTTATTTCATTAGATAGATTTATATATGCATTAGGAATTAGGCATATAGGTCAAGAAAATGCCAAGCTTATAGCCAGACATTTAAAAACAGCAGATAATTTTTTTAAATTATCTGATAATAAAAATATAGAAAGTTTGTTTAATATAGATGGAATTGGCAGTACTCAAATTCAATCAATTAAAAAATTTTTTTTAAACAAAGCAAACTTAAACGTTTTATTAGAACTAGGAAAAAATCTTAAGATACAGAACATGATATTAATAAATAATAAAGGATTATTAAATAATAAAACTTTTATGCTTACAGGTAAGCTAAACGGAATTAGTAGAGCAGAAGCAAAATCTTTGATTGAGCAGAATTCTGGAAAAATAATTAGCAATGTAAATAAAAAACTTAATTATTTAATTGTAGGTGAAAAACCAACTACTAAAAAAATAAATACAGCTAAAGAATTAAACATAAAAACTATTAATCAAAATGAATGGTTGGAAATGTTAAATAAGACTAGCTAGCCATTTTCTCTCTTTTTTATTTAATACACTTGAATATTCAGAGTAAATTTTTAAATGATATTTAAATAAATAGTCCTTTTCACTTTCATTTAATAATTGATAATTGATTAAATTTTTTTCTATTGGGGCGAATGTAAGATTTTCAAAGGATAATTTATTATTTAATTGTTTTGCATAAATAAGGTTTTCTATTCTAATTCCAAAATGATTTTGCTTATAATATCCAGGTTCGTTACTTAAAATCATACCTTCTTCAATTTTGATATTATTGTATTTAGAAATCGATTGAGGACCCTCGTGTACGTTTAAAAAAAAACCAACCCCATGACCGGTTCCATGCGCATAATCCAGACCTTCCTTTTTTAAAAATTTTCTAGCCCTGATGTCAATTTTTTTCCCAGTATTAAATGTATTTAAGTTGGTTTGGGCAACGGCGATATGACCTTTCAAAACATTTGTATAAGCATTCATTATAGTTTTTTTTTGTTTGGTAAAACAAATAGTCCTAGTAACGTCTGTAGTTCCGTATTTATACTGACCACCTGAGTCTACTAAAAAAATATCTTGTTTGTTGATTTTTTTAGTAATTTTACTTGTAGCCCTGTAATGCACGATGGCTCCATTAGATCCTGTCCCTGCTATAGTGTTAAAACTTGGAAATAAATAATCTTTACTTAGTTTTCTAAATTTTTCTAATTTATTTTGAGCATCAACTTCCGTTATACTTTTTTTGTTAACATTTTTAATCCAATAGATAAATTTTGTTAATGCTAATCCATCTTTCTTATGAGCTTCAATCATATGTTTTATTTCATACATATTTTTGATAGATTTTAATTTATAGATAGGGTCATTTACTTTTAAAATCTTAAACCTTTTTTTGATAATATTTTCATAAAAAACTGAACATGTTTTATCATCAATTATAAAGCTCCCCCCCGGCAACTGATTAATCAGAGTTAAAAAATCATTGTTATTAATGATCTGATTTTTTTTAATTTTTTTTTCCTTGATAATATTAAATGCTTTTGTTTTTTCTGTGATTAAATATATTTTCTTATTTTTGTGTATAATTAATCTTGCGTTTGGTATTGGGCTGTTTGGATTGTCATGCCCCCTGATATTCAATAACCATGCTACATTTTCAGGTGCGCTAACAAATAAATAATCAGCTTTGTTTGAATTAAGGAATTTTACAATTTTAGAAATTTTTGATTGATGAGTTTCTCCTACTATTTTTTTTTCTAAGGAATAAAAGGGTTTTGTTTTTTTTTCATTAAATGTTGATATCTGATCAATTAAATTTTGATTAATCAAAACAAGTTTATTGTGTGCAAAGTATTTATTGAGAGTGTTGTTAGTAAATAAACTTGGGTCATAGCCCAAAGTATAATTCTTGATAATTCTATGTGGTAGTTTTTTATGGATTTCGATTATATTAAAATTTTTTGAAGATTCTTGTTGGGCTTGAATAGTATACCTACCATCAACAAACAAATAATTATTTTTCTTTAAGATAACAGCAATACCAGCTGAACCAGAAAATTTTGTAATTGTTCTTAACCTATCATTTTTTGCGTACTCAGAAAAATAATCATCATTTTTAGGAATAATATACCCGTCAATTTTATATTTATTAAATTTTTTTCGTAGGATGTTTATTTTATTTTTAATCATTTGATTCTTTTTTGATATCTTATCCATCCAGGACTTCTTGCTCCTTCATTAGCTTCAAAATCTTGGTTAAATTCAAAATCGTCTTCTTTGCTCTCGTCAAAGAAAGAGTTTTTTTCTAGAAACTGTTCTGGAAGTTCTTCAATAAATCTTGAGGCCATACTATCTATCCAATTTCCTTGATAAAACCTATTCATAGCAAACGATACTAGGGCTTTCTTTTTAGCCCTTGTTATACCTACGTATGCCAATCTTCTTTCTTCTTCAAGTCCGTTTTGACCTTTTTCTTCAATAGATTTTTGGTGTGGAAAAAGCCCTTCTTCCCAGCCAGGCAAAAAAACAACATCAAACTCAAGACCTTTAGAGCCATGCATAGTCATCATATTAACCTTTTCACCTTCCCAATCCTGATCAATTGAGGTTGCTAGCGCTACGTGCTCTAAAAAACTTTCCAAGTTATCAAATTCCTTCATGGCACTTAAAAGTTCTTTAATATTTTCTAGCCTATTTTCATTTTCTATATCTTTTTTATTTTTTAGCATCGACGAATAACCCGACTCGTCCAAAACTAATTGAAGAAGTTTGATGTGATTGATTTTTTTTATATTAATATCATTTCTCCATTTATACATTAAGAATAAAAAGGAACTTAAACCTATTTTTGTTTTTGGTTTGATTAAATTTTGTTCAATTAATTGTTTTGAAGAAATCTCTAAACTTACAGAATTTTCTTTTGAAAATTCATGTATTGATTTAATAGTACTTTCTCCAATAGAACGTTTAGGATTATTTACTATTCTATCAAAAGCTAAATCATCTTTTGGTTGGTGAATTAACCTTAAGTAAGCAACACAGTCTTTAATCTCCGCCCTTTCATAAAATTTTGTCCCTCCTAAAATTCTATAAGGAAGGCCAATTTTTAAAAAACGTTCTTCAAACTCTCTAGTTTGAAATATTGCTCTAACTAAAATTGCTATGTTGTTAAATGAATATTTTTTTTTAAGTTTTTTTTCTATTTCATCCGATATTCCTATTGCTTCATCTTTTCCATTTTTAAAACAATTAAGTTTAACAAGATCCCCCACTTCCATTGTTGTTTTTAAAGTTTTACCAACTCTATTTTGGTTATTAGCTATTAAGCTTGAAGCCACTGATAAGATATTTTGTGATGATCGATAATTTTCCTCTAACCTAATTACCTTTACATTTTTATAAACTTGATCAAATTCCAAAAAATTCTTAATTTCAGCACCACGCCAGCTATAAATAGATTGATCATCATCTCCAACACAGCATAAATTTTTATGTTTATCAGATAATAGATAAAGCCATCTACTTTGAATATAGTTTGTGTCTTGATATTCGTCGACCAATATATACTTAAAATTATTAGAATAAATTTCTCTTATATCTAAATTTCTCTCTAGAATTTTTACAACGTGCAAGATTAAATCTCCAAAGTCACATGCATTTAAGTCTAATAGTTTTTGTTGATAAATTTTATATAGAGGAAGTACAGTTTTTTCATATATATCGTTTCTATTAATAACAACTTCATTTGGATAAAAACCTTTATTTTTCCATCTATCTATAATTGATAAAATATATTTAGGCGCCAACTGTTTAATGTCTATATTTTCAGCTTTACATATATTTTTAATTAATCTTACCTGATCATCTGTATCAATAATTGTAAAATTAGAAGTTAATCCAGCACCAGGAGCATGTTTTCTTAATAGCTTTGCACAAATAGAGTGAAATGTTCCAAGCCAAGTCAGGCCTATAGCTTCTGAGTTTAGTATTGCACTTACTCTACTTTGCATTTCTTTTGCAGCTTTATTAGTGAAAGTTACAGACAGTATTTGGTTAGGAAAAGCCTTTTTTTCATTAATAATATGAGCAATTCTAGAGGTTAAAACTTTAGTTTTTCCAGAACCTGCACCAGCCACTATTAGTAATGGTCCGTCAAGATATAAAACAGCTTCCCTTTGTGCGTTGTTAAGATTATTTAAATATTCAGAGTTTATCATTTTTAAAATTTCATTATAAGATATTTAAACTTCAACTGTATTTATGGAAAAAATTGTCAAAATTTTTAATAACTTTGTAAGAAATACAATATTCAAAGTTAAGAATAAAACAAATAATAAATTTATAATTAGTAGCTTTAATAAATTTTTAATAACTTTTATTAGCTTATTATTTTTATATATATTTTACCTATTGTTACCTCTTTTATATGACAAGGATTGGGCAAAAGATAATATTAAAACCAAACTTCTTAATGAATTTAAAATAGATCTCAGTTCTTTTAATGATTTTTCATATCGAATTCTCCCGGTGCCCCATTATTTAATTAAAGATCCTAAGATATTATTGACTGAATTAAAAAATCAAGAATTAGTAGCAGATGTTAAAAATTTGAAAATATTTTTGAGTCAAAAAAATCTATATAATAAAGATAAAATGTTTATAGAAAATATAATCATTAATAAAGCAAATTTTTTTTTATTAAGAGACAGCCTTAATGTATTAAATGATTCAATCGATAATCAGTTTTCTAATAAAAAAATTACAATAAATAAAAGTAATATTTTTTTTAAAAACAATTTAGATGAAATAATCTCAATTATTAAAATAGATAAAGCAACTTTATTTTTTGACGAAAAAAAATTAATAAATTTATTAAAATTAAAAGGTAGCGTTTTTGCAATACCTTTTAATTTTGAATTAAAAAACAAAAAGGATCTAATTAGAAAAAAAGAAATTAATTTTGAAGCGAAATCTCTTAATTTAGATATCCACAATGAATCATTTGAAGAAAAAAATACTTCAGCTAAAGGAATAAATGTTATTTCATTTCTAAACTCCACAATTAATACTGAATACGAAGTAAAAGACAACTCTATTGAATTTAATTCAAATAACTCAGGAGTAAATAGTTCACAAGCAAACTACAATGGCAAGTTGTCAATTAATCCATTTGATTTAGATTTAAATATTAATCTAAGTAATTATAAGATATCCAAATTATTTAATTTTAATCCTATTTTAATTGAATCTCTTAAATCAGAATTGTTATTTAATGAAAATATAAGTTTAAATACATCCTTAATTATTAATTCAAACACTAATGAAGAAATTTTCCATAATGCGCAAATACACTTTAATATTCTTAATGGTAAGGTGAATTTAGATAGCTCAAAATTTGTCAATGAAGATATAGGCTTATTAGAGCTAAGTAATAGTAATCTATTTTTTGAGAATAATAAGTTAATTTTAAATACAGATATATTGCTTGATATTAAAAATTCTAATGCTTTATTTTCTTTTCTTAATACGAGTAAAAAATCGAGGAAAGAAATTAGAAATATTTTAATTAATTTAAATTATGATTTTTTGAGCAATGAAATAGAATTTAATAATGTTAAAATTGACAATATTGAAGTGAGCACTCAATTTTTTAATATAATAGAAGGGTTTAAGGATAATAATTTAAATAATTTAATTAAAACTAAAGTTTTGCTAAATGAGCTGCTTAGCATTTATGAAGGGTAGATCATTTTTTTAGGATCAACTATTCGCTCATAATCTTTTTCTTTAATAAGACCTGTTTTTAAAGTTTCCTCTTTCAAGGTGGTCCCATTCTTTAAAGCTGTTTTTGCAATTCTTGCAGCGTTATCATATCCAATATGAGGAGCTAGAGCTGTAACTAGCATTAAAGAATTATCTAGATGCTCTTTAATTCTTTTTTTGTTAGCTTGAATTCCCTTAACACAATAAAGAGCAAAATTTTTGGTACTATCTGCAATAAGATCTATTGATTGCAGCACATTATGAGCAATCATTGGTTTAAATACATTTAATTCAAAATGACCATGAGAGCCAGCGACTGTAATTCCAGTGTGATTTCCAATTACCTTAGCGCAAACCATCGTAACTGCCTCACATTGAGTGGGATTAACCTTGCCTGGCATAATTGATGAGCCAGGTTCATTTTCTGGAAGTGTTAACTCACCATATCCAGCTCTAGGCCCCGATCCTAAAAATCTTACATCATTTGATATTTTCATTAATGCAACAGCACAAGTATTTAATGTTCCTGAAAAGTTTACAATAGAGTCGTGAGCGGCCAATTCTGCAAATTTATTAATAGCTGGTTTAAAAGGTAATTTTGTAAATTTGGCTATTTCTTTAACAATTTTTTTATCAAAACCTTTTTTAGAATTAATTCCAGTTCCAACAGCCGTGCCACCTTGTGCTAAAAAATATATTTCTTTAAGTGCAAGCTCTATTCTTTCAATGCATTTTTTTAGTTGGACCTGATATCCTGAGAATTCTTGACCAAGTGATATTGGTGTTGCATCTTGTAAATGAGTTCTACCAATTTTTATAATATTTTTAAATTCTTTAGATTTTTTAGCTAATTCTTTTTCTAGAATTTTTAAACTTGGTAATAGTTTTGATATAGTCTCTTGAGCAACAGATATATGCATAGCTGTCGGAAAAACATCATTTGTTGATTGAGATTTATTTACATGATCATTTGGGTGAACTGGTTTTTTTGAACCTTTTTTTCCACCCAATATTTCAATTGCTCTATTTGCAATTACCTCATTAACATTCATGTTAGTTTGGGTACCAGAACCTGTTTGCCATACTTTTAAAGGAAAATTTTTATCTAACTTTCCTTTAATAACTTCATCTGAAGCTTTTATTATCGAATCTGTTATTCTTTTATTAATTTGCTTTTCCTTATAATGAACTAATGCAGCAGATCTTTTAATTATTGCTATAGATTTTATTATTGAAATATTAACTAAAATTTTTCCGATATTAAAAAATTTATTAGATCTTTGTGTTGATGCGCCCCAATATTTGTCACTTGGTACATTAACACTTCCTATGCTATCGAATTCTTTTCTTAATTTCATTGATTAATATATAATTAATAATTTAGTATACTTGTATATTAAATTTTAAAAACTTACAGGAGCTAAATGTCAAATTTTAACAAAGTAAAAACTTTCATGGAAACCTTTGGTCAAGAGGTCAAAAATAAACCTTCTTTTAGCACTGATAAGATTAATAGTCTTAGATATGATTTAATTAAAGAAGAGTTAGAAGAACTTAAAATTGCAATGGAAAGTAAAGATCTTTTGGAAGTTGCTGATGCTTTAACAGACATATTATATGTTACTTATGGCGCTGGACATGCATTTGGTATTGATCTTGATAAATGTTTTGAGGAAGTTCAGAATTCAAATATGAGTAAGTTAGGTGAAGACGGTAAGCCTATATATAATGAATCTGGGAAAGTTATGAAGGGACCTAAATATTTTAAACCCAATCTTACCAAATTTGTAAATTAATAGGGGCGTTCTGTAACTCTGTTTATTACGTATAATAACACCTAGTAACGGTTTATCTAAAAGTTTCTGCTCTAGGTTTCTGCTAATTTCCAGGATTATTGTCAGCGAATAGTGGGTTAGACTTATTTGTGAGCTGTAAAGAGTCTAGTAATTGAGATTCAGCTTATTTTCTTAATTTTCTTTGAAGTTCTTAAATACTCTAGCATTTAAGATAGAACCGTCTTTAGCAGATTGAGGGGCAAGGTAGTGATTCAAAATCATATCTGGGCTTGTGTTACCCATTTCTGATAAATCACTAATTGAAGCGCCAGCATTACTCAATTGAATAATTACACTATGTCTAATTAGATACAAAGTTCTAGGTTTACTGTTTTTGCTATAGTAAAGGTTTAATTCTTCTAATTTTTTTTTGAAGGTTTTTCTCATTCTTTGATCTAGGGCTTCTCTTTGTTTTCTAGTTTTGTGGTGTGGAAAAAACAAATAATCATCTGGTTTCAAATCGGGATATCTTTTCATCATTCTCTCTATAAATGTAGATTGAGTAAAAAGAGGATGACACGATTGATGATGTATCTTTTTCTTTTTTTTACTAGTTTTAGTTTTAGGTAATTTAATATTAATAATTGGTCTTTTAGGATTGTTTGTATTAACAAAACAATGCCCAAATCTAATATTTGTTATCTCTTTGCCTGGTCTAAATGGTGATGATCTTAACATTTGAATCACATCTACAAACTCATCAATAAATGGATCTCTAGTTTTTTCAAAATCTTCTAAAAAACTTTTTCTTACTTTCTCTAATTCGTGATGAAAGAAATAGTCTTTAGTTTTATCTTTTACAATTATGTCTTCAGGTATTTTAATAGAAGGTAAAAATTGTATCAATCCTTCAGCTTGAGCAAACTTACTCATCATTAGAATATCAGTTCTATATTTTTGTACTGTTTCGTAATCTAAACCTGATTGATCTTTGCCACCACTTATTTTGAGTCTTTTCATACAATCATTAGAGGCTTGTTCAAATGAATGTTTATTTTTTAAATCTACATCTTTGAAGTGTCTTTCAATTTCAGCAATCCATCTATTTTTTTTATTGTACCACTTTGAGGCTTTAAAGTTCTCTAGGGGATATAGTTCTTTATAATCGTCTATCTCTTTATCATAGAAGTCATAAACAAATTGATTGAAGACACTTTTTGTATTTTGAGTATTTTCAACTACAGAGTCTTTATCAAATAATCTGTGAATCTCTTTTGCTCTGTGCCATGCTTTTCTTTTATCTTTCTCTTTAGTAGATTGAAGATAATAGCCACTTTTACTAAACATCTTACTCACATAGAATTGAACATAGTAAAATGAACTCTTGGGTGTTTTAATTATACAAAGAGTGTCAGCAGTTTTTTCTTTTGGGTGTCTTTCTAATATCTTCATTATATGTTTACTTTCTGTGTAGGTAATTTCAAAACAACAGAATTGGCAATTTTCAAATGAGCGTCTGTTTGTTTGATTAAAACTTCAATCTTTTTAGATAGATACTTGTAAGCTTCATTATTCTTACAAGTGATTGTCATTGATAATGGTTGTCTATTATTTGAGATTTTTGGAGT
>Ga0222670_1000645_pt1 | contig 14157 bp, 39 predicted proteins | sample AntAcemetagen732_FD_181148 | JGI IMG/M metagenome (GOLD analysis project Ga0222670, IMG submission 181148) | Saline water microbial communities from Ace Lake, Antarctica - #732 | ecosystem: Environmental > Aquatic > Non-marine Saline and Alkaline > Saline | place: Antarctica: Ace Lake... | reverse complement strand
TTCTTTCAATGTCGTTTGCAAAAGCCTGCTTGGATGCCACAGCATTTTTCTTGGCCGATGCACCAAATCCCACAGCCCACAACTTCATTGAAGTGCCCAACTCTATCGCCTTGAGTTCAACAGGATTTCTAGTGTCGCTGTTGGAGTCTGCTTGTGCCGACGATATGATCACGGCTGTGAATCCAATCACTCCGACTGCGAATTTTAACCATTCTTTGATCTGTTTCATTATTGTTTTACTCCTTGAGTTTGTAGCCACTCGGCAATAGGCATGTCGTCCACATCGGATGAAGCATAGCCACAGGCCTCGCAACTGGTTTCTGTTTGGGGGTTCTTGTCAAAATGACACAAATCACACGCCCATTCTATTAAAAGGTTTGACATTACTTGTCCTCCCCCAGTGCTCTGCGGAAGTCTTGATGGATCAGGTGATGGTCTCTGGCATCGGTATGTGCATAAAACGCATCCGTCATGGCCTCGTTGGCCGCTTCCTGTCTGGACTCATAATCATCTCTTACCTGCTTCACTAGGTCTAGAGCATCTGTCTTACGATCTTCTTCGATCGCTTCCACTGCATACACCATAGCATCTAATATTTCTTGGTCTGTCATTGTCATACTGTCTCCTTGTTTGTTGTTAATTCTTCTGTGTACGGGTCAATCTGTACGTCGCCGTTCTCTTCGGCGAATTCATCATCCTCATACACCACCTGGCCGATGTATTCCACAGGATCGTTGTCTCGATAATCAGCATCAACGATTGTGGTCTCCACTCCGTCCCTGTTCTCTGCTAACTCTTTTGTGATGGCTGAATGATCAATACCACCCGAGTTGCTGAATGAATCTTCTGCTTCTGTTCTGTTAGCGGCCAACACTTCTTGTTCGATCAAAAGTGTGTAATAGGTCTTCTTACGATAAAGGTTCTTGCCTACATCATCCGCATTGAAATATATTGCTGTGTCTGTCGTGCTCACTATTTGTCTTTCTTTTTAGATTTTGGTTTTTGTGTTTTCATTGAATCTATGGTCTTGATGATCTTGTCGCATCTAGCGATCATCTTGCCACACACCGAATCCATGTTACCGAGTATGTTCTTGATGTCTATGACCTGTTTGATCATCACGATTATTAAAACCGTTAAAATTATTGGTATTAGATTTATTTCCATTGGGTTCTCCTTATTTTCCTAGTTGTTGTTCAATTTCTAAATTCAACATCGTGTCCACAGCATCTGGTATGTCAGTTTTTGCAAACACAGGTGCCTCTCTGTCTGCCGGCACAAAGTCAAAGCAAAACTCGTCGCCTACAGCATACATATTCACACCTCCTGCTGGATTGATGTTGTCCACATAAAAAGTTCTAAGAACCTCGTGGAAGAAATCTGATCTTTCTGACTGTAATAATTTCACAAACAGAGTACCATTCACCATTTCTGATTTTTCAGTGAGACCTGACGCTTTGGTAAACTCCTTGATTTTGTTTTCTATCTTGTTTTGCATTTTTACACCTCCTAGTGTCTTTTGTTATAGTTTCATTATAGCACGGAACACAGATAGGTCTATTGATCTAGGGTAGAAAAAAGTCAATGAAATCAACGACTTGTTGTGAGATCTACTCTATATAGACACTATATGCTGTGGTTTTTACAGAATAATACCACTATAGTCCACTGCGATAAGGAGCAAATGCTCTTTCGAACTCCTCTGCCGTGATCTGTTCCAACTCCACGGCCTCCGCACCTTTGGTGTACAATTGAGCAACATCCTTGATGACCTGAGCATAAGGAAACCTCCCCCAATAATGGTCAGTCTCTCGACCATCCTGTGTCACTGTTACTCTATAGAAACAATCGTGCTTCATAATAGTTTGGTGGACCATAAGGGATTCGAACCCCTAACCCCCTGTTTCGAAGACAGGTACTCTATCCAGTTGAGCTAATGGTCCTTGGTGGCCTCTAGGGGAATTGAACCCCTCTTTACGAGATGAAAACCCGTTGTCCTAACCGATAGACGAAGAGGCCGTTGTGGCTAGTAGTGCTCTTCGTAATGAGAGACATCAATCGGATCACCGTTCTCATCCAGTTCCATCTCTTCTGATCTGCCGTGATGGTTCTTGTGCTTGAATCCGCATCTGGGACATCGGGTTTCATCGCTGTCGATGTCGTCTAGATTACAGTCTTCACACATCCACGTCTTCTCCTCTGCCTCCCCTTCACCTAACTCGTCTATTATTAAATCAAAATCATCCATTGTGTTCTCCTTTGTTGTTAATTCATCTCCTGAAATGCCTGTTCGGTCAACTCCATGGCCTCTTCGTGTGAATGGCCCTCGTCTAGATATCGATCGTACAGTCTTTCCTTTGCTTCTAGGTTCACATCACAGCTCATTAAATCTCCTCCATGATGCCTAGAACTTCTGCAAGACCCAACAGCAGACCTGCCAGCTTGACCATTTCTATGCCCGACACAACCATCACTCCGTAGCCCACGAATCGCACGATGCTCTTCGCGATGGAATAATAGAAATGTCGATTGGTTTTACTTTCTTTGGGTTCAACCATTTGACACCTCCACCAACGGTGCGGAACTGACTGAATCCGTATAGTCATCTCCATTGTAGTGCCTTGAGGTCTTCTCTATCACCATCATACCATCTCTGATCTTGTAGGTGATCAACTCCTGCTTCAATACTCCCACCTTGGTGCCTTCGAAGGCATCGTAGAATGGTCCTTGTCCTGTCTTTGTCATATTATTTTCCTTTCCACCATATTAAAATAACTCCTATAAAACATACCATCAAGAACTGCCAAGCCGGTAAATCTCCCATGGGCATTGTTAATACGTCTATCATATAATTTAACATCCTTTCTATATTTGTCAATCGAGTATCTCCACATCTGCTTCTGTTTCTATTACCACCCGAGCACCGCAAGATAACAAAGGTCGATCATTACCACCATATATCACTTCACTGGGTCCTAACACTCGTACTCTAGAACAATAAGTGTTCCGTGAGCCTTGTTTAACTGTTATCACCGGATCGTCTGTGCCATTCTTTCGATTGGCTCGAATGACGTGCTGGTTGACGTGGATATATGTTTTCTTTTTTTTCATATTATGGTTTCATAAAAGTATGATTGCCAATTACCTTTATGGTCTTGTACTCTTTGGCCCAATAAGGATAGACCAAATTCTGTGCATAGTAATACAGTGATCCATCTGTGTTATCTTTCACTGCATTGTGCATCACCATCAGTGCTGTGTTGACGGAATCTCTCCAACCCGTGGCATTGCCTTCTATGGGTGTACCGTTCATGTACTGAATCCATATGGTGTCTTTCTCTCCATCACAGTACCATGAAAATTGGCATCTGTGTTTTCTTGGATAATAAATTCTTTGTGCTTTGGATAGACCGGGATCTTTACGAGTCTTCCAGGACTCTCTCACCGGACCTTGTTGCACCACACCGCAATAGGTGTTGGGAAAGTCCGCGGACTTGACTCTGTTACGAGTCACATTTGCCACCGCCGTTTTGCCCTGTATGCTTTCTGCTCGTGCTTCAAAATAGATGTTCTGTGCTAGACAGCTCAACTCCTGTGTGTTCACCGTGGATAACCCTGCTTCTCCTGAAAACTGCAGGCTCAGTGCCATCAACAATTCCATTGCTACCTTGTTGATTGGATTCATATGATTCTATGAGCGACCAATAATCCTATTATTGCCACCCCCACCATCAACGCATTGGTCACTATCAAACTCCACTCCTTCCAGATAACAGCCACAGTCAACCAAAGGATACCGCCGCCTATCAGGATGAGAGGACCAACCGGATACACTCCCATCGCATTGACTCCACTGCCCACAATCAATGTCAGTGTGGCCAACCACTTGAGAACAGAATCAACCTGCATTTCTAAAATAGCCTTCCCAAAACTCGTCATTCTCTTTATCTCTCACCATGTTAGAAGCCAATTGAACATTCTCATCAATCAACTCCAGTGTTCTAAAGTCTGCCAGCATATCATCAAACGGTATTTGACCATTCGATTGCCATTTAAGTATTTCACCATCTAAGAAAGTGCCTTCAAATTCTTCTCTGATACGAAATGCTCCAAAGCCTGAATCATTTTTTAAAAGTTTCTCCATTACGCCACCTCCTTTACCAGAGCGTCCTGCAACTCAAGAGCGTCCCTCACACCATCAAACTTCACTCCGCTGTGGTCTTCGAACACTTCTGTGACCGGTGTCCAGTCAATGCCACAGTCCGAATATTGCCAAGTGCCCTTCATGAACAAGAACAGATGACCAACATCTTTTCTCATGTTCTCCTTGTACCAAGACAGGTTGGATTCGATCACGTCACCGTATCCGTCCACATACTCGTAGTCGTCTTTTTTAAAAATTGGTACCAATATCGCGGAGTCTACCACTTTGATGGCATCCGCCTTGTTGGGGAACACATCCATCAACAATTTCGCAAGAGACTCGGGTTTCGCATTCCAACCCGGCTGAACTGCAACCACATTGTCTGTGCTGTCAATGTAGCCCACCATTGAGTCTGTTTTTTTTGTATAATCTATTTTTTTGTTGAACATTTTTACACCTCCGTTTAAAATTGTTTATAATTCATTATAGCACGGCACAGTCTAGCGTCAACCGGGTGGTCTCGCAGAATGATACTATATGTTGTGCCACTCTATTGAGCTCGATACTAGATGTAGTATCTGATAAAAAAAGTGTTATTTCTTGGTGACTTTTTGGTAGTCCACCCAGTGTTCTCTGATGGCTTTCCTGACTGTCTCTGGTGGTCCCCCTCGCGAATCTGCCCAGTCCTTCAGTATCCTGAAAGCGGGTTCATAGTCCGCTGGACGACCCACCCCGGCACCTGTTGGTCCCAGTCTTTCGAACTGCGTCTCTTTCTCTTTCTTGGGTTTCAATCTTTTGATCTTGACGGGTGTTCTGTCTTCACACTGGTGTTTGATGTGCTGTTCGTCGAATCCAAACATATACACGGGCTCGCGGGATCCTTTGAACCAGACGTGATAGTCATAGGGAGGTGTCTCCGCCATCTATCTGCTCTTGGCCAAGGTGGTCCAGAACCGGTCCAATCCATAATACCACACACCGTTGATGCAGGGCTCTATGATGGCATCCGCGGCCGCCAACTCCCAGCTGGCCCCTGTGATGATGGTGTTGCAGGTCATCGCGATGAAGATGTGACCTATCGTGTAGATCACCGCCCGAGCGGCACTGGAAGTTGTCACCAGTTCTCGGAGTGTTTCAAAGATGCCCTGTTTGAGTTCTTTCATAGTAGTAGTTAGTGATCAGCGAGGCTGAGGTGTAAAATATATGATTACTCCTCGCCGATCCATTCCTCGCGGAATTCTTTAATTCAAAATGCCCACGGCCCAGAAGGCCACAAATAGCCAAACCATTATACGTCGTCGCCCTCCATCACATAGAATGTGGATGACTTGCCCGTGCTGTCCTCTTCCAGGTATTGATGCTCCCCGTCGTAGGTGAAGCCGCTGAAGACTCGAAATCTGTCACAGTCCTCGTAGTCGATGGACATCTTTTTAAAATCAAATCCCTCTGGACCCGTCTTTATGAGCTCTGGTGCGTACCAACCTCCCTTGTTGAAGTATTGCCCAAAGAAGTAATATTTGTCTGTACAGCTCTTGGAGCCTGAGTTGTGCTCTGCCTCACACTTGATCTTGACCCCTCTCCTCTTGAAGGTCTCCATGTCTATCTGTTGGTCCTCCACAAAGTTGCCATCGTCGTCTTTGAGATACTCTCCGTCCTTGTCTGTTTCGACCAGTGTCATGTACTGACCGTCCGCGAACTCCGGTCCCGAGGTGTGACAGATGTCATCGTACTCGTAGAAAGGTTTCGTGAATCTCGCTTCTTCTGGAATGTCTTTTATGGTCTGTTCGTCTGGTGCCCAATCTATCTCGTTCATGTGTTGACCAAACTCCTCGTCCTTGCCTTCCCAGTGGTTGAACTGTGCCTCTGTTATCTCTCCCATGACCACCTCGCCACCGTACCTGCCGAATTCTGGTTTGAAGAATCTCTCCGGGGTCTTTATGGTCCGTATCAGTTTCTTCTGCTCTGCTATCTTCTTCTTGCTCTTTTTCAGTGGTTGCTTCTTCAACTGCTTCTTGATCGTCTTCTTCTTCGTCGCTGTTTTTTTACTCATCTTCTTTCTCCTCTGTCTGTGGTTTCCAATCTTCTATGTAGACCTTGTTGTATTCTGTTCGGTCCATGACGTCATACCTGACCGGTCCGTTGATGATCAACTGCTCATCTTCCACCTGCCATGTCATCTGATAGTCGTACAGCCAGCCCATGCCCGACCTGCCATCATCATCCTCTGGATCTCCATTGTACCACTTGTCTTCAAAATCCTCTTTTTGTTCGTCCGTCCATGCCCCGTCGTAGTCAAATGTCACCGAACATAGGTCATCCAGTTCAGCACCGTGTCCCACGGTGTCATCACAGTGGTGTTGGTCGGTGTTCCAAGTGGGCCAATTCATGTCATCGCCCTCCCTGTATCCATAGCCCCAACGATAGGTCTCGTTCACTTCCACGAACCTGTGTTCGGGTCTGTCAACGGGCACATTGTAGAGTTGGATTGATTGGCTGATGCTCTTCTTGTCCAGGGGTGTGATCCTCACCACAACCTGTTCGGGTGTGAATCCATGTTTCAGGTAATCGAATGTCTTCTGCTTATCTGTCATCATCTTTTTCTTTTTCCTCTGTTTCTGATTCGTGTGCTCTGATTATGCCCCACATCACAAACGGATAGAGACAGATGCCGATGGCTCCCAACAACACAAGATATTCCACATGAATCCCCATCAGTCATTCACAATGTTGGGGGTTAGGGCGTCCACTGTGTTCACTATGGTCCGGCCGGTATAAACCAAGGTTGATCCTGTGACATCCAACACCGCCACCGTCGTGGTGCAGGCTGTGGATAAAGATAAGATCAGTAATAACATCATCCTTTTGATCATTCTATATTGTAACATGGTTTTAAACACCGTCAATCACCTTACACTCGATCACATCACTTTCCGTGATGCTCAACTGTTCCAACACCTGCATTCTGGTGAGTGCTGTCATGGTTCGCTGGACGATGCTGTCGTCTTTCCAATATTTTATTCTAAAATTAAACGGTTTCACTATGTCATCCTCCATTTGGTTTCTAATCCTTTTACTTTCAGCCCTGCTTCTAACAGAGCATTTGTTATCGCCACTCTGCGACCCACTGCTGTGCGACCTGCCGGTGGAGTGTATCTGTAACTCCAGTCTGCGGAACCATCTCCGTTGGTGTGACCTCTGGGATATATGGTATCATTGATGCTCACTCTGTAACCTTTCACCTGGGTGGGGTGGATCAAATCATCCATATCCTCAGATGTGTACTCGTCTTCAGTCCACTCGGTAGATATCTTGAGAGGCAACCCACAGTCTGCAATCAGTTTGATCATTTATCCTCTGATACCACTCTCACTTAAAAATCTGCCAAAATGATCATCTTCTCTGAATCCTCTGCCAGGCTTGTGACCCAAATAATTGTGGCCGTCTTGGACCACTCGAGTCACACCATTGCTGGTGTTGATCACCCATCCTGCAGGACCATACATTATAGCTCGGCCTGAATGAGTTTGATCCTGCGGAGTTTTATACCACACTCGATCACCTTTTCTTATTTCATCATAACATTCGTCTGTCCACATTATACCATCTCCTTTTCTATTAGTTTAATCATAACTCTTGTCTTCGTCCCCAGCCTTCCGGCCTATCGCAGGATCATCATTGTAGATACTCCAAGGTAATTCTTGATCTTCCAACAGTCTGAACCACTTGTCTTCTGAGTCTGTCCATTCTGCCCACAGTTCTCCTGCTGAAAATTTGTGATAGCCTCTGAAGCCCGTTTCTAGGAGGCCAGCCAACACGGTGTAATCGTTGTCCTCTGTGATGGACTGCTGTATTCTATAGGCTTCCACCTGCATCAATCGTTCTGCCAGAGCTGAGTGAGTGAGCTCGTTGCCCTGCCGGTCCTTGCCTACAATATGATCTTCTGTCATTATGCCGCCTGCCTTTCTTTTTTCATTTCTAGATATCTTTTCAAAGAATCAATATGATCTTGGATTGCCGCCTCTTCCAACGGTTTGAAGTCTGATATGGACTCCTTGTATCCGCTGTTGGCACCTGGTAGATCCACATAAGTTGACGCAGAGTAGTACCAAGTGCCTATCTCTGTGTCGCTGTAGAATTCTTTCTCACCTTCCTGCTTCATAAGGTAGATGAACTCCTCGCCTGAGTTGAAACCCTTCTTCAAATATTCGGCCTCGTTCTTGAAAGTTCTAGGACCTTGATCCTTTTCACCTCTGTCTCTCTGATAGTAGACATTTTGGATGTCGTGCATTGGATTGTCCCTGTCATCAAAGTCTGTTTTATCTCCTATGATCATACCCCACTTGGAAGCATTGCCTAATTGGATTGCTTCTAATACTTTTTTTGGGTTGGTCCAATGCTCACATAGGTTGTAGCCTGTGCCCGCCAAATAATTATCCCAATGGGAATATGCGGTAATGATAGTACCGTCTTTCTGTTTAATGCCTATTCTGCCTCTTGTTGCCATTTTTACACCTCCGTGTTGTTTGTTTATAATATTAGTATAGCACAATTACCATATGCGTCAACCACCAGAAAATCTAATAGAATCAATGACTTATTTCAGACCAACGATAAATATGAGTATATTATAAACGGTTATCGCGATGTAGAAGCATCCATAACCTCTAACACTGAAAAGGAGTGCCAGCAATGAATTATAACAAATTATACTCAAGATTCATAGAGTCAATACCTCTACGATCAAAAAAAACAGAACCAGGCTATGAAGTACATCATATATTACCAGTCAGTCTGGGTGGTTCCAAATACAAAAAGGCCAACCTGATCAAACTGACCTGTCGAGAACATTTCATTGCCCACAGGATATTGGCCAAGATGTATCGCGGCAATAAAAAATACAAGATGATCTATGCCCTAAAACGAATGATGGATCCTGGTAGATTTAAGATCACAGCCAGGACCTATCAGCATATCAGAGAACAGTTGGTTAAAACGATGAAAAAACAATGGAAAGATCCCAACGGTGCCAGAAGGAAAGGCATCATCAAGATGGGTAGAACAATAAAAGAAGGTTGGAAGGATAAAGACTATCGAGACCACCAAAGTCGAGTCCATAAAGAATATGCTCAGAACAATCAAGAACAATACTCTAATGAAATGAAAAGGCGTTGGCAGGATCCAGAGTTCAGAGCAAAGGTATTGGCCAAGAGACGAAAGATCTATGCGGATCCTGAATGGAAGAAAAGAACTTCTTTGAAGAGATTGGCCAAATGGCAAGACCCCGAATACAGATCCAAGATGCATTCTGCTAGATGGGGTGTTTAGTTTAGAGCAATTCTAACAATATACCCTTGTCCAGTTCGGACTCTTTCTGTTCCAGGTATATTATCAATAGGTGCTCTCAATTTGGTATTTGCTGTCAATTGTCTTTGCCTATTGAAATAAGGATTGTTGACTTTGATTGCTGTAAATGGTTTGCCTCTATTGATTCTATAATTTATATAGATATCTGGGTCATTAAAGAACTCTTCCAATATCTTTTTAACTTTATAGATCTTGTCTAGATGACTAGATTTGTTAATAAAATCTGGATAGGCTCTTATAGCCTCAGCATTTTTATCTTTAGCATCTAACCAAGCACCTAATCTATTAAACGATGCTCTTATATTCATTTGTTTTTCTGGTAAGATTTGTGCCATTATGCTGTCTCCTTCATTAGTTCTTCAAAAGAAATTTTGTTTTCAGGAAACCCAGCATCTCGCTCAATTCCTAATCCCATAAATCCTTTGAAATTGTTAAGCTCATCTATACTGATACAACCTAATTCTTTTTCTTGAATGTCGGCCAATCCAAAAGCTTCATTTGTTTCGGGATTTAATTCTGACAGATACCAAGTGCCTGCTCCTCCTGGATTAAACAACTTGACTACCACTTTGAAATCTTTGGTTCCGTCCTGGTTAGTAAAGTTCTCCACCAACTTTTTGTACTGAGATTTTTTGAACATTTTTTGTGCCATTATGCTGTCTCCTTCTCAAGTTGAGTTAGGTGAGATCCTGGTACATTCCATCTTTGTCCTCTGTCAGTTGCAACCAGTACATATTTGATCTTGATCTTGCTGACTGTACCTTTCTCGACCATTCCGCCTCTGCCTGTGAATGACACTCTGTCGCCCACTTTCAATGAACGAGCATTTTCAGCATGGAGTTGATTTCTTCTCAACTTGACTGCCTCGATCACCTGATCCAGGCTGTTGGAATCCAGTGAGAATATTTTGTTTATTAGTTCTTTTTGCATTTTTACACCTCCGTGTTGTTTATAATTTTAGTATAGCACGATTACCAAATGCGTCAACCGCAAATGAGCCGCAAGATCATTGACTTGTTTGTCATATTTCTATTCTTTCTTCAAATTCCACAGTGGCAGAGAGGCAGATCACACCCTGTTCTTTCAACTCATCAAACAGAGTCTGTTGGGCTTGATAGAGGGCCTGTTCACGATCAGATCCCACGATGTAATAGGAGTTCTCTGTACCGCCAGCCCTCAATCGGAAATGCCAGTTGGTCATAATTCTTTCATAAAATTATAGTCAACCTCAATAGTTTGTATATTATGACCTTCTAAAGACTGGACTAAAACTTCTATCATTGTAACCTGAGTTTTTTGTGGAATTTTATATTTTTTATCAAACATTTCATACCAATACATATTCTCAACTTCACTTGGATCTTTAAAAATATGCTCTAATTTAGAAATTTCAATTATTCTTTTTTTGATATCACCCTCGTCACTCCACGATAAAGCATCTTCATTTGCTTCAATTGCTTTTTCTAGTTTTTTGCTTATTTGTTTAATAGCTTTTTCAATATTCATAAACTTCTAATTGGTCATTTAATTCAACGACTCTCTTTCTTTCTGAAGTTCATGAGCGGACACATCTTCGAACCACACACCGTTGGTCAGCTTGTCGAGTGTGTCCTTAATCTCAAATAAGTCATCTTCCAATTTACCAATCTTGGTCTGATTGGATTCAAACTGTATCTGATCTTCCAGTGAGATCTTCTGTCTCATCAGCTCTCTGATCTGTCTCTTCTTTTCCTGTGACATCAATTCCATCCTATGCTTCTCCTCTGAACATAACAGACTTGGCATTTGGAAATCTTGATTCCACGATCCTCTGTGCCTCCGCAGGATTTCTTCCTGATTCAACAGTCACGAGTTGACCGCCTTCGTTTACCGGCATTGATACCAAGAACTCATATCTTTTTAGTTCCATTGTGTTTTCTCCTTTTGTTGTTGTTAATAATATTATGCTTCTTCTCCGATGTTCACAGCTTGACCATTTACAAACCGGGTTACATCTTCGTTTTGAGCCTGATCTGCTTCTTGATCTGCTATGGACTCTACCAGACAAAAATTCTCATCCAACAGTTGGCCATCTTCGTCATCAGTCCAAAATTTAGATGAAGAATCATACTTGCTGGGTTCGTAGTATCTGTCATCACCGTTGTCCCATACTCCCATAAAGTCACAACCACCTTCGTAATAGGTTGCGAACAGTGACGCATCTGGATTCTCTGATAAGAAATTGTGATATGCTCCTGTGGGTGGAGACCAGGCTGTGTCAAAACCAAACTCTATGCTCTCCCCATTGTTGGACACAGACACGGTGTCGTAGCATTCATTGACGTTCCACTTGGTTCCCCAATGTTCCACTCTCCAATCGTACCAGTTGTCAAAACCGTATTTTTCGATCAGTTGCTCTGATTGCTTCTTTTGGAACTCTGGCTTGGCATTTTCAGAACCATTCACTGTGTCCTTCAACCCCGCGGGCATTGGATACAGCACATCTAAAAATCCTGCATCATCGTTTTCGCTGTTCAGAGACTGCTCTATTCTTTTGATAGTGGCTTTGTCTGCTGTTATCTGTATTGTATTATTGACCCAATTTGGCATTTGTTTTTTACACCTCCGTATAAGTTTGTTATTCTTTTATTATAGCATCCTTTGGTAAAGCGTCAACCTGGTAAAATCCTGTTAATTTATTGGTTCTAGATCGTCCTGCAATCTTTCAGATTCTGTTTGTTCTTTCGCTGTTCGTTCTTTAGCTTTCCGCTCATCCCGTTGTCTAAATGCTTCTCTCATAGACTGATCTAGCTCTTTTTGTTCTTTTATACAGGCTTCTAGAAAGTCTTTAGTCTCCTTCATATACCCCTGTCTCCTCTTTTTTGTTATTTTTGTTTCCATACTCTTCCATGGCCTTGGATTCTGCCGCAAAAGAATTAGGTGCTGTCACCCACACAATGCCTTTGGTTTCTGGTATGCCATAGTCTGAGGGCATCGCTGATGGATACCCCTGCTTTATATCGTCTATGAATAGGAAATATTTAGGCATCCTAGTCTGCTCTGCTCTCCATAGAGGCCTTGATACCATATTTCTCCAGAGCCGCACAAAAAGCATCACAGCCTAATTCTTTGATGTCCATGGATTGGGTGCTTCTGTACCTGTGTTCCAACGGCATGATATCGTAGTAGGACACTCTCCAACCACCATTCCAACCATTGCCACCAATCTTCTGCTCTTTCAAAAACTTAACGAAAGCCCCTCGAGCAGGTCTTATCGAAATGTTGGCAAAGCCACAGTACATGGGTTCTTCTTTTCCCTCCATGTATTCATCCACAGCCTTCACTGCCTCTGCCTTTGCAGAATTCCAGATGTCCATGGGCTCGTATCCTGCTCCTGTGAACTTCAATAGTTCAAATGTTTCTTGAGTTATTGTCATTGTTGTTCTCCTCCTTGCTGGTCCATTAACTGTTTAAAATTTCTACCATCTTTGGATCGTAGAAACTTCTTGGCATCTGTTTTTATGCCACTCAAAAGATTGTCCAAGAACTCTAATTCTTTGTTAGACAGTTTGTTCAATCTCTGGGTGTTGATCATTTGTTTTCCAAATAAATTAGGCATGTGCCGCCTCCACTGTTAAAAAGCCGTTGAGTATTAAACTCTGTTTCGCTGACCTCACACAACTTCTGGTGTCTGATGACCCCCAACCTTCATCTGCTGGAAAGTCTTCGGTGTGGAAAATCACATCCTCATACACGATGTCCAGAGCATCTGCATCTGTGATGTTCAAATCTTCAATCACTCTCAGCATCATGGATTGGGTTAGATGGTCTTCACCTCCATACACCCTGTCTAATTTTGTGTGTATGTCTTCCTGTGACTTCACTGTGTTAAGTTGTACTGTTTCTATTTGCATTTTTACACCTCCGTTTAAAATGTTTATACTTCATTATAGCACGGCCTGGAAATACGTCAACCTGCAGATGAGTCGCATGATCATTGACTTATTTGCTGTTTGTTTCCGTGCATTACCAATATATCCTCTGTGTGTTACCAATATAATGTAAAGTAGAGGGCAGGTTGACGCACATGATAACGGTGCTATAATGAAGTATGAGCTATACAATAGAAACAAAGGAAGAAACAGCAAAGGAGATCTACCACAACGGATTCTATGCTGATTATTTCCAAGACCTATACACCACCTGGCAGGCGTTCATGCTGTCAGAAGACTTTGACAACGAGTGTGACAGACTGATGAGCAAGTTCTCAGGCATATGAGCATCGAAGGAATAATCATAGGAGCAATGATGTTGATAGCCAATCCCGCCGACGGCATCAAGAAAGTGTACAACGGCATCCAGCTGGTCAACAAGGTGCACGAGAAGACCGAGGCCGGCACCTGGGGCAAGAGTGCCCACGAGGAATCCCACCAGATCATCAAGGACACGATAAGACGATTAGGTCAGTAAGGAAATTAGGTTATCTTGGTCGGGCGATCTTATTGTACTTGGCCAATGGTCGGGCCTTCAGTCTTTTTGCCTTTGACAAGGATGGTCTGTCCAGTTTGGTGCCGGTTTTAATCTGAGCTCTTTTCAGCCTTCTAGAACCACCACCAGATCTTTTCGTGATTCCCATTTTTTTACCAGCGGTACGGGCTTTGATCTGTCTC
>Ga0222670_1000641_pt1 | contig 14226 bp, 20 predicted proteins | sample AntAcemetagen732_FD_181148 | JGI IMG/M metagenome (GOLD analysis project Ga0222670, IMG submission 181148) | Saline water microbial communities from Ace Lake, Antarctica - #732 | ecosystem: Environmental > Aquatic > Non-marine Saline and Alkaline > Saline | place: Antarctica: Ace Lake... | reverse complement strand
TTTATTTTAAAGCACACTCCAGAGTTCCTTGAGTATGCTGTAGATTACTCAATGTTTGATAAGTTTGGTTTTATCAAGTCAGAATAATTTTAAGCAAAAATCTGACTACCTCACGTATATACACAGAATTTTATTTTTCCCCATGCCACTCCTAAAATAAATGTATGCCACTACCACCTATCGTAGACGTATACTTTTTTTCTAGCGAATAAGATAACTATGACAATACATTGCAGTAGACTTCGGAACTACTGCTGTTGATTTTACTTATATTTTTTATTTCTTTTGAGAATTTTTATGGATTTTTTACTTTAAAAATAATTCGTTCAATGCTTCTCATTATCTGTATTTAAACTTAAAGACAAACCTGTTATAGAAATTGAATGGATAACGAACTTAAAGTTACACAGAGGAAAACTCAACAGAAGCTAGAAGATATACTTGATACTCTTTGTAAACTAACAGGTAGAGACATCACTGTATTTCTACCAGAGATAATAGAGGAACGAATACCTTATCTAAAGAAAGAGATAGCAAAGACTTTAGAAAAGGTTGAATAAAAGTTTCACATGAAAACAAAACTAAAACCAGTAAGACCAGTATTATCCAAAGAGTTATCTAAATATATTCAAGATAGTTATTATAGTAAGCCATCAGGTGAGTTAGTTAGAACTGCTATTTCTTCTGATAAAAGGGAAAGTATTACACAAAGTAAATACAAAAGAGAATTAGATAGAAAAGAACAGCAGATAGGTAAGACAGGTAAACTTCAGCAATATATTAATAGAGCAACACCAATCTCACTAACTCAAGGTAAAAGTAAAACTTTATTAGACTTTTATGGAACTGTAAATTTACTACAACAAAAACATGAACAGGGAACATTAGATTTAAAGGGTGCACTTTATGTACCGATAGATAGTCAGATTAAAACTTTACCATCAGCAAGAGAGCATTTTATTTACATAACATATCCACTTAAGTGCATCATACCTGAACCTATGCGTAAAAAGTTAGGTGTACAGGAAATAATATTTAAGACACATAAAGGTCAACCAAACTGTATTCGTTATGGTGTAGCCAAGTCGCAACAGAAGTTAACAGAGAAACAATGTGCTGTACTTTTTTTAGATGATAACATCAGAGGTGTATTTGGTTATCTAATTAATGACAAACCAATGACTAATGACTTCTTAATTAGTTACATCAAATATGTAGATACATTAGGTAAGGTTGCTGAAAAGAAGTCTCAACTAATTCATATGAACCAAGAAATTGGAAGACAAGAACGAACACTTAATACTATGTTTAGTATGTTGTCACCTAAAGTTAAACCTAATGCAGATGGTTCTAGGAAGCCTATGGTCATACAATTAGGTATAAATAGTTACATGAGTAGAAACAAGTTAACTAATCCTGTTGAGATAATAGATGTTCATGCAAAAGGTATAGAGAAAATTAAAGTATATGATTTTAGAAATTTAAGTAGTTTGCTTCAGGAAATTAATGTCAATCCACAAGAAGCATTTGATTATGTAACTAAATATTTAAATAAGAATGTGGATATTAAAAGAATACACACTCAAGATAGAGAAGAAGAACGTGGTGGTACAGCATTAAGAAATTTAGTGGAATTTTACTATGCTGAATTAGAACGTACTACTAAATTAAAGAAAACAGTTAGAACAACTAAACCATTTACTTATCAATTGTTGATGGCTAGTGATGAGTGGAAAGATTATTGCAAGGCAAGTAAACAACCTGCAATATGGTCTTATGATAAATTTAAGAAATGGTTCGCAAAGAAACTAGAAGTCTACGCAAAATTAAAAAATCTTAAGTAATTTCAGGGGCAAGTCATTATCCCTACAGGTCAAGTCGCAGTATCTTGAGCATTAACTTTCAAAATCGTAATATCCATGCAGGACTTTGGTTCTATTTTTTAGGTGCAACATCTAATTAATACGAAAGTTGCAGGGCTTATTCTTTCTCCCTGTTGAACCAGAGTTCTTTTATTAACAAGTTAAATACAAGGATAGACAACATGACAACAAAAGAGCAAATAGTAAGAATAAAGAAGGCACTACGACAAGGCAGAATGATGTATGACACTGGAAGAACAATCGGTGCATCAAAGTATGCAGTCTGGGAACCTTTAGAACCAAGCCATAGAAAGCAACAGGGCTTGTTACCATTAAAAAATATCATACCTAACTGGAAAGAATTATTACCTGTTAAAGTTGATATTAAAGAAGCAAGAGGTAATCAATAATGACTGATACAACTAAATACGCAAATATATCTTTATCTTTAGAGACCTATAATAAGATTAAAGAACAATCTAATAAACTCTGTGGTGTAAAATTATCATACGCACAGACAGTTACACATGCAGTAAATCTTGTAGATGAATGTATGGCAACTGGATTAATACCTACAGCTTTCCATGAGTTAGAACCTTCTGCAAAGAAGTTTCGTTTAGCAGGTATTATTAAGAAGTTTAAATTAATTGTTAATAATGAGGTTCCTTTTAAGGAACTCACATCAAAGGATAGAAGACATGATGATATTAACACTCAAAGCAATTCCTAATGTTGGACATGCACTTCCACTTATCGAGAAACATAATCTCGCTGAAGCTATGGAAAGTGTTTGTGAAGAAGTGGTCAAGAATAGACCACAACTTGAACAAAGGGTTGTTGTAGTAGAAACAGAAGAAGACCGACTGTAACTACTATTTAATTGTGCGTTGTCACATAGGCAGAAAACCGAGATAAAGAAATTAATGTTAAATACACTTAAAAGCCGAAAAGAAGTGGTGAGTCAAAGTGACTCAATAGGTTCTAGTTTAATTAGAATTTATTTTGTTATGTTCTATAGACGTTCTATTGGAGAATTTTCTAAAATAGTACATAGAATAGTAAATGTTATCAATTTTTTTCAAATTTTTCTGTCAAGAAATAGCATTACACAAGTGCATTATACACTTGTGCATCAATCAAATAAGTTATAAGGAGAATAAATAAGTATGGTTAATAATAATATAAATAAACTAGATACTAAATTTAGTACGAAGATTACAATGTCTTTGGCTAATGTAGTGTGTAAAATCTGGTGGTATGGAAGATGTAAGTTAAGACGAGATGTGAATGATTTTGATTATCACATTCAAGACCTACGAAAGAATTACCCAAATGAAATAGTATATCAAGCTGACATGGGTAAACTTCCATTTTTTGCAAGAACATTAATTTGTAATGATGAAACTGAAAAGAGTTCAGCATTAAAGATTGGTGATTGCAATATCACTTATACATTCGATAAACTTATGAAGGCAGGAGATGTTGCTGAACATAATGTTATTGGATTATTTGGTGACCCAAGATTAGAGCAATTAGAAGCTCTCATTACATCAACCCAAATTCGACATAACAATCCTCTTAAGTTTAGAAAATCTATAACGAAAGAAGGAGAGAACAATGTCGTCAAGTTCACTAATAAGTAACATTCAATTTGACACTGCATTTTTAGACGTATTAAAAAATGTTAAACGTGATGGTGTTAAAAAAGATGGTTACTGGAATGGTGTACCACTTCAGGTAAGTTTAGTTTTTAAAGTTATCTGTTGTTTGCCTGATGAAGGTGTGGATACACAATATGTAAAAGAAACATTTCAACTCTTTTACAAAACTACTATGACACAAACGTCAATCTCTAGAACTGCTGATGCACTTGAGCAAAGTGGTCTTATAGAGAACTGGAATAATCCACATGGCTCACAAAGGTTCAGATGGATTAAACTAACTGCGTTAGGTCGTAAACTACAAAAATTGTATGTTGGAACTACAAGCGATTGGAAAGACAAACCAGTTACTCAAGTTCAAACGCAATTAAAAACAGCAAAAAATGGAAGGAGTGAATAATCTATGAAAGCTGAACTAAAAACATACATACAAGAAAATTGTCCAAATGGTATTACGTTAAGACCTAATGGAACTTCTTTGTATGTAAAACAATCAAAGAGAATGATGGTTGATGGTGTTATGAAAGACCAACAGCAATCTAAAGTAATACAGCTTGGTATATCTAATCAGATGACCTTGACTGAAGCGAAAGATGAATTTGAAAAGGCATTAGTCTTGGCAATGGCATCTAAAAGACAGATGAAAGAAAACTTTGCGAGAAAAGGTTTTACTTCAAATGACGCACAACCATTAGGTACAGGAACATTATTAAATACTTTTAATTTATGTTTTGAAAAAACTTATGGCATGTGTTCTGAAAAACACCAATCAAATGTTAGAATACAGTTTGCAGATATTGTTGAATATTTTCATTCTGACTTTAAATTATCTGATTTTACTGAAGACAGTATTGACGACTTTAAAGTATGGGTTGGTAAGAAAATTGCTGAACGACCTTCTAATATGAAGATGAGTGTAAGCAGTGGTTCAATCAATAAGAGATTGGGTGTTCTACGAAATGTAATGAAGTATGCAATTAAGAAAAGATTACTTTCGAATGACCAATTAATTAACCCAGATAAAAGAGTTAAGAATATGGGTCTAGTTGATTTACCAAGAGGTGAGAGTAAAAAGAAACCTGCATTTACTATGACAGAACAAGAAGATTTTCTTGATGTTGTAGCGAAGTGTGGTGACCAGAAATGGCATGACTTGTGGTGTTTCGCTTTTGATAGTGGCATGAGACATGATGGAGAACTTGATAGTTTTACTGTTGATAATATAAATTTCAACAGAGGAACTGTTCAATTTTTCAGACGTAAAACAAAGGCAACTTCTCTTGAAATGCCTTTAACTCCTAGAGCATTGGAAATTGCAAAAAGAATAAGACAAGTTGCAATGACAAGACCTGATAGAAAAATGTTTCCATCAAGTCATTCTAGTAGAAGAAACAACTGGGAAAAAATGCTTAAGCTGTGTGACTTCAATGAGAATTTTACTCCTTATTGTACTAGACACACTTGGATTACTAGATTGTGCGAACAAGAAAATAATCCGAAGACAGTTATGGATATGGCAGGGCATACTTGCATAGAAACTACACTTACGTATTATGCCAAAACACAACAACCTGTCTTGAGTAAAGCAATCCAAAACTTACATAATCAAAGAATGTTAGCAATTAAACCAAAAGCTGACGTACATTCTATGATTGGTCATAACTCAAAAGGAAAGGAGTAGTAAATGTTTAAGTACGAAGAAAACCATTTATATAAAAAAAGTAAGTTCACACCTGAATGGGGTGGAGCAAATCCACTAGATAATTGGAAGATAAACGAAATAGTAAATAAAGCTGACAGTTACGAAGAAGCATATGCCCTTTGTGACGAAGCCCAACTGGAAGACTTTGATACTATAATTCGGGAAAATCTTATCAGTTATTTTCGACCTGAAATTCAGACATATGGTGAATTAAGAAACAACCCAAGAAAGGATTGAAAAAATAAATGTACTCTGCTATTAGTTTTCCACTTTCGTCTAAAGGTAATAAAAGCCCTCATGGTGAAATTGGTAAACACAAAGGACTTAAAATCCTTGCATTTAATTATGTTCTCAGTTCAAGTCTGAGTGAGGGCACCAATAGATGGGAAGTAGCAGTTAATAAGAAACAGTTTGTCTACGACAACGTCTACGATATGACTTACTGTATACGACATGAAGAAAATAAAGGTAGCAGTAGTGAGATTAATTCCACAAACAGTAGACTTAAAAACTACTGCTACTTTTTCTTCTATGCACATGTGTTGATTACTATTGGTAATACACATGTTTTTTTAAATAACCAATCTATGCACCTGTGTGATAGTCTCGTATACAATCGTATACGGACTGTCGTAGACGTATACATGTGCATAGGACAACAGAGGTAATGTTCACATTATGTCCAACACTTTAGAGAACCAAAAGAGCCAACTACAATTACAACTAGAAGAACTAGTCAAAGTAGGAGTAGGTGGAAAGTACGTTAATAATTCTAATTATAACGAACAAATAAAAGAAGAACTTGAATTTGAAGAAGCCATGTTAAGAGGTGGTATTCTTCGATACAGGAACAATACAACAAAGGCAGTAATTAAAGGTCAGGAAAGTACGACCATTTATGGTCAAGTATTACAGCAGAAATACATCACTAAATTATCTGAATGTATTAATCTGGATATTAAAACTATGACTGGTGGTGGGGCAGGAAATAGGCTCACAGCACTTAAATTGATATGTCAGTGCCTTCCAAAGTCAGCATTTAATAATGGTATATGGAAACAAGATAACCAGAATATTTGGGATACTTGTAGCCTGATTGTCTTAAAGAATGTGATTGATGGTATTTCAGATGAGACCACCATGAATAAACTAGCCATTAAGATAGGCACAGGTCTAATGCTTGAAGCTAGAATTACCCTGTTTAAAGATATGGATAGAACCAATTATGATAAAACCTATCATAAGCTAGAAGGTAAGAACCTTCCTCAAAAAGGTAGTCGATATAATTACAAGCAGAGAGTTTGGACTTATATGATGAACCGAGCTGAACTTGATTTTGATGACTGGGGAAAAGAAGGCAGACTTCATCTTGGAGTTAAAATGATGGAGTACCTTGAAAAATTAGGTCTAATTAGGCATCAAAATAGAAAGTTAAATAAGTACAAGACAGTTACTTATGTTGAAGCTACTCCAAAGATTATAGCTGAAATAAAGAACTTCAATATTAAGAATGAAGCTCTACTACCTAAATTTTTACCCATGTTAATGCCACCCAGAAAATGGAACTTCAATCCATTTGTAGGTGGATACTATGGCAAAAAGCACAATCATAAGAACAAACCAGAGGATATTAAACATGCACTATAATTTTATAAAAGCATCATCAAGAAGATACCTAGAAGAACTAGCAAATAGAGGACATGAAATGGAAGATGTCTATAATTCAGTAAATATCATGCAAGATACTGCATGGGAGATAAATAAGCCAGTATATGACGTAATAAAAAAGCTGTTGGACACTAATACAGCTATTGGTGGTTTACCTGTAGACCCACAAGATGAAAGCAATATACCACTTCCAATTAAACCTGTTGATATTGCAACTAATGAAGATGCTTTAAAGAAATGGAAAAGAGAAGCATCTATGGTTTATCAATCAAGAGCAAAGGCACAATCTAAATTTATTCAAGTTAATCAGATTGTAGCTGAAGCAACAACATTGAAAGATAGGAAAGAATTTTTCTATCCATATCAATTAGACTTTAGAGGTAGGATTTATCCTGTACCAAGTATGTTGTCTCCACAGTCAGCAGATTACTCTAGAGCTTTAATTAAATTTAAATATGGAAAGCCTATGGGAACTGATGAAGCATTTAATAGTTTTGCAGTTGCAGGTGCTAATTTATTTGGTGAAACAGATAAAGAAGAACTTGCTGTAAGAAGACAATGGGTAATAGATAATAGTGAAAAAATAATTAGTACAGCTAATGCTCCATTAGAAGATACATTTTGGGCAGATGCAGATAAGCCATTCTCTTTCTTGGCATTTTGTTTTGAGTATAGAGACTTTGCTAATACTGATTTTGACCCAAGTTTTGTAACTACATTACCAATTCAATCTGATTGTTCTAATAGTGGCTTACAACATTATTCAGCAATGATGAGAGATGAGATAGGTGGTAAGGCTACCAATCTTATTCCATCAAATAAACCTCATGATGTGTATGGATTAGTTGCACAAAAGTTAATAATGAAGCTACGTGCTAATAAAGACCCAATGGCAAAACTATGGCTCGACTATGGAATTGATAGGAAGATATGTAAGAAGCCTGTGATGTGCTTACCTTACTCACTAACAATGTTCTCATGCAGAAAATATATATATGAGCATGTTGATAAGGCATTTAATGAAAAAAACATACAACATCAATTTGGTGAAGACTTGTTTAAAGCATCAAATTTCTTAACTCCTATTATGTGGAAATGTACTAATGAAGTAATACTGGGAGCAAAAGAGATTATGAAATTCTTAAAAGATATTTCTAGATTAGTTGCTTCTGAAAACTTACCTGTTACTTGGACAACTCCATTAGGACTTCCAGTTCAAATGATGTGTTACAAAAAAGAAAGTAAAAGAGTTAAAACTAAAATGGGTGATAGCATAATAAAGTTATCCATTCAAACTGACACTGATGTTATTGATAGAAGAAAAACTGCACAATCAATATGTCCAAACTTTATTCACAGTCTAGATGCAAGTGTATTGCAACTTGCTGTAGTTAAAGCTCATAAAGAGGGTGTAACTAACTTTAGTTTAATCCATGATAGTTTTGGTTCAGTAGCACCAGACACAGCAGTATTAAGTAAATCCATAAGAGAAGCATTTTGTGAGATTTATAAAAATGATGTTTTGTTAAAATTCGCTGTAGAGATGAAAGCTATGTGCTCAAATAAGAACCAAGCTAAATTTCCCAACCTTCCTGCTAAAGGAAACTTGGATTTGGACTTGGTAAAACAGTCTGTTTTCTTTTGTATCTAACCTATGCACTAGTGGTTGATTGGGTGCCACTTATGGCAACATAAACCTCAAACTAAAAGGAGTACAAATATGAACGATGCCAAAATTAGTGCTTTGGGTGAAGCAATTTACCCACACTTAAATAAACCTGACGTTAAATTTAGCGAAGCAGGTGAGTATAAGGTCACTTTAAAGGTGAATAAATCAGACGCATCAAAAATGCTTGGTGAGTACAAACAAGCAATAGATGACAGTCTTATAAAAGCTGAAAAAGAGAATAAGGGTAAGACAATACAGTCTGCTCCCATTCCTTATACAGAGGAAGGCGATTATGTCTTCTTCAAATACAAACTAAAAGCCACAGGTACTAACTTTAAAACTAAAGAAAAGTTTTCTCAAAGACCTGCACTTTTTGATGCCAAGAATAATCCTATCGATAATTCAATATTGATATTTGGTGGTTCAAAAATGAAGATTGCTTATTCACTTGTTCCATATTTCACACCAATGCTTGGTGCAGGAATTACAGCAAGAATAAAAGCTGTCCAAGTAATTGAACTTGTCGAAGGCAAACAAATGAACCTCTTTGATAAAGAAGATGGTTACGAAGCTAAATCCGAAAGTCAAAATGAAATACCGACAGAAGTTCAAGAGAGTAAAGATTTCTGATAAAGTAGTTCTTAAATCAGGACTGGAAGAAGTTGTTTATAACCATTTAATTGAGAATAACTGCTCATTTAAATATGAAGGTTTAAAAATAACTTACTTCCAACCTGAACAAAAAAGAACGTACACACCAGACTTTGTTTTCCCCACAATAATAATTGAGACTAAAGGTGCTTTTAATAGTGCCGATAGAAAGAAAATGAAAATGGTTAAAAATCAAAATCCTAAAATGGATATTAGATTTATCTTTTCAAACTCAAGAACCAAAATTGGTAAGAAATCAAAAACGACATACGGACATTGGTGTGATTTATTTGGATTTAAATTTCACTGTATTCAATCAACAAAAGAAACCTTCCCTAAAGAATGGTTGAAGGAAATTAAGGATAAAGAAAAATGGCAAGACAAGAAACAACTTACATCGTAATTCACTGTAGTCAAACTAGACCATCACAAGATATTGGTGCTAAAGAAATTGACGTGTGGCACAGGCAGAATGGGTGGCTAAAAATTGGTTACGGAAAAGTAATTAGAAGAAATGGTGATGTTGAACAAGGTCGAGCAGATGATGATGTTCAAGCACATGTACATGGATACAATCATACATCATACGGATTATGTTTAGTTGGTGGAGCAGAAGAAGATAATTGGAAAGCACCAGAGGACAATTTTACTAGTGAACAATTTGAAAGTTTAAAAAAAGTTCTAGAAGAATTAGTTATTAAATATCCAAAAGCAAGAATAGTTGGACATTATGAATTAGACGAAAACAAATCTTGTCCAAACATAAACATCAGAGAATATTTACTCAATGAAAACATTCGTGGATACAAATTCCAAGATGGACTGACAGACGATAACGACCTTCAGGAGTTAGTGGACAATGTACCACAAGACTGAAGACAAATTTCTCTTTCACTCTCCTTGTGAAAATTGTGGTAGCCGAGACAATCTCGCTAATTACGAGAACCATACTTATTGTTTCGGTTGCCATAAGCACCAGAGAACTAATGGCGACTTACCAGAAATAACTAAAGAAAAAAAATTTACAGATATGATTACAGGACAGATAGAACCTCTTAATAAGAGAGGGATAAACGAAGAAACATGTAGAGTTTTTAATTATGAACAAGGTGAACACAATGGAAGACCTTGCCATATTGCAAATTACTATGACAAAAACTATGAAAAAGTTGCACAGAAATTAAGGTTTGCAGACAAGTCTTTTAAATGGATTGGCGATACAGATAAGATTACTTTATTTGGTCAGAACCTATGGAGAGATGGTGGTCGTTCTTTAGTCATTACTGAAGGTGAAATCGATGCAATGTCAGTTTCATTAGTTAATTCTAATAAATATCCTGTGGTTTCTATTCCTTCAGGTACAGCATCTGCAAAAAAATACATCAAAAGAGAATTGGAATGGATTTCTAAATTCGAAAAAATCATATTGATGTTTGATAATGATATTGCAGGGAATAAGGCTTCTCTTGAATGTGCATCTTTATTACCAGTTAAAAAAGTATTTATTTCTAAACTACAAGGCAAAGATGCTAACGAATTATTACAAGCAGGTAAGAAAACTAAAATAGTTGATGCAATCTTTGAAGCTAAAGCATTCACACCTCAAGGTATTATTGAAGGTAGCGAAACAAAAGAATTATTATTAAATGATGTTTATGCAGAAACTATTCCTTACCACTGGAATGGTTTAAATGAAAAGTTAAGTGGAATTAGATTAGGTGAATTAAATTTATTATGTGCAGGTTCAGGTGCAGGTAAGTCGCAAGTCTGTAGAGAAATTGCTTATGACCTTGTTAAAAATAAACACAAGGTTGGATACATTGCTTTAGAAGAAAGTGTTAAGCGAAGTATAAGAGGAATTGTTTCAGTTGGTTTAAATAAACTAATGCACATTCCTGAAGTTAGAAAAAATATTCCTGAAGAAGAAATTTTAAAAGAGTGGAATAAAATAAAAGATTATATTTGTTTTTACGACCATTGGGGTTCAGCTTCATCAGACGACTTACTAAATAAAATTAGATACATGGTAAAAGGGTTAGACTGCAAAGTTATTTTCCTAGACCATATCTCAATAGTTATTTCAGGATTAGCTGAAGGTGATGAAAGAAGACTTATTGATAATACAATGACGCAACTACGACAATTAGTTGAAGAATTAAATATTGCTATGTTTGTTGTATCTCATTTAAAAAGACCAGAAGGTAAAGGACATGAAGAAGGAACACATACTTCACTATCTCATTTAAGAGGTTCAGCTTCATTAGGACAATTATCAGATGCAGTATTAGGTTTTGAAAGAAATCAACAATCTGAAACTGAAGCAAATGTTTTAACTTGTAGAGTTTTAAAAAATAGATTTTCTGGTGACACAGGAATTGCAACTACATTAATTTATAACAAAGATACTGGAAGATTAGTTGAAGGTAACTTTGATGAATGATGCACTTCTTACTAAATTCATTTTAGGTTTTCTAGTTGATAAGCCTGATTACATTGAACTTGATATTAATAACCAACAATTAATTTTTCAAACATGCAGAACAATTATGACTGCAATTTATAATGCAATCAAATTTGAAAATGTCCACCCAGTAATAATGTGTGGTGATGTTGAAGCACAAGCAGTAATTAAAAAAGCATTGGAGAATGTCGGACACATACTTCCAAGCACAAAAAGAATAACAGTCCACTTGATACAATAATGAAACTTATAATAGATGTGGAGACCAATGGTTTCCTTGATACGTTAGATAAAATTCACTGCATTGTCTTTAAGGATATTGATACAAATACTGTATATTCATATAATCCTGACAATCTTGAAGATGCTCTAGAGTTACTAAAGAAAGCTACTCTTTTAATTGGTCATAACATTACTGGCTTCGATATACCTGCAATTAAGAAGGTATTTAACTATGAATACAGGGGTGCTGTTTTTGATACGTTATTATGTTCAAGGTTAATATGGACTAATAGACAAGAACTAGACTTTAAACTTAAAGAAGTACCACCAAAACTAATAGGTAAGCACTCATTAGAAAGTTGGGGCTATCGAGTTGGTTTACGTAAGGGAGACTTTAAAGAGAATAATACTTTTGATATTTGGACAAGGGAGATGCAGGACTACTGTGAACTTGATGTTGAAGTAACTCATAAATTATTCTTATTAATTGTAGAAGCTAAATATTCACCTGAAGCAATTAAATTAGAACATGATTTTGCTGTATGGATTAATAAACAAGTAGAACATGGAGTTCCATTTGATGAGAGACTTGCTGAAGTCCTTTTATCTATCCTGATAAAGAGAAGACTAGAGTTGGAAGACAAACTTGCTCTAGTCTTTTCGCCAATAAATAAATCTATAGGTTTTAAAACTTACAAAAGGGATAATAGAAAAAAAGGGATTAAAGCAGGAGTTCCAAAAGAACAATTTGTTATTGAAACATTTAATCCAAACTCAAGAGACCAAATAGCATTTAGATTAAAAGGATTAGGTTGGAAGCCTAAAGACTTTACAGCAACAGGAAAAGCAGAAGTAAATGAAAGAATATTAAATTCATTAAAGTTTCCTGAAGCTAAAATAATTTCTGATTATTTAATGGTACAGAAAAGACTTTCACAATTAAGTGAAGGTGACCAAGCATATTTAAAACTAACTAAAAAAGGAAAAATTCATGGACAAATTATTACGAATGGTGCGAACACTGGCAGGTGTACTCACTTCAAACCAAACTTGGCACAATGTGTGGCAACAGGTAAAGAATATGGTACAGAATTTAGGTCTCTATTTTATTCTCCTGCCAGTATGGTGTTTTGTGGTATTGATTTTTCTGGGTTGGAGCTTCGTGTGTTGGGGCATTATATGTCTATATATGACAATGGGGATTTTTCTAAAGTCTTACTTGAGAATGATATACATTCCAAAAATCAACAAATTCTCGGACTATCCACACGTAGCCAAGCTAAAACTTTTATTTATGCTTACATATATGGTTCAGGAAATCAGAGGGTCAGCGAAATACTTGAAATCAATCTTGGCGAAGCCAAAAGAATAAGAGAAACATTTGAACAAAAACTTCCTGCGTTAAAATTATTAAAAGATGCAGTCATAAGCAAACACAGAAGACTTGGTTATGTTAAAGGTTTAGATGGAAGAAAACTTATTGGTAGAGCAGAATTTTCATTATTAAATTTATTACTTCAGTCAGCAGGAGCTCTACTTGTAAAACAAGGAACTATTATTCTGAATGAAGACCTAGAAAAAGAGGGTTATAAATTTGGTAGAGATTATGCAATGGTCTTACATGTCCATGACGAAATGCAATTCATCGTTAAAGAAGAACTAATAGAACCATTCAAGGTAATAGCCGAAAAGTTATTTAAGAAAACTAAAGACCACTTCAATTTCAGATGTCAGTTAGATGGTGAGATTAAGGTCGGTTCAAACTGGAATGATACTCACTAAAGCAAAACCTCACTTTGATTTAGATTTAAAATTCGGTCAACAGTATGAAAATGAATTTCAAGAAGCAGTAGAAGGTAAGATAGAATGTAAGACTGACAGGCTTTGTCAGAAGACAGGTAACGTCTTTATAGAGATAGAAAGCAGAGGAAAGCTCTCTGGTATCAATAATACTAAATCAAAAAACTATGCCATTTGTTTATGGGTAGAAAAACGTCAAGACCAAGTATGGGTTCTCATTCCTACTAAAATTCTAAAGAAACTAATGAAGTCTTATCCCATTAAAGCAGGTGGAGATAACTGGACTTCCAAAGGTCACATCATTCCTAAAGCAGATTTATTGAATTTAATAATATGAAAAAACTTTTAAAAACTAAAATTATCTTACCAGATATTGATGTAATAGATTTTCCATATAAATTTTATAAAGTTTGGTGGAGTGATATTTGCAGTAGCCCAAACTGGGAAAGCATTAATCAATTAAAAAAATCTAAGACAGCAGTGTGCATAACAATGGGTTGGTTGTTATCATCAAACAAAAACACTTACGT
>Ga0222670_1000632_pt1 | contig 14398 bp, 14 predicted proteins | sample AntAcemetagen732_FD_181148 | JGI IMG/M metagenome (GOLD analysis project Ga0222670, IMG submission 181148) | Saline water microbial communities from Ace Lake, Antarctica - #732 | ecosystem: Environmental > Aquatic > Non-marine Saline and Alkaline > Saline | place: Antarctica: Ace Lake... | reverse complement strand
TTATTTCAAAAACTTTATCCCATACATTAGAATCTATATTGACCGCTGAGACATCTTTATCAAACCAAAGAACACCAGTTGTATTAACTAAGTAGTCTAATCTTTGGTGTTTTGTGTAAAAATTGTCGATATATAATTTCAATTTTTTAAAATTAGTTACATCAACTTTTTTAAATTCACATTTTCTATTATTATCTAAAAATTCTTTACTAGGACTTTTTAAATCTAACATTAAAACTGAAATATTGTTTTGAGATAGTTTTTTTGACATCTCTAAGCCCATGCCACCACTTGCACCAGTGATTACAGCAGATTTACCTTTAAAATTTAATTTCATTTTATTGTTCTTTTCTTAAGTGAAAGCTTTTGGGTGAAGTTAATTTTTCATAAGCAACTTCTGATAATGAGCAGCCCTTTCCAGTTTCTTTAACACCGGTCCAAGATAATGCTGGATCAAGGTAATCACATCGGTTCATATAGAAAGTTCCTGTTTCAACTTGGTTACCAATTTTTTCTGCAATCTCAATATCTTTTGTCCAAATAGAAGCGGTCAAACCATATGGGCTATCATTCATTAATTTAATAGCTTCATTTTCATCTTTAACTTTCATTATTCCAACAGATGGTCCAAACGTTTCTTCTGTCATAAAGCTCATGTCATGAGTGACGTTGGTTAAAACTTGTGGAATTAAATAATTTTTATGTTCTTTTGGATACATAAATTTATTTTCATCAATCATTTTTTTAGCACCTTTATCAATTGCAGAGTTTATTTGTTGTAAAATAAAATCAGCAGCTGATAGTTTAACCACAGGACCTAAGTTGGTTTCTTTTTCTAAAGGGTTGCCAAGCTTGTAATTATAAGTTTTTGAAACAAACAATTCTAAAAAATTATTATAAATTTTTTCATCAACATAAATTCTTTCTATTCCACAACATGATTGTCCAGAGTTAAAAAAAGATCCATCAACCAAATTTTCAACTGTTTTTTCTAAGTCACAATCATACCTTGCATAAGCAGGATCTTTACCACCCAATTCTAATGTCATATCAATAAATTTATTCTGGGTTGCTTTTTGAACATCATAACCAGCTTTTACTGAACCAGTGAAAGAGACAAAATTAATTCGCTTATCAGAAACAATTTTTAAACTATCTTCATGGTTTAAATGTAAATAATTAAAAACATCCTCAGGAAGAATTTTTTTAGCTGATTGGTAAAGTTGTTCAGCACATAAAGGAGTTTGAGCAGAATGTTTTAAAATAACAGAATTACCTGCTGCCATTGCTGGTATTATAGAGTTTACTGCAACAAGATATGGATAGTTCCACGGTGCTATTACAAATACCACTCCAAGAGCTTTTCTTTTTATATAACTTTTAAAATTATCATCTTTTGCTACATCAATATTTGCTAATTTCTTTTCTGCAATTGATAGCATGTAATCAGCTCTTTCTTTAAAGCCCTTTAATTCACCAGCCGCTTGAGAAATAGGTCTCCCAATTTGTCTGCTTAGTTCTTCACAAATCAGATCGCTTCTTGATAAAAAATCTTCAACAAAACTTGTTAACAGCTTTACTCTTTCTTTAATATCCAGATCGGCCCACACTTTTTGAGCTTTCATTGAGCCATTAATAGTTTCTTCTATTTTATCTCCATCATAATTTCTTTCGATATAAAGAGTATTATCAATAGGTGTAATTGTTTTTTGCATAAATATTTAAGTTAAAATTATTTTAGAAGGTGATATACAATATTTAATTTTAAAAACATTAAACAATAATATGCATAAATACAACTGGAATTACCCCACAACAATGTGGGTAGGTGAAAATAGAATTAATGACATTGCTCTAGCATGTAAAAATTTAGATATTAACAAACCATTACTTGTTACTGACAATGGATTGGCCCAATCAGATATTGTTAAAAACACCTTATCAATTTTAAAAGAGGGTGGAATTTTTGCTGCATCATATTCAAATGTAGTTGGTAATCCAACAGGTGCAAATGTTAATGAAGGTGTTGATAGTTATAAAAAAAACAATTGTGATGGTGTTATTGCATTTGGAGGTGGTAGTGGTTTAGATGTTGGTAAAGCTGTTGCTTTTATGTCAGGTCAAAATCTACCTATTTGGGATTTCGAAGATGTTGGAGACAACTGGACTAAAGCCAATTCAGATAAAATTGCTCCCATTATTGCAGTACCTACTACTGCAGGCACTGGTTCTGAAACAGGACGAGCATCTGTAATTTTAAATGAAGAAACCGGTGTAAAAAATATTATTTTTCATCCAAAATTTTTACCATCAATAGTTATTTTAGATCCAGTTTTAACAGTTGGTTTGCCATCAAAAATGACTGCAGCAACTGGAATGGATGCACTAGCACACAATTTAGAAGCTTATTGTGCCCCAGGATATCACCCAATGGCAGATGGAATTGCTTTAGAAGGAATGAGATTGATTAATAAGTGGCTATTAGAAGCCGTTAACAATGGATCCAATATTGAAGCAAGAATGAATATGTTAACTGCAGCCAGTATGGGCTCTACTGCATTTCAAAAAGGCTTAGGTGCAATTCATTCATTAAGTCACCCTGTTAATGCATTAAATAATATTCATCACGGCTTATCTAATGCAATATTTATGCCTTACGTATTAACTTTTAATAAAGGTGCAATTGAAAAGAAAATAATAAAGATTTGTGATTATTTAGAACTTAAAGATAGATCTTTTGATGGTTTTGTTAGTTGGGTTTTAGATTTAAGAAAAAAACTAGATATGCCTCATAAATTATCAGAAGTGATTGATGAAAAAGATTTTGATCTTGATAGATTATCAAAAATGGCCTTAGCTGATCCATCTACTGGAGGAAATCCAAAAAAATTAACTGTAGATGATATGAAGATAATGTACCAGCACAGTATGACGGGTGAATTGTTTAAATGAGTGATTTAAATATTTTAATTGTTGAAGGAAATATTAGAGAAGATAGTGAGTTTTTTATTAAAGCAGCTGGTGCCTCTGCAGCAGATAATTTAAAAAATTTAATTTTAAAAATAGAACCATCAACAAATACAGAAATCATAAATCCTGATCATGATGATGAGACAACGAGTGCTCTAAAAAATATGAGTAAATATAATGGCATTGTGTTTACTGGTGGTGCAATGAGAATAAATGATATGACAGATGTAATTAAGAAACATATCAATTTTGCATCTAATTGCTTTAATCATAAAAATAAGATTTTAGCAATTTGTTGGGGATTACAAGTCTGCTCAGTAGCAGCTGGGGGTAAGGTAAACCCTGGAAAAAAAGGTGCTCACATTGGAATTGCATCTGATGTAATTATTAACAGTGAAGGTGAAAAACACTTTATATACAAAGATAAAAAAAAAATTTTTACTTCACCAGCGTTCAATTTTGACGAAGTAAGTGAATTGCCAAAAAATATTACTCTTTTATCAAGTGACAAAGTTAACAATGTAATGGGTGTTAGCTTTAATGCAGGAAGCTCAGAAATTATCGGCTTACAATATCATCCTGATTATGAATATTTTCAGATGCTTAATCTTATTAATGGTCGTAAAGAACGATTATTTGTAAATAAAAATTTTTTAAATGAAGAAGAATATGAAAGCCATATCTCATACATAAAATCTCAAAACGAATTATTAAATTTTAACGATAGAACATGTGAAGTTAGAAATTGGCTTAATTATATTAAGAACTAATTTTAAAATAAACCTTCAATTTCACCATCTTTATTCAGCTTAATAGAGTCTGCTGCTGGAACCCTTGGTAGACCAGGCATAGTCATAACAGCACCGCATATCACAACAATAAACTCTGCTCCTGAAGAGAGTTTAATTTCTCTAATTGGTAAAGCATGACCTGTTGGTGCGCCTTTTAAGCTTGGGTCTGTTGAAAAACTGTATTGAGTTTTTGCAATACAAATTGGGAAATCTCCATAACCTGCATTCTCAAAGCTTTTTAATTGATCTCTAATTTTAGTATCAGCAATAACCTCATCTGCTCTATAAATTTCTTTTGCAATTGTTTCTATTTTTTTAAATAGAGGAGTTTTACTCTCATATAAAAATTTGAATTTATCTTCGTTTTTCTCACATAATTCAACAACATGGTTTGCAAGCTCTTTCGTACCTTCACCACCATTTGCCCAATGAGTACAGAGACTTGCTTTAACACCAATAGTGTCACAAAATTCTATCAAAGCCTTTACTTCATTATCTGTATCTTTAATAAAATGATTAACAGCTACTGCAACCGGTAAACCAAATTTTTTAACATTTTCCACATGTCTTTGAAGATTAACTAAACCTTTTTTTAAAGCTTCTACATTTTCTGTTTTAAGATCATCTTTTGCTACACCACCGTGCATTTTTAAAGCTCTAATAGTTGCAACAATTACAACGCAGCTAGGTTTTAAATCTGATTTTCTACATTTAATATCAAGAAATTTTTCCGCACCAAGGTCTGCACCGAATCCTGCTTCTGTTACAACATAGTCAGCAAGTTTTAGCCCAGTCTTTGTTGCAATTACAGAATTACAACCATGTGCAATATTAGCAAAAGGTCCACCATGAATAATTGCAGGATTGTTTTCTAAAGTTTGAGTAACATTAGGTCTAATAGCATCTTTTAATAATACAGTCATTGGACCGTGTGCTTTTAAGTCTTTAGCGTAAACTGGTTTTTTATCTCTAGTATAGGCAATTGTAATATTTCCTATTCTCTTTTCTAAATCTTTTAAATCATTTGATAAGCAAAAGATTGCCATGATTTCAGATGCAACAGTTATATCAAAACCATCTTCTCTTGGAAAACCATTTGCAACTCCACCTAAGTTTATATTTATAGATCTTAAAGAACGATCGTTCATATCCATCACTCTTTTCCAAACAATTCTTCTAACATCAATATCTAATTTATTTCCCCAATAGATATGATTATCGATTAATGCTGACAACAAATTATGAGCTGATGTTATTGCGTGAAAATCTCCAGTAAAATGTAAATTAATTTGTTCCATTGGAACTACCTGAGCATAACCACCACCTGCTGCTCCACCTTTCATCCCAAAAGAAGGCCCAAGGCTTGGTTCTCTTAAACAAACAATTGATTTTTTTCCAATTTTATTTAATCCGTCATTTAAACCAACTGAAGTTGTAGTTTTACCCTCACCAGCTGGAGTAGGAGTGATCGCTGTAACTAGTATAAGTTTTCCATTTGGTTTATCTTTTAAAGTATCTAAATATTCTAAATTAATCTTTGCAATGTGTCTGCCCATTGGACTAAAAGCTGAGCTTTCATCTGGTACATTTATCTTGGCTAAAATATCATTTATAGGTTGCATTTTAGCTTCTCTAGCTATTTGAATGTCTGACTTAACTTTGCTCATTTGAAACTCCTATAAGATTTATTTTTTAATGATCAATTGATATCCTATTTTAATTTTTTGGAAACTTCTAAAAAATATATATAAAAAAAATAAGAACTATTTATATTCGTTTGTATAAAATTATCTTATGCAAAAATATTCTATATTTAATTTGATCAAAAATGCTTTCTCTGGTCATCAAAAATGGGACCTAGCCTGGAAAGATGCTACTCCAAAAAAAGAATACGACGTTGTTATTATTGGTGGTGGAGGCCATGGCCTAGCTACTGCATATTATCTCGCAAAAGAACATAATATTACGAACGTAGCTATCATTGAAAAAGGATGGCTTGGTGGTGGAAATATGGGAAGAAATACTACAATCATTAGATCAAATTATATGCACGATGATAATGCATTGTTTAGCGAGTTTGGAATGGATCTTTGGAGAAAGATGAGTCAGGACTTAAATTACAATGTAATGTTTTCTCCAAGAGGAATAATTAACCTTGCACACTCAGATGCTCAAATGAATATTTTTGCAAGAAGAGGAAACTCAATGCGCTTAAATGGTATTGATGCAGTTTTATTAAATAGAGAAGAGGTAAAAGAAATTATCCCAATGGCAGATTTTTCAGACAATGTAAGATTTCCTATATTTGGTGGATTAATGCAACCAAGTGCTGGAACAGCAAGACATGATGCTGTTGCATGGGGTTATGCACGTCAAGCAGATTCAATGGGTGTAGATATAATTCAAAATTGTGAAGTAACTGGATTTGATGTTATGGGTGGAAAAATAAATGGTGTCAGAACTTCTAGAGGAGACATAAAAGTTAAAAAAATTGGTTTATGTGTTGCAGGTAGCACAAATATTTTAGCTGAAAAATTAAATATGACAATACCAGTAGAAACCCATCTTCTTCAGGCGTGTGTTACAGAACCTGTAAAGCCCGTATTAGATAGTGTGGTTACTTTTGGGGCAGGACATTTTTATATTAGTCAATCTGATAAAGGTGAAATGGTAATGGGAGGTGATCTAGATGGATACAATAGTTATGCTCAAAGAGGAAACCTACCTACACTCCAGCATGTATTAACAGAAGGAATTGCAATGATGCCATTTCTCAGTAAATTAAAAATGCTTAGAACTTGGGGTGGGATTATGGATATGTCTATGGATGGTTCACCGATAATAGATAAAACTCATATTGAAGGATTATATTTAAACTGTGGATGGTGTTACGGTGGGTTCAAAGCAACTCCAGCTTCAGGCTGGACATTTGCACATACAATTGCTCAAGATAGAGTTCATAAATTAAATGAAGGTTATAGCCTAAGTAGATTTAATACAGGTCACTTACTAGATGAAAAAGGACTTGGAACCAAAACATGGATCTCATAAATGCTGCATATTAAATGCCCTCATTGTGGAATGAGATCTCAAAATGAATTTTCATATGGTGGTGATGCAACCGTTAAAAGACCAGAACTTAATAAGGAGGTTTCAGATCATGATTGGGATAACTTTGTCTATAATAGAAAAAGCTTAAGAGGAAAACACAAAGAGTTATGGCAACATATATCAGGATGTAGACAGTGGATCAAAGTAGAAAGAGACACCTCAACTCACGAAATATTTAAAACAGTTAAAGCTAACGAAGACATTTAATATGACTCAAAATTATAGATTGGATAATATTGGATTAATAAATAGAGATAAAAAAATCTCATTTAAATTTAATGGAGTAACTTACTTAGGTTATGAGGGTGACACCTTAGCATCAGCATTGCTTGCTAATGGAGTTCATTTAATAGGAAGAAGCTTTAAATATCATAGACCTAGAGGCTTTTTTGGTGCAGGGGTGGATGAACCATACGCAATTGTTCAACTATACAGAAATAATGAAACTGAGCCAAATGTAAAAACTACAGAACAAGAACTCTTTGAAGGTTTGGAGGCAACAAGTGTTAATTGTTGGCCTAGTGTAAATTTTGATATTGGGGCAATTAACAATTTTTTAAAGATATTTCTTCCAGCAGGATTTTATTACAAGACTTTTATGTGGCCAAAAAGTTTTTGGTACAAAGTTTATGAACCATTTATAAGAAAAGCTGCTGGACTTGGAGTTGCATCAACTAAACATGATAAAGAAAGATACGAACACAAATATGAGTATTGTGATTTACTAATTGCAGGTTCAGGACCTTCTGGTTTAGCAAGTGCATATGCTGCTGCTAAAAATGGTGCAAGAGTAATTTTAGCAGAAGACAAACCTAGATTTGGTGGAACTTTATTAACGAGTGAAGTTAATATTGGAAATCAAACAGGAAAAGAATGGGCAGAAAATATTATTTCTGAACTTAAAGAAATGCCCAATGTTATTGTTAAGAATAGATCTCAAGTATTTGGTTACTATGATCATAATATGTTAGTGATGTCAGAAAAATTAAGTGATCACCTACCTAAAACTAAAAAATATAATCCAAAACAAAGACTTTGGTATATTAGAGCTAAAGAAGTTTTAATCTCATCAGGATCAATTGAAAGACCTTTAGTATTTGGGAACAATGACACACCAGGTGTGATGTTGTCTTCTGCAGCAAAAGAATATTTAAAAGTCTATGGAGTTTTAGTTGGTAAAAAACCTTTAATATTTACAAATAATGATAGTGGATATGAAACGGCTATAGAATTTAAAAAAAATGGTGTTGATCCTATCATTTTAGATACAAGAAAAGAACCTAAGTCAGAAATCATAGATGAAGCAAAAAAATTAGATATTCAAATTAAATTTTCTTACGTAGTTGTTGCAGCTAAAGGTTATAAAAAAGTTAAATCTGCAGAAGTTGCCAAAATTTCAGATGATAAAAAAAAATTAGGAACTTTAGAAACTATTAATTGTGATTGTATTTGTGTTTCAGGCTTTTGGACACCAACAATTCACTTAGCTTCTCAATCAGGAAATAAGACTACCTTTAATAAAGATATAGATGCATTTGTGCCAGGACTATCAAAACAAAATGAAACAACTTTGGGTGCAGCAAATGGAACTTTTACGTTAGAAGAAACTTTAAAAAATTCATTTGATAGTGGATATGAACTTTCAAAAAAAATAACCAATAATGACAATAAAACATCATCGCCAATAGTTATGGAAAAAAAATCAACTACTCATGATAAATTTTGGTGTGTACCTTTGCCTAAAGGAAAAACATATAAAAGATTTTTAGATTTTCAAAATGATGTAGCAGTTTCTGATATAGAAATTGCACTAAAAGAAGGCTATCGATCTATTGAACACGTAAAAAGATACACGACACTAGGAATGGCTACTGACCAAGGAAAAACAAGTAATCTCAATGGTTTGCAACTAGTATCCAATATAGAAAACAAAATAGTTCCAGAAGTAGGTCACACAACTTTTAGACCTCCATATACACCAGTTACTATTGGCGCGATTGTCGGAAGAGAAATTGGAAAACATTCTAAACCAACAAGAAAATCACCGATGCACAATTGGCATAAAAAAAACAATGCAATGTTTGTAGATGCGGGTGTTTGGTTAAGACCAAGATATTACAAAATTGGAGAAGAAACTTTATTTGAAGGTTCAAAAAGAGAAGCTAAAAATGTTAGAACAAATGTAGGAGTTTGTGATGTAACTACTTTGGGTAAAATTGATATTAAAGGACCTGATGCTGCAGAACTACTAAATCGTGTTTACACTAATGCTTGGTTAAAGTTGCCAATTGGTAAAGCAAGATACGGTGTAATGTTAAGAGAAGATGGAATTGTTATGGATGATGGAACAACAACAAGAATTTCTGAAAACCATTACCATATGACAACAACAACAGCTCAAGCAGCAAATGTTTTATCTCATCTAGAATATTATTTACAACTTGTATGGCCAGAATTAAATGTAAATGTAGTATCAACAACAGAGCAATGGGCTGGAGCAGCAATCGCAGGTCCAAAATCTAGAGATTTATTACAAAAACTATTTCCAAATATAGATGCTTCTAACGAAGGCTTACCTTTTATGGGATATAAAGAAGCTGACTTATTTGGAGTACATGCACGAATTTTTAGAATTTCATTTTCAGGAGAACTTGCTTATGAAGTGAATGTTGAATCTGACAATGGACACTTTATGTGGGAGAAAATAATGGAAGTAGGGCAAGAATTTAAAATTCAACCCTACGGCACTGAAGCATTATCAACTCTAAGAATTGAAATGGGTCACATAGCAGGATCAGAACTAGATGGCAGAACCATTCCATATGATAATTCTTTAGAAGGATTGGTTAGTAAAAAGAAAGACTTTATAGGAAAACGTTCTTTAGATAGAGAAGCATTCATAGCAGAAGATAGACAAAAAGTAGTAGGTGTTGTTCCAATTGATAAGAAAACAAGTATTCCTGAAGGATCACATTTAGTTAAAGATGTAATGGCTCCGATACCAAATCCTAAATTAGGGTATATTTCTGCGTCTTGTTGGAGTGTTGAATATGATAATCCATTTTCATTAGCAATTCTTAAGGATGGAAAAAATATGATAGGGCAAAAACTATTTGCAATGTCACCTCTAAAAAACAAAACAATACCTGTAGAGATAGTTTCATCACACTACGTAGATCCAAAGGGTGAAAGGGTAAGATCATGAGTTCAATTTCTGCTTTAAATGTTACCCATAACAAAGGGTTATTTGGTGACCATGAGGGAAAAAATGATGATGAGCTGCTAAAAGTAAGTGAACTAAAAAATTTTTTAATCATTCAAATAGTTAAATATAAGAGTTCCTTAACAGCCATTGAAAGTATCAAGATAGACAATCTGAGCTTAAAAAATGAACCCCTAAACATAAACTGCAACACTAATACAAGAATTTTATGGAATGGCCCAAATAACTGGCTTTTAGTTTCTTCAAAAAAAGAAATTTTAAAAGAAATTAATGAAAAACTAGTAGAAGCAGATTTTGCTATAACAAACGTATCTCATAGTAGAGCGATAATTCAAATAGAGGGAAAAAATACAAAAGAGATATTAAAAAAAGGGTGTCCCTTTAATTTTAACGAATTAAAAAAAGATACTTGTTTAAATTCAACTTATAACGGAATGTCGGTCACAATTGACATGCTTGATGATAATCCAGACAAAGTTAGAATATTCACTCTAAGAAGTTTTGGAGAATCTTTTTATCATTCAATTACTGATGCTTGCTTAGAGTTTGGATATGAAGGAGTTTAAAATTTATTGCTTTCTAGTTGCAATATAAACACCAAGAGTTGCCACAGCAAAACCAATTAGATCTAAATTATTTAATTTTTCATTTAAAAATAACCACGCCATTACTGCAGTAGTTGGTGGTATTAAAAAAAAAATAGAAACAGTTTTACTTGCTGAGTTATTTTTAATTAAAAACATTAAGATTGTAAATGCTCCAAATGATACAAGAAATATCTGATGACTCATTGCTATTAAGAATGTGGATGTAAAATTAATATAAGGTTCACTAAAAATAAGAATAATTATTATGTGAAAAAAACAGCCACCTATTGCTTGATACATATTGCTGACAGACAAAGGTAAATTATTACTTATTTTTTTTTGCCATAAAGTTGATGTTGTAATAGCTAGAAGAGCAACAAAAGAAGCTATCACTCCAAAAACAGGAAGGCTTGATCCAATATCAAAACCTAAAACTAAAGCAGCACCAATAAATCCAAGGATCACTCCAATCCATTGTTTGAAAGTAACTTTTTCACCCAAGAATTTTCCCGCTAAAGCATTAGTTAAAATTGGTTGCAAGGTAACAATTAATGCTGCAATACCTGTTGGCATTCCGATTGAAACTGAATAAAAAACACCTCCCAAATAAACACCATGAAAAAGCACTCCACTAAAAAGTGACTGTAGAAGGTTTCTAGTGTTAGTTAAAATTTTTTGCTTTGCATAAATTGAAAAAATAAAGAAACCAAAAGCTACAAGAAAAAATCTAAATGCTAATGCTGAAAAGGGATCACTATTGTCTATTATTGGCTTTGTTGTCACAAAAGCTGAGGACCATAAAATAATAAAAATGAATGGATAAACCTTAATCATTTTCGTCTTATAAGGTAAATTTATACTGATTTTTAGTTATTATTAACCAAAATGAGTATATTTGAACTTGAGTTGCTCATAAAAACACATAAACAATACTTAAGTGGTGTAAATGATTTTAAAAAAAATAATTATTAGTGTATTTGCTATGTGTTTTCTTACTGGATGTTTGCAAAATACGGCATTTTTAGGTCCAGCTTTGACAATTGCTAGCACAGGAAATGTATATCACGCTGGGCTGTCTTATGGATCTAGTCAAGCTATAAAAAAAATGACAGGAAAAACACCAACTGAAAATGTTAAAAGTTTTTTAGATAGCAAGAATACCACAGTTAAAGAAGAAGAAATTCATGATGAATTTTTTGTGTTAGTTAAAGATAAAATTGAAAAAAAAGGAAATATCTTAAATTTAGCTAATCAGTAATATTTAATAAAAGTTGCTCTGATTGCCCAGTTTCTTTACACCAAAGTTCATAGCTTTCACACATACGCCATAAGAATTGGTTTGCTCTATCAGAAGCATCGATTAGAGTATTATTTTTAGTCTCGTAAAGTTTAGGAATTTTAATTAAATTTTTAACAGTTATATCTCTTTGAATTTCTAAAAGTTTAATAGTTTCATCTGGGATTTTATTTCCAGTTTCTTTTTCTAGATATTCATTTTTCTTTAATTCACTGAACCATTCGTCATGTAATGCACCAGTACTTAATTTTGTAAATTCATTAGTTTCCATGAATTTATTAATAGCTTGCTTTATATCAATATCTGGATATTTATTTTTTTCGATGGAAACATATGAGTAAATAATTTCAGCCACATGTATAACATATGGTTTTTTAACTTTAGAGTTCATTATCTACCTTTTATATCTTGCCATACATGAGTTGGCTAATATTAAATTAGGATCAAGATATAATTTTGAAACTTTAGCATTTTGTAGAGATTTGTAAGCAAAAATTGCAATAGGTATTTCAGTACATCCAAGTATTATTTTTTTACATTTTTGTTTTATTAAATATCTAATTGCAGGCTTAATAGCTTTTTCTGCTAATTTTATATTCCCCATTTTTACATGTTTGATAGCTTTGTTTACTGAATTTGCCTGTAAATTATTTGAAGGTTTAACTAATATATAATCTTTTTTAAAAATTTTATCATAGATTTCTGTTTTTAAAGTTCCTTCTGTTGCAAGGAGTCCAATTTTAGAATTTTTTTTACAACCTTTTTTTGTTTGTGTAAAAACTTCTTTAGGCATGTTAATTATTGGTATCTTAATTTTTTTCTTTAGGTCTTCATACCAATAGTGTGCTGTATTACAGGGTATAACAATAAATTTGCACCCACTTTTTTCCAATGATTTACAGCCCTCTAGTAGACTTTTTAAAACCCTGTTGTACTTTTTTGTATTTTTAGAATTTCTTGGAATTGTAGATAATGATTTAGTTTGAATACCTATAGACTCAGGTCTTCCAGGAATATCTGATTTGTTATAAAGTATGAATAGTGGGTACTCTTGATCAATTTTTCCTCTATTTAACATTGCAAGTTTATTGCAAAAATCAAGCCCAGCTTGAGTTCCCATTCCACCTAAAATTCCAATCATAAATATATATTTTCTATTTGATTTATTTAATATCTCCTTAAAGAGGTTTGTTGATACCTCTCATAAAAACTAAAATTAAGCAACCGTCTTTCGTAAAAGATGAATGTGTTGAGCCTGGTTCAAAAGTAACAAAATCACCTTTTTTAAAAACTTTATTATCTGGATCAGTTAATTCCCCATCTAACATTAAAAATTCCTCAAAACCCATATGTTCATGGGTTAGACTTTTTGCACCTGGTTCCATTTTTAAAACATAAGTTCCTTGTCCACCATTCTCTTTATTATAACTAATTTTATGCCAGCTCATTCCAGGCACAACAACCCCATAATTATCAAATGGAATGAATTCAACATCATAAAGGTTAGTTATTTTTCTATTTGTCATATTTGTTAGTTACTTATTATTAAATTGTTATATTCGATGATTATTAATAAAATATAAATATGCAAGATATATTTATTGAAGATGTGGGAAGTGGTACTCCATTGGTATTAGTGCATGGTTTTTTAGGATCCTCTGAGATGTGGACTTTACAAACTGACTTTTTTAAAAGAAATTTTAGAGTTTTGGCTCCAGCACTACCTGGTTTTGGAAAAAGTAATAAAGTCAAATCATGCAATTCAATTGAAGGTATGGCTAAATCCATATTGACAAGCCTAGAAAAAAAGAAAATAGAACGTTTTTATTTATTAGGTCACTCTATGGGTGGCATGATTGTACAAGAAATGGTTAAGTTAGCAGGTGAAAAAATCTTAAGGTTAATTTGTTATGGTACAGGACCAAGAGGAAATATACCTGGTAGATTTGAAACTATAGATGTTTCTAGAGAAAAGTTAAAAACTAATGGACTGGATAATACAGTTTATAGAATTGCAAAAACATGGTTCATTGAAGAGGATAAATCTAAATATTTTTACTTATGCGAAGAAGCGGGTAAGCAAACTTCTTTAGAGGCCGCGGACAACGCACTTGTTGCTATGAAAAATTGGAGTGGTATTGAAAATTTAAAAAATATTAAGAATGAAACTTTGATAATTTGGGGAGATCAAGACAAAGCCTATAACCTCAATCAAGTAGAAACTTTAAAAGAAAAAATTATAAATAGTGATCTTAGAATAGTTGATGGATGCTCTCATAATGTTCATTTAGAGAAGCCGGAGGAATTTAATACAATAGTGAGTGAATTTCTTAAAAAAAACTGATTGGTATTGGCTGAAATATTTAGCTAAATAATTAAAAAATTAATTTAATTAAAAAATCGCAGCCAATAGAAAGTG
>Ga0222670_1000629_pt1 | contig 14473 bp, 8 predicted proteins | sample AntAcemetagen732_FD_181148 | JGI IMG/M metagenome (GOLD analysis project Ga0222670, IMG submission 181148) | Saline water microbial communities from Ace Lake, Antarctica - #732 | ecosystem: Environmental > Aquatic > Non-marine Saline and Alkaline > Saline | place: Antarctica: Ace Lake | collected... | reverse complement strand
GTGTTTTACGAATTACCAGTGGAGTAATATAAATGTTGTTAAAACTAATACCAAATAAAATTAAAGTATGGCTAATCAAACACCTGTATGCAGACATTGCAGCTATGGGCGATGGTGGTGACACTACATTAGCTCACGTCAACACTATGGAGGTATCTCTCTTAAAAGCTCACGGCGGTGCAGGTACCATTAATCCTCGCACAGGTCTTGTAGAGTTTAAAGGCAAAGGTGGTGGTGGTTCGTCGGCTCCCCAAGAAAACACTACGTATACCTCTGACCTTCCTGAATATGCTAAGCCTTTCTATGAAGAACTATTAAAACAATCAGGTAAGCAAACATATACTACCGATGCTTCAGGTAACGTTACTGGAGTTAAAACTGACACTCCCTATGCTGGAGATAGAGTAGCTGGATTTACTGACTTACAAGAGCGTGTTCAAACTGATGTAGCAGGTATGAGCCCAAGAGGTGAGTTTGATTTAGCACAAACAAATATAGCTGATGCCATTGGCACTAGTAGAACAGCTGCAGGGGGTATTGGTTCGGCATTAGGATACACTCCAGGAACAGTAGAATCGTTAGGTATGACTACACCGGGCACGTTTGATGCAACAGCTGCCGCTACATACATGAGTCCTTATCAAACTAATGTTACTGATGCAGCTATTAGAGAAGCTAAAAAACAAGCAGATATACAAAAAAATGCTAACGCAATGAGCTCTATAGGTCGAGGTACATTTGGGAGTGGGCGTGAGGCTTTAATGACAGGTGAGGCAGATGCTCAGACTAGGGCATTGATAGCAGATTTAAGGGCACAAGGACAAGAAAAATCTTTCCTCAATGCGCAGTCACAGTTTGAAAGAGATAGAGCTGCGGGCATGACAGCCGAAGAAAGAACTCTTCAAGCAGAAATGGACCGAAGAAAACTACAGCAACAAGGCGATCAGTATGGTGCGGGTTTACAAAAAGATATTGGTCTTGCTGGGTTACAAGCTCAGATGGCAGGAGCTGGGCAACAAGCTACAATTGGAGCAGCAGATCAAGCGACTGAGTTAGAAAGACTTCAAGCTCAAGCTGCAACAGGCGCTGAGCAACAAGCTATGTCGCAAGAAGAATTAAATATTGCTTATCAACAGTTTATGGAAAATCAAGATGCTGAAAGACGGGCTCTTGAGTTCCAGTCAAACATCCTACGTGGTACAGCGGGTGCATTAGGTTCAACACAGACACAGTATGCGCCAGCTCCAAGCATGGCTTCTCAAATTGGTGGTTTAGGGCTAGCAGGTCTAGGCTTATATAATGTATTAGGTGGGTAACATATGAATATTATTCAGGTACAAGACAGATTAAAAGGTGTAGATGATCAATCGTTAGTGGGATATGTAGAACGACCTACCCCTGACGTCCCTACATATTTAGCACTTGGTGAACTTCAACGTAGAGAACAGATGCGAGCAAAGTATCAAGCGCAAGCTACCCCTACTGAAACCGTATCAGAAGAAATTGTAGCCAAAGCTACTCCACAAATGGGTATTGGTGCTTTAACTAATAGTATGTCAGCTCCACAAATGCCACAACCAGAAGTCATGTCAGAGTCTGAAACTATCACGGAAACCGGCATAGCTAACTTACCTGCACCTAATGTAGGTAACTACGCAGAGGGTGGTATTGTAGGTGAAGAGCGAGACATGTTTGATATAGTTGTTGATGACTACGTCAGTCCTGGATTAGATGCAGCTGGGTTATTTATGGGTAAATTTGCTGGCCCTATTGTAGGTGGTATGTGGCCAGGAGAAGTACAAGCAGCTGAAAGATATAGTCCTGAAGAAATGGCAGGCATAATGGGATACGCTCCCGGCGGTCTTGTTGACAACTTACGTGGAAGAAACCCTAATCTTAGCGGAGTCACACGGCCAACAGAAATAGCAGAAGCCGGACAGTTTTTCTTTGAAGATTTACCCGGTGGAAACGAAGCATTTGAGTCTTTTACAGAAGCACAAAAAAGAGCAGCTCCTCCACTATTTGCTGCAGATCAACGACAACAAACAGAACAGTTAAAGAAACAGTTTAAATCCCCTTACGCGATAGAGTTAGAAAAATTAGACCAAAAACCATACAGCGAATATACGCAACAAGACATAGCAAACAAAAGGTATCTTAAAGAACAAGAGGATAAGTATTGGGAAGGAAGTTCTGATGTTCAAGAAAAAGCTAAAAAATCAGCCCTAGAAGCAGAAGTGCAAAAGAACTTAGCTAATCAACAACCTCCAGCTGCTCCAGCTAAAGAAGTTACTATGGCAGACAGGATAGCAGAGTTTAAATCCCTCATGGGCGATGATACATATAATGATATGTTAGCTGAGAAAAGGAAAAAAATGGATGCGTCAGCTGATAGACAAGCAGAGATAGCTCCGTGGATGGCATTAACAGAAGCAGGACTGGCAATAGCTGCAGGTCAAGATCAAAACGCTTTAACTAATATTGCATCAGGAGCAACTAGAGGTATTGAATCCTATGCTGCATCTGAAAAAGAACGAAGAGCGTTAGAAGAACAACAATTTGATACCGCTATACAACTACGTCAAGCTGAAAGAGCTGAGCAATTAGCTGCGGTACAATACGGTATGGACAGTAAACAATTTGAAGATACTCGAGCTATGAAACTTCAATTAGCTCAACAAGATATGCAGCTAAAAGTAGCATTAAAACAGATGGCTGATCCAGGAGATAGATTAGATGCAACTGAAAATGAACAAGTTCTATTAGAAGTAGCTAATTGGGAAAAAGGTATGATAGAATCAAAAGGTAAAGATGTAGTAAATCAACCTAACTATGCAGCGGCTAAACAACAAGTATTAGATAATGCTGCAGCAAAAGCACTATCAGCTGGCACACAACGTGGTGGTCTTACATATGTAGGTTCAAGATAATAGGAGCTCTTAATGGCTATATATGATGTAGCGAGCCCTGATGGTAAAATCCATAGCTTTGAAGGACCTGATGGCCTCTCCCAAGATGAAGTGATAAGAACTGCGACGGAGCAACTATATACTCCTGAGCTAGAAAGAGATTACTCACTAGGCGAAATCGTTAGCAAAGGTTTTGGTCGTGGTGCGAAACGTATTGGCTCTACTATTGGTGACGTGTTACCCGCAATGGGTGCAAGTGCATTAGGTTTTGATGAATATGCTAAAAAGCAAATGCAAGAAGCCCAAGCTAGTGAAGCTACAATTGCTAAAACTATGGCACCTCAATACCCTTCCTATAAAGACGTTAAAGGTGTAGGAGATGCTGGAAAGTTTGTATTAGAAACAGCCTTTGAACAAATCCCTAATCTATTTGGTATCATAGGTACCGGCGGTGTTGGTGGTGTTGCTGGAGGTATAGCAGCGAAAACTGCAGCGAAGAAAGCAACCGAAGCATTAACTAAAAAAGAATTTAAAAAACAAATATCAGAACAAGCCTCAGCTAGAGCCGCAAAAAAGATTCTATCAGACATCAATAAAAGTAAGGCAAAGGGGCAAGCCGCCGGTGTATTTTTAGGTTCTTATGCTCTCAATGCTCCCGAAGTATTCCAAAATATCTACGAGCAGACAGGGGACTTTGAACCTCTAGCAGCCTCTCTTGCAGGGATTGTTAATGCTTCTCTTGATAGCATCCTACCTACTAGTATTATGAAAAGCTTTAGTAAGCCCGGCAGAGCATCAGTTGTTACTGAGATACTACAGAAGTCAGGTATGCAACCCGGACTTGCTCGACGTGCTACATCTAATATATTAGGTGGACTTGGTACCGAAGGATTGACTGAGGCTACACAAGAGGCCGTTAGTATTGCAGCGGAGAAGTTTGTGCAAGGGCATTCAGCTATCTTTGATTCTGATGACTTTGATCGTATGTTAGAAGCTGGTATAAAAGGTGCCGTTGCTGGTGGTGCATTCAAGGGTGTAGCTTCTATACCAGAACATCTTAGAGAAAAAGCATTAACTAAAAAAGCATCTCCAGAAAAACAAGAAGAGATTATAGAAGAAACTAAGCTAGTAGACACTACAGTAACAACTCCTGTGGCTACTACACAGACAGCGACTACGACAACAGAAGCAGTAATAGAACCACAGCCCTCAACAGAAGCTAGAGATCAAGAAGCAGCTAACGTATTAGCTCAGCAAGCAAAAGTTGAACAACTTCAGAAAGATTTAGACACCCAGCTACTCGACGAAAAAAGTATTACTCAAGTTATGGAGAAAGATTTAGATACATACTTTGGCGGGTATAATGAAAATGAAAGAAAACAAATAAGAAATAATTTAAAAAAATTACGTAGTGAAATTACTAAAGCTAAAGCATTAGGAAGAACTGCAGAAACTGATGCGAAATTAGCCAATAGTAAACAAAACATAGCTAATAAAGTAAACCCTGATGAAGTAGTCATTACTCCTGCTATGTTAGAAAGTGCAGGTATTACGGCCGACACAGTAGACCAAGGATTAGTTAACTATTTTACTGAAAGACCTTTTTCTTCAAAAGAATTAGCAGACTTTGGTAAACAAGCACAAGCTATGCTTACTAAAGCAAAAACGGATAATAATGTAGAAGCAATTACAAAGTTTGGAAACCTTAAAAAAGCTCTACCTAAGTTAAGGAAGGAGATAGAAAATGCTAGAAACAGAACTGCAGAATATACCGCTGGAACAGCTGGAGTTAGCAATGATAGCATTGGAGTACCCGACAGCATCCCTACCGAGAGCGCTATCCCAACTGACGGATCTCCAGTGGTGGTCGATCCAAATGTTGCTGGAACAGTTGAAAGTGGAACAAGCGGAGAGCCTCGTTCACTAACACAAAGAATAAATGCACTTAAAGCACGTATTAAAATAGATGATCCTCAGTCAGATATTATTACCGAGCTAGATAACATTGTTGACGAAGATCCTGCAATGGCTTTAAATTATGTAGAACAGTTAGAAGTTGAATTTGGTATAACTCCTCCACCTCAAGAAACACAAGAGTCACGAACTGATACACAATTGGCGGACATAGAGTCACGATTAGCGCAAGCAGAATTTGAAGTGCAGAGTTACCTAAACCAAGAACCCAACCGTAAGATTCCTTCTTATATAGCCAACCGAGTTAGAGCTTTACGAAAAGAAAAAGCTGACTACCTAGCTACTCAAGAATCACGAGTTGAAACAGAAGGCACCGGACAAACTACAGAAACCGTAACCGCAGAGTTGGTCCAAGAGTTTGGACCTGGCGTGAACAGAATGATAGAGAGCGGCAAGTTAGTCATCGTGAATAGCGTAGATCAATTGCCTGCCAATATTAAAATGTCTTCTACAGCTAATGGTGCTTACGCCCCTAAAACACAAACCTCTTATATAGTAGCTAACCGTATACAGAAAGGCCAGGCGCGTCGTATCTTACTGCACGAAATAGGTGAGCATTACGGGTTAGAGCGTATGGTAGGTAAAGATTACATCCCGCTACTCAACCGCCTTAAAACATTAAGAAAACAAAACGCTGAGGTGCAGGCAATCTTTGATGAAGTGCAACGCCTCTATCCAGAACTTACGGTAGACAGTACTCCCTTCTTACAAGAGGTCATGGCTAAGCTAGGTGAACGTGCCCCTAACAACTCGTTGTTTAGACGCATAGTAGGCGCAGTGAAAAACTTCTTACGCAGGCTTGGCTTGTACGACGTTAACAAGTTTAGCGATGCAGACATCCAAGACATGATCTTGAACTCTCTGAGAGTTTCCTTAGCAGAGGCTACTAGTACTAGAGGACAGACATCAAGTACAGCGGCTGTACAGATGTCTAAGAAAGAAATAAAAACTATTGCAGGATGGCTACCTGAAAGAATAACTAAACTAATAGAAGAATTAAACAATAACAATACGGCATCAAATTACGCTAAGCAGGGAACCTATTACGTAGCTACAATGTCGCCTCAACAATTTTTAGATTTAGCCTCACAAAAACTTATAGGGACAGAGGCGGAATCAATTAAATCTTTAGATGCACAAATTGCTGAATATTTTGAAGGTAATTCTGAAGCCGTTGTAAAATGGGTTAATCAATTCGATAAAGATGGCGCTTATATGGGCAACCCATACGATGTGCCCAATCTAACATTTGAGTCACCTGAGAGAGGATGGGCAAAAATTACAGGCCATGAAGGCAGGCATAGAGCAAGGGCTCTACAACGACTGGGCGTCACACAAATGCCGGTGCTTATGATAGGTCCTCGAAGAGAAATAGCCCCAGACAACACCGACACAAGATTTCCAAAAAGAGTAGCTGTCCCTAATATAGCTGGCAAAAAATTTGTAAAACAAGAAGCCAGATTTGAATTTGAAGAAAATACTGTTATAGATAATATAATTTCTATAGAGCCTGAAAATGAAGCTGCTATTAGAGAAATGATAGATTTTAATGTTAACCCTGAAGTGTCACAAGACATTCAGTTCTCAAAAGAAGAAGTAACCGACACTATCATGGAGCTTAAAAGTAAGATACAGCCCGCCAAGCCTAGAGAAGCGGCGGCGAAGGTACAGGGAGAAGCCCTTAACATAAGATTACCTAAAAATACTAACCCTATTAAAGATGAAAACAAAAAAGGTGTATTAGAAAAAGATGAAGAAATACCAGAGGTAGTACCTGCAAAAGAATTAACAGCTGAAGAAAAAGCAGCATCAGACATTAACATAGTCGATCTTGGTGGCGTACCATCCAAAAGCTTTGCAATGAAACAGTTTGACAAACTAGGCAACTCTATTCTGAATATGCCTGTAGTACAGTCGGGTACTGGTAGAGAACTGGTATCATTTTTATCTACATTAAAAGATAAAGCTGCGCGGATATACATGGGGTTTTTATCTATTCCTAATAAGATTGAGTTGTTTGGCGACCAAATATCTGGCCTACGAGAACTTCAATCTTTTCTTGAACTCAAAGCAAACATAATTAAACAAGGTAGAGAACAAGTATCTGTTGTGTTGCGGTATGCAGAAGACCTTATAAGTAAAAAGTATGCTCAAACCCCAAGAGGTAAACAGCTTGTTAAAGAATGGAACCGTGTATTACTTGAACTATCTAGAGCAAATATAGACCCCGAAGCTATTATTAAAGACGAAGTAGCTAGACAACAGCTATTGCAAGAAAATCCTAAAGCAGCTGAGTTTGTAGAGCGGTACGAACGGCTACCACAAGACCTAAAAGATTTAGGTAATCAGATTGTTAACGACCTAAGAAATAAATACAAAGCACTTTTAGATACAATGATTGAGGCTTATCCGGAAGCTGAAGCAAATTTACGCGAAGAGTTTGTACCACTTAACTATTATTTACCTATGGTACGTAAAGGTGATTATTGGTTTAAGTATGTAACTAAAGATGGGGAAGAAGGTAAAGCTTCTGCAGAATCACCATTCTTAAGGAAAAAGAAAAAAGAACAATTACGTCAAGAAGGCGCCACAAACTTTGAAGATTTTGCACAATCACAAAGAGCTGAAATACGTGGGGCCCCACCAGCAGCATTTGTTCAACGGCTAAAAGCAAAGATTAATAATGACCCTAAATTAAGTGATGAGGCAAAAAAACTAACAATTGAAAATATTGAAGAACAGTATCTATCTTTATTTCCTGAACAGTCACTAAGAAACCAAGAAGCACATCGTAAAGGTATACCGGGTTATGAAGAGGATATTTTATTTGCTTATGCAAGTACAGCACCTAAGATAGTAAGCTCTATAGCGAATGCAAAGTATAATAATAAAATAGTTAACACATCAGATATAATTAGTAAGGAAGCTTCTAACTCTGACAGTGCTTTAATACGAGCAATAGGTGCCGATACTATTAAAAGCTTACCTTTTTATCTTAACCCAGTAGCAAAAGGGTGGGCGGCTATGCCAGCATATTTAAGTTATGTATGGTACATTGGTGGTAATATATCTTCAGCTATTGTTAACTTAACGCAAATCCCCCTTATTGTATTACCTTTTTTACAGGGTGAGTATGGGTTTGATTCTTCACAAAAAGCTTTATTTGATGCAATGAAACTATATGGAGCTGGCGGGTTTGAGCAGAATAGAGGGTTCCTTCCTGATAGAACATCTGCTCCTTTTACCATTAATGAAAAAACAGGTGAGAAAACCTACACCGGAAAAAATGCTAAGTTATTCAAAGAAGGGGGTAAGTACCACAATTTATTTACAAGGGCAGAAGAAACGGCCGCGTTACGTCGGGGTATAGGGTACGAAATAACCGAACTACAAAAAAACTTAGGTCAGGAAGTGGGTAGTGGATTAAAAATTAAATCAAAAGTTGAGGCAGGAATAGGGTATGTGTTTCAAAACTCTGAACGAATTAACCGTGAGATTACTTTAATTGCTGCATTTAATTTAGCAAGATCGAAAGGAGCTTCGGAAACAGACGCTATACAAAAAGCTATTGAGCTTACCAGTAAAGTCCATTCTCACGCGTTACCTGAAGTAGGTCCTAGCATGTTCCAAGACGGTATTGGTAAAGTAGCTTTCGTCTTTAAACGATTTGCTCAGGCACAGATCTATTTAGTAAGTAAATTATTTAATGATGTGTTTAATGCAAAACCTAAAACAGAGGCAGATAAAGAAACTCGTGCCATTGCAGCAAAACAATTGATAGGTGTCTATGGGTATTCTTTCTTAATGGCAGGAATTCAAGGTATGCCATTGTATGGAGGAGCCACCGTATTAGCTTCATTGTTATTAGATGATGACGATGAGCCATTTGAACCACATACATATGTTAATGCAGCAGTGGGAGACTTAGCCTTTCGAGGTCCTTTAAGTGCACTACTTGGTATAGACATATCTCAACGAACAGGTTTTAGAGACTTAGCATTTAGAGAAGACCCAGCTAGATTAGAAAAAATAGGTGCGTCGGCTTATATGATGGAAGTATTAGGTGGTCCTGGATATGGAATACTTCGTAGATTTACGGAAGGCGTTGGTATGATTGCAGATGGCGACGTAGGTCGAGGAGCTGAAAGAGTGTTACCTACTTTCCTAGGAAATGCCCTTAAGACTGTTAGATATAATACTGACGGCATGACTAACAAATATGGTGTGCCTATTATAGAAGGTGATCCAAGTGTATACGAGTCCTTCATGCAAATAGTAGGGTTTAGTAACATTGAGTTAGCAGAAGCTTATACTAAAGCTAATGCATTAAAAGGCCCAGAAAGAAAACTGTTAGCTCGGAAGTCTAAACTATTATTAAAATATTACCTAGCCAGACAAGCAGGAGATGAGGATGGTGTAGAAGATATTCAACGAGATATTGATAGGTTTAATAGCAAAGCTCCAAAAGGTTTTCAGCTATCAAGAAAGACTATACAAAGGTCTATGAAAGCAAGGGACGCTAGATTAAAAGATTCTGTAAATGGTGTATTCATTGGTAAAAAATACGACGAATCATTAAATGATATTTATGGAATACCTGATTAGCCTATACGCCACGTACGTACACCCATCAAGTCATCCTCTACTACCGCATACGTTTTAACTTTTACCTTAGCACGTTTCGCTGCGGTTTCAATTGAATAGATTAGTGGTGCACTCTTAAGTGTCGGAATAAAAAAACTATCCCCTACTTGCATCATCTCATAGGGGAAGAGCCACTCCGGATCATTGTGTAGCTGCAAGCTTTTCTACCTCATATGTCTTACCAATGGTACTTAGCTTAAACCTATACACCGCCGTAGCAGATTTTTGTACATCTACCCACCCGGCATTCATACGTTGTTTAATTTTAGCACCTACATCTACCCCTACCCCCATCTGTTTCATCTGGTATACAAACTCTTTTGTACTGATAGGTAGCTCTGCAAGGTATGCGTCGAACTCTTTCTTCGAAATCCACATATAATCTTTAGCGTGTTCTATACGAATAGCTAATTGGTTTCTAGGTTCACTAATCATGTTACCTTCCTCAGAGAACGCGAGGACCTTGTCTATATTAGAATCAAGATAGTTTGCTAGAACAGACTCATAATCTACATCATTAATCTTAACTGTTTCATCTTTAATACTAATCATTTCACCTACAATAAACTTATAGATTCTTTCAATGTCTATCACCAAAATACCTGCATCAACAACTATTTCTGCGGCTGTCATAGTAACGGCCACTAAGTTCTCGTAGAACCGGTAGGCAGTATCATTACCAAAATCTGCTACAAATCGGTTTTCCCACTTACCTAGATTAGCTTTGATAGCTGCTTCATCACCATACTTGTACAGTGCCCTAATAAAGTCAGGACCTGCCCATCCGTAATGTACATTAAACTCATCAAAGATTTCTTTACCTAGTCGTGCGTTATCAATGAATGATTTAGGCTTTCTCATAGAGAACTCAATCAACCTAGCCGCCTCACCATTAGGGTTAGACCTAATCTGTTTTAGTTTATCAATCAACGAATGGTTAGAGGTCATGATAGCAATCAAAGATGAAGGTGCTTCATAATCACGTTCAGAATTAGTTGATGCTTGCATCTTAACTTTTGCCTTACCTTGTGAAACTCCTAATATAAAATCAGAAATAAGGTATGGATTTTTATTACCTACTTCATCAAATCCCATAGGTAAGTTGTGAAGTGTTAAGAACCTTCCTTGTAAAGCGTTAGCAGTAATGTTTTGCACATATAGGTTTTCTGGTTCACCCCATATACTAATCGCTGCTTTTAATGCGCCAGTCTTAGCCGCACCGGATTCTCCTGTTAATGATATAGCAACCCCATTAGTAGATGAAAAAGTCATAAGCACAGAACCAAATCCACATAGCATAGTAAACATATGCATCTCCATACCGTTCTGGTTGAGCTTTTGCGCGGCTATTTTCCATCCTTCATAGGTTCCACTCTTAGTTACAAAGGGTGCTACTGGCCTAGCAAGAGGAGATATAGGTGTAATCTTTTCTGTCCCATCCCTAGACATTTCTATGTTACCTGCCACAAAGGAACTATGATCTTCGTTCCATCCCATCTGATCATACATAACATCATACTTATTCTTTCTTTGCATATCCTTTGCCCAATCAATAAAATAACGCATAATTAATTCCTCCTGTTGTCTTGAATCATAATAAATACCTTGGCTCGTTAATGTCTTTCTTAATTCTGTAGGGTCATATACCGACTTCATAGGCAGTAAAAACTCGAGTGTACCGTCATGAGGATGCATTACATTAATAACTAGACAGTTACCATCCGCATTACTTTTAAGGTGTCGGATAGCAAACATATCATACTCATATACTAGTAAGTCTTCTTTAAGGGTAGCACCTTTTTTATCTACGGTAGTAATGCTTTTAAATATACCGCCCTGTTTAGCTCCTAGCCAGTAACCTTTATCATCTAAAGTTTGAGGTAACCCGTTCTTCTTCTTGTGTATTACAGGTAATACCTCTCCTTCTATAGCTATCAGTTCCACTGATTCTTCTACCGGCTCCGCCTTAGCGGTTACCTTATGTAACTGAATAGGTGTTGATATAGTCTGCCAGTGTGGGCACGATGTACAGATACCTGGGCTAACATTATTAAAGTCTTTACATGTGTGTGGCTTTCCATCAGTTGAAGTTGCTTTCTCTTCTGTCTCATCATAGGAATATCCTACATGGTCCTTAGATATAACATGGATAACATCGTCTCTATCCACACAGTTTTGTGCAAGAGATAACACGCGCCACCATAAAGGTTCGTCAGCAGTTTTAGCATTATCTATATAGTGTTTAATCTGAGCACACCCATCTTCGTTTTCTTGCATACTATCAATAAGTAGAGGCTTGAAGTGGTTCTCGTAGTTGCCATACTTCACTCGTTTTTCTTCGTCGGTAAAGTTAGACTTTTTAACTAACTCTTCTAAAGGTATTTCTACATTGTCTAGTATCGTTTTTATTACTTTTAAGTCATATTCTTCTGCATCTTTTACTACGAGTGTTGGACTAGGTGGAGTTTTTTTATAGTTAACTGTATTAGGACACCTAAGCAATCGAGCACAGTCTGCAGTGATAGCTAAGTCTATCTTTAATCCTTCAGCTACACATAGATTTTTAAGCTGAGTTGCTAAAGGTTTCCATTCTTCAACAGTAATTTGTTCTTTTAAGAACCAGTAAGCATGTATCCCGTTACCACTATTAACAATAGCAGGCATAGGTAGCTTAGAAGTTTCAAGAAAGTTACTAAGATCAATTAAGGCCTCTTTCTGTGTCTGGTAATCTTTGCTCTCACCAACATCAAGGTCAAGATAAAAGGACTTAACAAATATAGATTTAGAAGCCTTCCGGTCCTGTTCGTTGAATGTACTCATCGCTACAAAAACATTACGCTCTTCTTTTACGTGTGTCTGAATTAACTCAACAACTTCGTCTATAGATGATGCATAGTCATGTACATAGGCTTTACTATTAGGAATGTTATAAGCTACACAGTAGTAGCCCTCATTAGGCAGTGCCTTTTCATAGAATTGTTTTAACATTTTCTCTCTATCTTTTAAGGTTAAAAATGCCCCGGGATTTAAGCGGAGCATTTTCTAGTATACCTTATATGGATTTATCTTCAACGATTTTAGGAATAATATTCGTTTCTAAAAACGTCCTAGCCTTTTTCATCTCTGAAATAGGTAAATCTTGAGTATGGTTTTCTAATTGAGCTTTCCATGCGCCATCAAGAGCTACTAAAAATCTCTTAATCTTAGACTCATTTTTATCTCGAATAGGGGAACCCCGGAACCAACTGTGTACAGTCATCCGGGATACCTCAAAGACTTTTGCTATTTCGGTGATAGGAAGTTCTGCATTAACACAGGCCTTCGCTAACTGCACACCGAGTCTTGTCTCATCAAGAGTATTCAACTCAACCAAAAACTCTTGGCTATATTTTTTAGGCATAATTAAGCCTTAGCCCATTGGTTAATGATGTCTGATAAATCATCCGCCGGTTTAACAGGAGGAGATGTCTCAGCACGTACTGTTGGTTCTGCAACTGCCGGAGCTTGTGTCGGAGCCGCAACTTCTTCAAAAGTCTTAGGAGCTTTGTGCTCATACCCAACTTCTTCTTCGAACCCGAAGCGAGATGATGAACTGTTACCCTGTACATACTGGATAACTTGTACTGCTCTTAACCTTAAAGCAACACCCGCACCAATTAAACTAGTGAAGTAAGGTGCTACGGAACCATTAACTTTAAGCTCAGACCCACCCCAGATGTTACTTTCTATCATAGGGATGCCTTTAGAATCAAAGATAGCTGGCTTATAAGCGGCTTTTGATTTAAATCGAAGGATCACGTTACCCGTAGGTTGACCCGTCTCATCAAGCTCTTCTGCGTACGGTGGTGGGGCTTTTTTAATTTCCTTACCGCCGGCCTTCTTAAGTTCGCTTTCAACGTTTTGAGCATAGACCTCATTGATTTGTTTTAATACAGGTATAGCTTCTTGTTTAGGAATAATAAGATTAACTTTATATTCCCCTTCCTCTGAAAACTTAGTATCCGGTGTGGATAACCAAGGATATTGCGCAATGCCTTTCGGCGTTGTAAATGTAATAGGCTGTTGAGCCATAGTAGTTCTCCTTAAGTTGTTGGTTTACGTACAGTTATTTTAAACTCTCTCATCGTACTAATTCCAGGAGGTAATCCTTCTTCTCCCCTCGTGCTTAAAAACTCTTTAAAGTTTGTTTGGCTAATGCGCTGTTGAAGTAACTCCAACGCTTGGTTCTCAAGGATATACTGCTTAAAATTATCCCAATCCCCACAAACATAGTTCTCTTTTAAAGACTTAATAATTGTGCCACTTTCAGTGCGTAATGTTTCAGCACCAATATCGTTACAAGTTTCTAGCATCGCCTCCTCCAGTCTATTCAACTGATCTTTGTAGACACTATCTTCTTGTTCAAATTTCTTAGCTAATATCTCTCGCTCTCGTCTAATAGCAAGGTAACTTTCAACTAAGGTTCCTACCTTTATATCACTCATTTATTTTTTCCCCTTAAATTTACAATCTCTTTTCTTAAAAGCGTAGAAGCCCCCTCATCACTTGACCAATTGGTAAGTGTTATTCCTTTATTGTGTTGTATATTTAAAACTTTTATCTGATTTATATTATGTTCATCCCAAAAAAATAAATGTACCTCTATTTCTTTAGGCCCCCATCCTGGGGTATCAATCCACTCTCGATGCGGCGTTTCTTCTGTTGCTACATGAAAACAATGTAAGTTGTTTCCTAGTTGTGTGTCTATGCCATCTAAATTCATAGTCCTATCTCCTCTCTATATAAATCTACTAACTTCGTATGATTATCTACCTTGCCTTGTAGCATGTCATACATCCTCTTCTCAATTGCTGATCCTTGCAGATGAACGACTGTCATCTTATTCTTCTGACCCACCCTATCAATCCTCGCAATACATTGGAGGTATACTTCTACACTCATCACAG
>Ga0222670_1000628_pt1 | contig 14475 bp, 12 predicted proteins | sample AntAcemetagen732_FD_181148 | JGI IMG/M metagenome (GOLD analysis project Ga0222670, IMG submission 181148) | Saline water microbial communities from Ace Lake, Antarctica - #732 | ecosystem: Environmental > Aquatic > Non-marine Saline and Alkaline > Saline | place: Antarctica: Ace Lake... | reverse complement strand
TACTAAATTTGAACCGTCTGGAAAAGTTCATGGTAATGACAGAATAATGAGTGCCTCTTCAATACTGGATTATATATTTAGAGAGTTGGCTATCTCTTACCAAAATAGAGAGGACCTTGCACACACACCTGCTATTGGGGGATCTGACAGATCTTCACCTGAAGAAGAAAATACAGAAGATCAAAATCAATTACTTAAGATTATAAAAGATGTTACTAGCAAGGGCTTTGTTAGAAATAATTATAAAAAAAATCTTGTTGATTTATCTGATGTTAAAATAAGTTTAAAAGGTAAAAAGTAATATTATTTTTTAAGTTTTAAAGCTAATCCAAGCTCTTTGAGTTGCTCTTCATTAACTTCTGAGGGCGCATTCATCATTAAGTCCTGGGCGTTTTGATTCATTGGGAACATTGTAACCTCTCTAATATTCTTCTCATTAGCTAAAAGCATTACAATTCTATCTATTCCTGGTGCTATACCCCCATGAGGTGGCGCACCATAACTAAGAGCATTAATCATACCACTAAATTTCTTATCAACTTGTTCTTTTTGATAACCTGCAATTGAGAACAGTTTATACATTAGCTCAGGTACGTGATTTCTAATTGCACCAGAAGATAACTCAATTCCATTACAAACAATGTCATATTGGTAAGCTTTAATATTAAGAGGATTATCAAAATCAATATCTTTTATATCACCTTGAGGCATTGAAAATGGATTATGACTAAATTCAATTTTATTAGTTACTTCATTTTTTTCAAACATTGGGTAATCTACGATCCAACAAAATGCAAAAGTATTTTCGTTAATTAAGTCTAAATCTTTAGCAATTTTATCTCTAGCTTGGGAGGTGATCTTTTCAACATCATTAATTTTTCCACAAGCAAAAAATATGCTGTCACCTACTTCTGCTCCAGTAATTTTCATAATTTCTTCTAGCGCTTCTTTAGAGAAAAACTTGCCCACAGGACCCTTAGCTGAAATATTTTCATTTTTTTCAATTGTAAAATATGCAAGACCAGAGGCTCCCTGCTCCTTAGCCCATTTATCAATATTATCAAAAAAACTTCTAGGTTTTTCTTTTGTATTCTTGGTTACTATGCATCTTACTTTGGAGCCAGATTTTACAAGTTTTTTAAATATTTCAAAAGAAACATCATCACGCATAAATATATCTGACAAATCAGAGATTATTAATGGGTTTCTTAAGTCTGGTTTATCTGATCCATACTTAAGCATAGATTCGTCATAAGGTATTCTTGGGAATTTTTCATACATTAATTTTTTTGAAGAAAAATTTTTGAATACATTGACTATTAATTTTTCCACTACTTGAAAAACATCTTCTTGTTCAACAAATGACATTTCTAAGTCAAGCTGGTAGAATTCACCAGGACTTCTGTCTGCTCTAGCATCTTCATCTCTAAAACATGGTGCAATTTGAAAGTATTTATCAAATCCAGATACCATTATTAGTTGTTTAAATTGCTGAGGCGCCTGTGGTAGGGCATAAAATTTTCCTGGATTTAATCTGCTTGGTACTAAAAAATCTCTAGCCCCTTCTGGGCTTGAAGATGTTAGTATTGGAGTTTGAAATTCTAAAAATCCCAATTTAAACATTTCATTTCTGATAAATGAAATAACTTTTGATCTTAATATAATATTGTCATGAATTTTTTTTCTTCTTAAATCTAAAAATCTATATTTAAGTCTAATCTCTTCCGCATATTCTTGATCACTAAATACAGGCATTGGAAGTTCTTTACATGTTCCAAGCACTTCAAATTTGTCAATATTGACTTCTATCTCTCCAGTTTGTAGTTCAGAATTAATAGTATCCTCACTTCTCTTGATAACATTTCCATTTATCTTAATTACACTTTCTAATTGAATTTTTTCTAATAATTTAAAGCTCTCATTGCTTTTATCAATAATGCATTGAGTCATTCCATAATTATCTCTTAAATCAATAAATAAAAGATTTCCATGATCTCTTTTTTTATTAACCCATCCAGATAATATAATTTCTTGTCCATTGTTATCTTTATTTAATTCGTTACAATTATGTGTTCTATATTTATTCACTTATTCCTCTAATGCCTCATTAATGATCTTAAAATCAATTGATTTTTTCTTTTTTAAACTAATCTTGTCAATTTTATATATGAATTCAAATATTTTGCCATACGATCTCTCAACTCTTTTAATGATAAAATCAATCAATTTTTTATCTAAAGTAATCTGTCTATCAGATAAATTTTTTAGAATTAGAGCAAACATTAATTCATCGTCAGGGTTTTCAATTTTTGCTAAAAGACAGTTTTTAGTTCTTGATTTAAGATCTTCAAGCATAAAATCAATCTCTGCAATTGGTGTTGAGGATGTAATTACTAAAAATTTATTATCTTGATCAATTATATTAAAAAGAGTGTAGATAAGCTCCTCACTCACATCCAAATTTAAATTTTCTAAAACAACATTTTGATAAGGTTTTATTGTTTTTAAGTTTTCATTATCTAGCAAACTTGATTCAAACTTAATCCCATTAAATTTTTTTAAAAAAATATTAGTTAAATGAGTTTTGCCAGAGAATTTTTCACCGCTTATGTTTAAAAAATTTTTTTCCCAGTTAGGCCAATTATTGATTAATTCAAAAGGATAAAAGTTACTTTTTCCAACATAAAAATCGTCATCTCTAAAGTTTTGCTCATAATCAAAATCTAGTAATAATTGATTTAAACTTTTCATTTAACGGTCCAAACATTATTTTCAATCTCCAGGTCTAAATATTTATTATTCATATCGTTGAAAAAAGTTTTTGGAGAACCATTATAAATTATTCTATATTGAGTAAATTTGTTATTAAAATTTAATATATAAAAATTCGATATCAAATCAATGCTAGAGAGTGTCTCTTCTAAATATATAATCTTTTTATAATCTGTTGATTTTATAGAAATGGTTAAAGGAAGTTTTATAGATGTATTTATCTCATTATTTTTTTTCCATACATCTTCATAAAAAATTTTTAAATTATCTAAAATCATATTGAAATCTTGCTCATTCGTTAAATTAATCTTGGAATATTTTTGATTATTTATTTTAAGAGAATTGTTTAAATTAATTTTTGAAAGTATTTTAACTTCATTTCTATTTTTGTATATTATTGAAATTATATAATCTTTTAAATTATACTTTTTTATTAAATTTATAAAATCATATGTCTCAATAAAATTAGACATCTCTTGAAGTTTAATTAAATCATCAAGATCCTCACTTGGTAATAAATAATCTAGCAATTGATAATTATTTTTTTTGTCATTCCACTTCTCATAAAAAATATTATTATTGAATAAATAAATATTCTCAGTTTCTGCATCTACTAATATCGGTATCAATAAAACTTTATTTCTAATTGGAATTGACGGAAAAACATTTTTTGTTTCTAAAAAATTTAAAATCTTTTTTTTATTAAATGTTGTTTCAAGTTTTGCAAAATATTCATTATTAATAAATTTTTCATCACTTATTGTGAAGGAATCAATCATGCTTTTGAGTTCCTTTATTGTTATATCTTTAATTTGTGTTTTATCACCTGAGGTTGTAATCATAGAAAGTAAATTTAAAAAAGAGACCTGAAACCCTTTGTCTATTACACGACTTTTCTTAAAATTAAGCTCAAATGGGGATGAAATTTCAATATCAGACACTCTAAAATTATTTGCATGTAAATAAGTTGTGGAAAAAATTATTATAAATAGGACGAATGAAATAAAAAATATATACACTTTTTGTAACGTTAATATTTTATTAATAATTTGCATATTTTATACTAATGAAAAAAGAAAAATTTACCTATGAAAAAAGTGGTGTAAACATAAATGCTGCTGACAATTTTGTTAAATTTATATCTTCTATTTCATCAAGTAATAAAGGCAAAAAAAAGTTTAATAACATTGGTGGTTTTGGTTCAATTTCTAATATTCCTAAAGGTTTAAAAAGTCCCAAAATTGTAGCTTGTACAGATGGTGTTGGTACAAAAGTGGAGATAGCAAATGTACTTAATAAATATGATACAATTGGTATTGATTTAGTTGCAATGAGCGTAAACGACTTAATAGTTCAAGGAGCGAAACCGTTATTGTTTTTAGATTATATTTCAATTAATAAAATTGATTTAAAAAAATTAAAATCCATCCTTAAAGGAATAATAAAAGGTTGCAAAATTTCTAACTGTGAATTAGTTGGTGGAGAAACTGCAGAAATGCCTGGGACCTATCAAAAAGGTAAATTTGATATAGCCGGATTTGCTGTAGGCTTGGTTGATGAAAAAAAAATCCTACACACAAAAAAAATTAAGAAAAATGATTTAGTGCTAGCTGTACCCTCAAGTGGCATTCACTCTAATGGTTATTCTTTAGTGAGACATGTTTTGAAAAAAGAAAAAATTAATTTAAAAAATAATTCATTTTTAAAAAAAGAATTACTTAAACCTACAAAAATTTATGTAAAAGAAGTTTTAAGTCTAATTCAAAATAATCTTTTAAATGGATGTGCTAATATCACGGGTGGTGGTCTAGCGGATAACATTAAAAGAGTAATTCCTGATGGGCTAATCGCTGACATTGATTTAAATAAAGTTAAAACTAAAAAAATTTTTAAATGGTTAAAACAAAATAATATAGAGGACAAAGAAATGCTAAAAACATTTAATTGTGGGGTAGGTTTTTGTTTAATAGTTAATCCAAATAATTTGAGTAAAGTGACAAAATTCTTTACTAAAGAATTTAAACCTTATGTTATAGGTAAAATTACCTCTGGAAAAAATAAAGTTAAACTTAATGGAAAAATTGACTGGTCTTAAAAAAATAAAAACTGCAGTTTTTATTTCGGGAGCAGGAAGTAATTTAAAAAATATAATAAAATTTTCTAAATTAAAACAATCTCCTATTTCAATAGATCTGATAATTTCCAATACTAATCTTGCAAAAGGTTTAAAGTATGCAGATCAATTTAAGATTAAAAAAAAAATATTTAATTTTAAAAATTTTATAGAATCTGAAAAAAATATATTGACATTACTAAGAAAAGAAAAAATAAAATTTATTTGCTTGGCAGGTTTTATGAAAATTTTATCCAAAGAATTTATAAAAAAATTTGATGGAAAAATAATTAATATTCATCCCTCTTTACTTCCTAAATACAAGGGTCTTAATACGCACAATAGGGCAATTAAAAATAAAGATAATTTCGCAGGATGTACAGTTCACTACGTAACAGAAAAATTAGATTCTGGAAAAGTAATTATGCAAAAGAAAATTAAAATAGTAGCTAACGATAACTCCATCTCATTATCAAAAAAGATTTTGAAACAAGAGCACAAATTGTACCCAGCTGCTATTATGAAAATTTTTAATTAGTCTTTGAAAAAAAAATCAATTTCTATTTTAGCATTTTCAACACTGTCAGAACCATGAACAGAGTTTTTATCAATGGAGATTCCGTATTTTTTTCTTATAGTTCCTTCTGCAGCATCCTCCGGCTTTGTTGCGCCCATTAACTCTCTATTTCCTAATACTGCATTTTCTTTTTCAAGCACCATTACAACTATTGGTCCTGATGATAAATATGTACATAAATCATTGTAAAAAGGCTTTGTTTCATGAACCTTATAAAACTGTTCTGCTTCAGATTTTGCTATTTGGATTTTTTTATCTTTAATAATATTAAATCCTTTATTCTTAAACATATTTTTTATTTCGTTGTCTAAATTTCTTTCAACAGCATCTGGCTTAATAATTGATAGTGTTTGTTCTGTATTACTCATAATGTTCCTCTATTAGTTGATTTAATAATCTTACTCCATAACCGGTTGCTCCACCTGAGTTTAAAGCACCACCATATTTTGAAAAAGCCATACCGGCTATATCTAGATGGGCCCATGGTGTCTTGTTTAGAATAAATCTTTGTAAAAATTGTGCTGCAGTTGTTGATCCTGCTCCACCAACATAATTTATATTTTGCATGTCAGCGTTTTTTGAGTCTATAAGTTTGTCAAAGTTTTTATGCAGGGGCATTCTCCATAACTTCTCATCAACTTTTTCACCTACATCCAATAATTGTTTTGATAATTTGTCATCATTTGAAAACAACCCGGCATACTCAGAACCTAATGAAACTATTATAGCTCCTGTTAAAGTTGCTAAATCAACCATAAATTTTGGTTTAAATTTTTTCTCAGTAAAAGTTAGAGCGTCAGCTAAAACTAATCGACCTTCTGCGTCTGTATTTAATATTTCTATTGTTTTGCCACTATAAGATTTAACAATATCCCCTGGTCTTTGAGCATTACCTCCGGGCATATTCTCTACAAGCCCCACAACTCCAACAGCATTTATTTTTGCTTTTCTTAATGCTAAATTTTTCATTAAACCAACTACTGTAGCAGAACCGGCCATATCATAAGTCATATCCTCCATAAATTTTGCTGGTTTTAGTGAAATACCTCCAGTATCAAAACAAACTCCCTTACCAACAAATGCTAAAGGTTTAGAATTATCTTTTAATCCATTCCATTCCATTGTTACTAAATATGTGCCTCTGATGCTGCCCTGCCCAACCCCTAACAATGCATTCATGCCTAATTTTTTTAACTTTTTCTCATCATAGATATTTATTTTTAAACCATGTTTTTTTAGAGAACTTAATCTTTTTGCATACTCGTCTGGATGTAAAATGTTTCCCGGTTCTGACACGAGGTCTCTTGCAAAAAAAGTTCCTTCCTCTAAAGCTTTAAATCTTAATTGATTTTGAGCAGATATTTTATTCTTATTTCCAAAGACATTTATAGAAATAAGCCTTTTATCTTTTTTTGATTTATAAATGTTAAATTCATAAGATTTTAGTTTTAATCCGTGCAGGAAATATCCTATAAAATTTTCTATTTTATTATTTATAGTATCTGAGTTTACAAAATAATCATTTTTCTTATCATAATTTATATAACCATGGAATTTAGCTCCTAAACTTTCTATTTCAGAATTTTTTAAATCTTTTTTAATGGATACTAAAAATATTTTTTTTTTTGAATTAATTTCAAAAAAAAGTAAGTTTTTTTTTAAATCACTAGTTTTTAATAGATCGGATATGTAAGAAAATTCAGTACTTGAAATTATTTTTTTTAAATCACTAATATTGAAATTTTGATCAACAAATAAGACATGATTAGCTGAAGATTTGCTAGTTAATTTATTTGAATAATTAATTTTAATAGACATAAATTTTAAATACACTCTCTACGAGTTGAGTGCTATATATGAGCAAAATTATCATATTTCAATGAAAAAAATTATTTTAAATAAAATAGGATTAGATTGTTTCAAATTTTTCCTACTTTCTACGTTCACTATATCATTGATAATCTGGGTGTTACAGGCTGTTAATTATCTAGATATCGTAATAGAAGACGGTCATGGTTTTATAGTTTATTTAAAATACACCTTGCTAAGTTTTCCTAAAATATTTGATAAGATTCTGCCATTTACTCTTTTTTTTTCTTTTACATACACATTATTAAGCTACGAAAAAAAAAATGAACTTGTTATATTTTGGAACTTTGGAATTCATAAAAAAACATTTATAAATTATTTTATAAAAATATCACTTCTCTTTATAATTTTAAATTTGCTCTTAAGCGCTATTGTGGTTCCTACAACATTAGATAAAGGAAGATCCTTCATCAGAACTTCAGGTCTAGATTTTTTTGAGTCAATTTTAAAGCCTAGAAAATTCATAGATGTTGTAAAAAATTTAACTATATATTTTGACAAAAAAACACCAGAAGGAGTTTTTGTAAATATTTTTCTAAAAGATGAAAGGGGAATTGGTGATTTTCAAATTACATATGCCAAAAATGGAGAGCTCCAGAATAGAAATGGTAAAAAAATTTTAGTTTTATATGATGGAAAAACAATAACAAAAAATAATGAAAGTATTTCTGAATTTAAGTTTTCTAAAACTGATTTTAATTTATCAAAAATAGAAACAAAGACCACTCAAACTATAAAAACTCAAGAAAACTCAACCAAAGATTTGATAGCCTGTGTAGTACTTTTAAATAAAGTCAAGAATAAAAAAAAAAACCTCAACACTGTGTTGGTGGTTGGGCAGGGTTATACTTTTGGTAATTGTAATTTTAATAATTTGGAAAATATCTATAAAGAAATTTATGGAAGAATTATAACACCTCTTTATTGCACGGTATTAGTAATGATATCACTTTTTTTAATAATAAAATCAAAACATGAAAGTACATTTAGGTTTTATAAATTTAAAATTTATGCTTATGGCTTTCTTTTAATTCTTTTTTTAGAAGTTTCATTAAAATTTATTGGAGCAAGTCTTTTGCATAATTTGTTTTTTATAATTTTACCATTTGCGCTCTCTGCACTTCTGTACTTTTTTCTAATAAATAAACTAAGCTTTAAAATTTGATGAAAACATATAATAAATATTTATTAAAAGTATTTAGTAATTCATTTTCTAAAGTATTTTTGATTTTTTTCGGAATTATTTTGATAATAAATATTATTGAACAAATAGATTTTTTTAAAAAAATTGATGTAGATTTTTATTTTCCAATATTTTTATCGCTATTAAACACTCCTTCTATTATTTTTGAACTATTGCCTTTTATATTTATGATATCAACACAAATCATATTTATTAAACTTATAGATAATAACGAGCTTGAAATTTTCAAATATTCAGGAATTACTAACCACACCTTGATTAAATTAATTTCAATTTTCTCACTAATTTTTGGTTTTATTTGTATAATCTTTTTTTATAATTTCTCTTCAGTGTTAAAAAAAACCTATATTGAAATTAAAAACAATTATTCTAATGACAATAAGTATCTAGCAGTAATAACTGAAGATGGCTTATGGATTAGAGATGAAAAAAAGGAAGAAATAAACATCATAAATGCAAAAAAAATAGATGGTTCTTTTTTATTGGATGTTTTGATAACACAATTAGATAAAAAATATGAATTAGTTAGAGTAATTCAAAGTAAAAAAGTTAACATTTCTAATAAAGAATGGTTAGTTTTAATGCCAAAAATATCCATTCAAAACAACACATTCACACTTGATAGTATTAAATTAAATTCAAATTTTGATCTTGAAAAAATTAACAGTTTGTTTTCACAGTTATCTACACTTTCAATTATTGAACTTTTTGAACTTCGAAGTATCTACAAGTCTTTAAATTATTCAATAATTGAAATCGATTCCCACTTATATAAAATAATTTCTTACCCTTTTTATTTAACATTGCTAGTTGTGCTATCTTCAATAATTATGTTTAATATTGGTTATAGAAAAAATTTATTATTTAGAATTATTTTTGGTATTCTCATGTCTGTAATTATTTATTATATAAATTATTTCTTTAATATATTGGGTACAAGTGAAAAAATACCTTTAGCTTTGTCGATTTTTCTTCCATTAATTATATTATCAATAATAAATATCACTTCTATAATAAAAATAAATGAAAAATAAATTTTATATAACTATATTTTCTCTGTTTTTAAATCTTTGTTATTTAAACCAATTGTTTGCTGAAGAATTTACTTTTCAGGTCTCAGAAATAGAAGTTACAAATAATGGTAATATTTACAAAGGCATTAAAAGAGGGGATATAGTTACTAATAATGGAATTAAATTAATTTCAGATAATTTTAAATATCAAAAAGAAATTAATCAACTAGAGGCATTTGGGAATGTTAAATTAATCGATACTATAAATGATATAATAATTGATGCAGAAAATATTGTTTACTTAAAAGATGAAGAAAAAATTTTTACAGTAGGTAAAACAAAAATTATTATCGAAAAAAAATATACCATCAACGGTTCTAATATTATTTTACTTAGAGATAAACTCTTATTGTCTTCTTTAAAGCAAACTATAATTAATGATAAAATCAATAATCTTTATAATCTTAATGAATTTGAATACTCAATAGATAAAGAGGTACTAAAAGGAAAAAATGTTGAAATTATTACAAATTATTTAGAGCAAGATAGTAATGAATATTTTTTTGAAACAGCATTTATTGATTTAAAAAATAATAAATTTTTATCTAAAGATGTTAAGGCAAAATTTAATAAATCATTATTTGGTAATAAAGAAAATGACCCACGGTTAAATGCAGCTACTGCTTACGGCGATGAATTTAATACTTATTTTGAACAGGGTATTTTTACTTCTTGTAAAAATAATGATAAATGCCCGCCATGGAAAATTAAATCAAAAAAAATTAGACATGATAAAGTAAAAAAACAAATTATTTATAAAGATGCCTGGTTAGAAATTTATGATTTTCCTGTTGCTTATTTTCCTAAGTTCTTTCACCCAGACCCTAGTGTAACAAGACAGTCTGGATTTTTAAGCCCAGCACTTGGAAGTTCTGGTAATTTGGGTAGTTCTATTTACACTCCTTATTTCCACGTTATGTCTGATAACAAAGATATAACCATAAAACCTCGAATATTTGGAGCTGATAAATTTGTGTTACAAAATGAATTCAGACAAAAATCTAAAAAATCGTTCTCTATAGTGGATTTTAGCTTTGCTAAAGGTCATGATTCAAGTTTAGATGATAAAAAAGATAGCAGAACCCATTTTTTTTTAAAAAGTTTTATAGATCTTGATTTAGAAAAATTTCTAACTAGCAAGCTTGATATACAATTTGAAAAAGTTTCCAATGATAATTATTTAAAGGTGTTTAACTTAACATCACCCTTGATCGACGGTGATAATGACGTCCTTGAATCAATAATAAAATTAGAGCTAGAAAGTGAAGACTACTATTTTACAACAAGTCTTGAGCAATATGAAACTTTAGCTGGCTTAAATAACGATCGATATCAGCATGTATTACCTAATTTCAATTTTATTAAAGATTTTAATGTCCCAAACCTAAATGGCAGTTTTAATTTCGATGCAATCGGAAGTAACACGCTAACTTCAACAAATAATCTTTCAACTGTTGTTTCTAATGATTTACAATTTAACTCTTATAATAAATATTTTGAAACAGGTATAAAAAGTAACTATAGCATCTCAATAAAAAACATGAATACACTTGGAAAGAAAAGCACTTTGTACAAAAATAGTGCTCAATCTAATCTAATGACTTCTTATATTTTTAACACTTCATTGCCATTAATGAAGAATAATGAAAAAAGTATAAATTATTTTGAACCAAAATTATCTTTTAAATTTAATCCAAACAACGTGAAGAATAATAATACGTTAAAAAGAACAATAGATATGAATAATATTTACAATGATAATAGATTAGCGTTGGACAATTCATTAGAGGGGGGAGATTCTCTAACAATTGGTTTTGATTTTAAAAAGAATAAAATTACTTCTAAAAATGATATTAAGGAGATTGAAGATTTCCTAGAATTAAAAATGGCTACTGTTTTTAGAAACAAAGAAGAAGTCAGCATACCACAGAATAGCACTTTAAATAAAAAAAAATCAAACATCTTTGGTCAATTAAACTACAAGGTAAATAGCATATTTTCAGTGAACTATGATTTTTCAATTAAAGACGATCTACATACAATTGAGTATAGCTCATTAGATACGATATTTGATTCTCATAACTTCAGAACACAATTTAATTTCTTGCAAAAAAAAGGCGTCATGGGAAATACAGATGTACTTGAAAATAAAACTAAATACAATTTTGATGAGCTAAATTCTTTATCGTTTAGCACAAGGAGAAATAGAAATCTAAACTTAACAGAATATTATGATTTAATATATGAATATAAGAATGACTGTTTAATTGCAGGTGTTCAATATAAAAAAAATTATTATAATGATGCGGACATAAAACCAGTAGAGGAGTTATTTTTTTCTATTACGCTTATTCCACTTGCAACTTTTTCGCCTGATAAAATGATTTTAAAATAAAAATAATGAAAATATTTTTCTATATAATAATATTTATATTCTGTTTTAATTCCACATATTCAATAGAGTCAAAAATAATTTATAATATACAAAATGAAATTATCACTAATATTGATTTAAAAAATGAATTTAAGTATCTGCTGGTACTAAACAATAGATTAAAAGATATAGATAAAGATATGGCATTTTTAATATCTAAGGAGTCTCTAGTTAGGGATAAAATTAAAAAAATTGAAATAATGAAAAATTTTAAAAATTTAAAAATAGATCAAAAATATGAAGATATTTTAATAAAAGATATCTATTTAAAATTAGGATTAGATAATAAAGATCAATTCATAGAGTATCTGAAAGAATATGACTTAAAGCTTAAGAATATTATCGAAAAAATTACAATTAATGCACTTTGGAATGATCTAATAATTAGAAAATACTCAGCCAAAATAGAAATTAACGAAAAAAAAATAAAAAATAAAATAGATTTAATAAACCAACAAACTACAAGAGATTTTTTACTTTCTGAAATTGTCTATGAAGTCGAAAATAAAGAAGAAATTAATAAAAAATTTATTGAAATTAAAAAAAGTATAAAAGATATTGGTTTTGAAAATACTGTATCTTTATTTAGCATTTCTGCTTCAGCCAAAACAGGTGGAAATATAGGATGGGTTAATGAAAAATCTCTTAGCCAAGACATCCTTAAAAATATTGAAAAAATGGAAGGCAATCTGACCCAGCCAATAATTTTACCTAATAGTATTCTGATGTTAAAAATTAACGAAATTAAGAAAGCAACCTTAAAAATTGATTACGATATAGAATTAAAAAAAGCTATAGATTATGAGAGAAACAAACAACTTAATCAGTACTCTATAATTTATTTTAATAGAATTAAAAAAAATCTAGAATTTAATGAATAAAGAGCCAATAATTATTGTAGCAGGTGAACCTAATAGTGTTTTTTTTGAAATTTTTTTTAAAAGTATAAAAATAAATAGATATAAAAGTCCCTTAATAATTATTGGATCAAAAGAATTGCTTGAAAAGCAAATGTTAAAGTTAGGTTTTTTTTATAAAATTAATACTATTGATAAAAACTTTAATAACTTTAAAAAATTAAATAATAAAATGATTAATTTAATTAATGTAAAATACAAATTTAAAAATTGTTTTGAAGATATTTCAACTAAATCTAATAATTATATAGAGGAAACTTTTGATGTTGCTTTAAAAATTATAATACAAAATAACTTCTCTAAGTTAATAAATGGACCTATTTCAAAAAAACATTTTTTAAAAGGAAAAACTTTAGGTATTACTGAATATTTAGCAAAAAAAACAAAAAAAAATAACAATATTGCTATGTTAATTTTTAACAAAAAATTATCAGTAAGTCCAATTACAACTCATCTTGCTTTAAAAGATGTGCATAAACATATCTCAAAAAAAAAAATATATACTCATGTTAAACTTATTACTGAGTTTTATAAAAAAAATTTTAAGAAAAAACCAAAAATTGCAATAACAGGTTTAAATCCACATTGTGAAAGTAATTTTAAAAAATCTGAAGAGAATACTTCAATTATTCCTGCAATATATAAACTAAAAAATCAAAAATTTAGAGTTGAAGGTCCATTTCCTGCTGATACTATTTTCATAAAAGAACATTTTAAAAAGTTTGATGTAATTATTGGAATGTATCATGATCAAGTCCTCACTCCTGTGAAAGCTTTGTTTGGCTTTGATGCAATTAATATAACTCTAGGCTTACCATTTATCCGTATTTCACCAGATCATGGGCCAAACTCTTCTATGCTAGGTAAGAATTTATCTGACCCAACAAGTTTAATGAAAGCTTTAAAATTCTTAGATAAATAAATGTTTATTAGACCAAAAAAAAGCTTAGGACAAAATTTTTTAATAGATCGTAATGTGCTAGAGTTGATCGTTGATACAGTTGACATTGCAAATAAAGAAGTTTTAGAAATAGGTCCTGGTAGTGGAAATTTAACCTCTTTTCTTCTAAAAAAAAACCCATCAAAGGTTTATGTAATTGAAAAAGATGACGAGCTAGCTCTATTATTGCAAGATAAATTTTCTGATGAAATTAAAATTATTAATGATGATGTTTTAAAAATATCTGAAGATAAAATTTCTAATGAAAAGCTGACTGTATTTGGAAACCTGCCTTATAATATTTCAACAGAAATTCTTTCAAAATGGATAACAAATCTAAATAAAAAAATTTGGTTTGAAAGCTTAGTGCTAATGTTTCAAAAAGAAGTGGCTGAAAGAATTATTGCAGAATCTAATACCTCAAAATATGGAAGGTTATCTATTTTATCAAACTGGAAATTAAATATTAAAAAAATAATAGACATTAAACCTCAAAGTTTTTCACCAAGACCAAAGATTGATAGTACACTATTGCTATTTACACCTAGAGAAAATTATTTTGAATTAAAGGATGCT
>Ga0222670_1000627_pt1 | contig 14477 bp, 25 predicted proteins | sample AntAcemetagen732_FD_181148 | JGI IMG/M metagenome (GOLD analysis project Ga0222670, IMG submission 181148) | Saline water microbial communities from Ace Lake, Antarctica - #732 | ecosystem: Environmental > Aquatic > Non-marine Saline and Alkaline > Saline | place: Antarctica: Ace Lake... | reverse complement strand
AATACGACCAAGAATTTATCGACTGGTACATACCTTTAGCTCAAGAGTTTATGGGTTTCGTGCAAGACGATAAAGAGCCACCTCGCTATAAGAGGAAACCAGAGTTTAATTTTAATCAAAGGAGTAACGTATGAGTTTTTTAGGAAGAGAAACAAGAGGTGAAATATTACAAACTAACAATTACAAATTGTTCCACAGAATGAGAGGAAACAGGGATGTCAGCAAAAGCCATGTAAGAAAGTTAATAAGGTCTATGGAAGAAAAGTATCTTCCGCAGCCAATAACCGTTAATGAAAGAATAGAAATTGTTGACGGTCAACATAGGTTTGAAGCAGCAAAAGAATTACAGCTACCTATCTACTATCAAATTGTTAGTGGGACTGATATAACAGATGTTCAACGGCTGAACAATAGTTCAAAGAATTGGGCCATTAATGATTCGTTACATATGTTTTGTGAGAGGAATTATGTGGACTATCTGACCTGTAATGCTTTTATGAATAAATACAGGTTGTCATTAGAACTGTCAATGTGCTTACTGTTAAATGTTACTTCAGCAAACACACCTATGAGAGATAATTTTAAGGCAGGTAATTTTAAGGTAGCCAATCTTCCGTTAGCAGAAAAGAACGCAGAGAAGATTTTAAAAATTAAGCCATACTACAAAGGGTGGGCAAGAGTATCTTTTGCAAGAGCATTGATGATTTTGTTTAAGAACCCTGAATATGACCACGCAGTATTAGTTAAGAAATTAAAATACTGTTCACATCTGTTGCAAGACAAACTTAACGCATCCGCTTATTTAGCAAACATAGAGGATATTTACAACTTTCACAGCAAGGCAGAGTACGTTTATTTAACTAGGAGAAAGTAACATGGCACAAGAGTTTAATTTTAATCAAAGGAGAAATAAATGAAAGGACTGTCAATGTCAGACCATGATGATGATGTTCCAATTCTTGAAATATACGATGCTAAAAATGGATGGCTGATTATTGACAGGGAAGGGGAAAGGCATGTTTCATTAGACACTTGTGATATGCACCAAACAATTGTAACAATTTTAAAAAACTTTGATAAGGAGAAGTAAAGATGGCACAAGAATTTGATAACAAGAACACATGGGTTTTATTTAAGAACGACAAGGGGGACAATGAAAAGCGACCTGACTACACTGGCACAGAGGTTGATGCAAATGGTGTAGAGCATCGGATTGCAGGATGGATTCGTGAGTCCAAGACTGGTTCGAAGTTTATATCAGGCACTAGGCAACTTAAAGAGGATGCACCACAGGCTTCTGCGCCAGCTCAAAACATAGCTGAACTAGAAAGTGACTTTCCCTTCTAAAATTTTGGCTTTGGTATTACATGTATTACAGAGGTATCTAATGTTGGCAGCTTTGGTTAGTTCTGTTGCATTAGCAGAAAGTGTATGGGAGGATGATGGGTCATTAACTATAATTGATTCATCAGAACCCACAAATATTTATATTGACAGTTCTGGCAGCATAAAAACAGAAACAGCATTATCTGGTAATGAGCCAATATTTGTTTATGGAGCAGACAAATTAACAGTTTGCCAGCCAACAGCTCAAGGAGTTATCTGTTACTAGATGAAAGGTTACATGACCCCACAGGTGGTATGGCTTATAATTATGTAGGTCATACTTCATTGATACTTGTGGGGAAATGTATTTATTAAGGAGAAAAAAGATGATTAAAGATAATATATGGATTATAGCTTTAGTATTATTCATTACTGGCTTAATAGTTATTGCTATAGTTATTAAACCAGTAAATAATAAGTATCATTGCCACGCAAAGAACCATAAGCTGTATGAGTCTATAGAGCCAGACGGTAATGTGTTCTTAAAAGGTACGGAAGATTGTATTGATATAAGAGATGTAAAAAGATTTACAACTAGCGTTAAGGAGATAAAGAAATGAATGATGAAGTTACTCATCCAAGATGGTACATTAGATATGGGATTGAATGTTATACAGTTATTAAGGTACTAACGCATAACCTTTTTCCTATGGAAGTAACACACATGAGCAATCATGTGAAGTATTGTTTTCGTTGGCTAGAAAAGAATGAAGACAAATTTTTACAAGAACGTGATTTAGACAAAGCCAATGAAACATGGACTAAATTTTATTCTGAAGCTAAAGGCAGGTTCGTCACAGATAAGGTAACTATAGAAGACATAATGATTGATAAACAGTTTGATGAGTTGCATGACGAAGATTGATTTAACAAAACCACATCTTTGCCATATATGCCAAGAAGAAGGTAAGTTTTTTTATAAAAAATGGTGGTGTGGACATGACAAACATTTAAAAGGAGTTTGCAGCAATGACAAAAGGGAAAAAGGTACTGGAAAAAAATCAGGAGGAGTGGAAGGAACATAAATTTAAATACGAGGGGTACGGATTTATGGTACTTTATAACAAAGAACAGTTCCAAATCATTCACGACCAAAGCGGCAGGGTTATCACTAAAGGAGATTTCTAATGACCACTAAATCAAACTTCCATTGGTATGTTTACAATGATGGAACAAAGGCGCAGATGTACGAGTTGTTGCCAGTGGTTATGGAGCTATTTGAAAATGGCAGAAGGTTAAAGATTGAAGAAATTGCTAATGAAATGAATATGTGTGAAGCTACAGTTGTCAGTGTTGTAAGGAAGTTGTGTGCCGAAGAGAGGCTAGGCAGACAACAGACTAACCGACATACCATTTACTTTAAAAAATCATCTTGTTTGTTAGCTGAAATGTTATATCCAAAATCCATTATTGATAAGTTTAAAGTCGTAGGGCGTAAAACTTTCAAGGCTGACGATAGTCCTGTCATAAGCTACCCACAGTCTACACCGCACCAATATTCACAAATCTCAACTGTGTACGATGGCGGTGAATGAGGATTAGCCGACTTACAGCTATTATTGAGGACTGGGTACGCTGGCATAAGGTAGACAATCACAAGCTAGGATACCCAAGCAAAGTGTCATATATGTCAGTTGGGAGCTATTCTGCACATGCCTTTGATGACATGCTAGACGTAGCTGACAATAAGAATGTGAAAACAATAGACGCTATTATTCATTCATTACCACTGGAACAGAGGCAAGCAATTTATGCTAGATATTTGGGCGACAAAAAGCCACTATACTATGAACTGAAATTAGGGTTAGCTATGGACAACTTATTAACCATAGCGGGGAGAAGGATAGATGCTTAACGGAATGAAAAACGCAGTAGCAGAACATACAGATTTTGGCTTCCTGTATAGAATTATTCCAGAGAACCCTAAAGCTCAACCCAGTAATGTAGATATGATGTTTCAAAGAAAGAGTAAAGTTTTGGTGGGTGAATGGAAAAGACCTAATGAAAAAATGAGTATGGGTCAGGAAATATTATTAAACTCGTTATCAAAACAAAAGAACTTTATTGTTATTCTGATAGAAGGCCATTCAGTTGAAGGTGATACCAGTGTAGGTAAGGTTTACAAGTTAAGCAATGGGAAGTATACGGAAGTTGCTAATGGCGTAGAAGGATTGAAAAGACTGTTGATTAAGTTTTATCGATGGGCGGATAAGAATGGATAAAGAAATAAGGGAAATAACGCTGCCAGACGGCTCTGTAACGGATAATTATAGTGCGGAGTACATGAGGTACTGCGAAGCCAAAACTATCGCAAGGTGGAGCTTACAACAACGCAGGACATGGTTTAATGAGCTAAAAGACGAAACTAGAATCAATGATTTAAAGAAATGGCTAACACTCATCTGGAAAGACAAGAATTAGTCATCCACTTCCGGTATATTCATGTGAATTGAATCTATGGTCAGCTCGATGCTAGTTCCGTCATCTAAAGAGATAATAATTTCAGAGTCATCGTAAGCAATCTCAACATTGTCTATGACCTTGTCTATCATGTGTAGTGCAATTAATTGTATGTCCACTGGTATTCTCTTTATATGGGTGTAGCCGAGTTTGATTTGATTGTTTCTATTGCCTTGCTTCCTTTGCTCCACTTTCCGCACGACTGGCACTGGAATCTCTGAAATACTTTTGATAGCGATAACTGCACCCCTCTCTTCTGTAAATGGTGGCTAGAGCAATTTGGGCATACCATTTCTTTGGTTTCTAGGTTGTGGTTAGGATGTATTTGTATCCAACCCTGTAATTTCTTGTAAACTTCTTCTGTTAATTTTACATCATTGATGTTGTACCTCTTCATTAACTTCCATGATTTAGGGTCTTTCGCCATACAGTTAATCCATAGTGGCATACCCTCATGGGAAGTCTTTTGTCCAATACCTAATAGTTGAGCAATATAGTCAAGTTTGTTACTAGCAAATTTAAACTTACCTCTGGCAGTATTAATTAAATCTATGTCTTTGTAAGGACTAGGTGGTGGCAGTCTATGAATTAAGAACTCACGATTAAGCGTTGGCATATCAAATCTTTTGCCGTTGTACGTAATAATGGCATCAGCCTCATCTACTAACTTATGTATTTCCTTTATCATCTTCACTGGAGTTGCGTCATAAATACTAGAGAAATGTACTTTTTTGTCATCCAGCCATTTAGCAGCCCAACATAGCACAGTCGAACTTTCTATTAATTGACTGATGCTAATGTTCTGTTGGAATAGTCCCCAATGGAATCCTGTGTGTGGTGATGTTTCCAAATCTAAAATAAGTATTTTCATAATTAAGCTACCTCGTTAATATCTTAATTTGAGTATAGCACTGTTCCTGTCTTGTTAATAGCTAACGCTTGCCGTCTAGGTGTTTCATTATCTTCGCAAAAAGAGATATGCACCCACTTATCATATTCCAGAATAATTTGGTCAAAAGGAATATTGGAATTAATAAGAGCCATAACAATGTCATTAGGACTACCAAAACCCCTTGCTGTAAAGTCACAAGCCAGTCCTTTAACGTGGCTAGATGTTTTTTTAGAACCGAGAAGGGTATTAAGCTCAAGGCAACGATAACCGCTAGAAACATATATAATATTATTACCAAGATGTTCACGCACGTCCTCCATAAAATTTGCTGTTAATAAAAGATTGTCTTTCTGCTTTTCGTCTGGAGTATTATCTATACCATGCCTTATTGCTGTTTCGCTAAAAGTTAGTTCGTCAATACTAAAGTGCGGACTTGCCATTATCATTTAGTCAGACCCTTCATCTTCTCGAATGTTCTCATAGAGCCAAGACCTAATAGTCCCATAAGGACAGTCATTAAACTACCCATATCAAACACAGGCAATGGAGGTATGGTTGCACCAGCCCATGCTGCGAAGAACGTAATTAGTGGAACGCCAACAAAGTGCCAAGCCATAGCAACGCCACATACCCATCCTATAAATGGTCGCCATCCTGCTACCCATACGGTTCTATGTGTTGCTTCAATCTTGTTAGTTTCTGCTTGAGCTAGGTTGAGTTGTGTTGCATTGGCAATAAGCTCTGCCTCTATAGCTTGTTTAGCTTTATTTGCACCATTCTTGTCTGGGATGACTCTATCAATCACAGTGGAGATTAGTGGTAATAGTATGTTTAGCATTTAGTGAGTCCATCCGTATAATATACAAGCAATAATTGGGGTGAGAGGTAGTACAGCGATTAGCGTTAAAAGCGTTACCACTGGCTTGGCGCATAGTTTAGTTAAGTAGTACATAGCAGTAGCTCCATAACAACACTACTGCAAAACAGGCAATAAGAACATGCTCTTTCATTGTACCCATCCTTTAATTAATACAGATACTATGCCTCCGATAAATGATGCGATTGCCATACCCATCCAGAAGCCACCTTTACCTTGATTAGCTAGAGCTAGGATTGCCTTCATATCTTTTTGTAACTCATCTTGTGTGTGTTGTAGGTGGTTGATTTGTTCTTTCATCTTACCAAATTCTACTGGGTTTATGGTGTTCAAAATAATAATCCTATTTCTTTTTTAGCCCTTTCTCTTAATTCTTTTTCAAATGTTTTGTTTGCATCTAATGAGTCTAGTAAAGATGCAGGTCTTAATGTGTTTTTATTATTCAATGTTTTAGCTATCCCCCCTGTAAAGTCTAATGCTGTCGTAGGCATATTTCCTGCTATATCATCCAAAGACCTTAATCCAGAACCAGCTTTATATAAAATATTCCCCATTAATTTAGGAGATTGAGATAACATAAGTGGTATCATCCAAGGGTTATATAGTCCTGCGGTTGCGGTTGCCATCATTCCTACACCTGCTCCTTTAGGAATTAAACTATCCAAACCTCTGGGTAAATCAGAACTCATCATTTGTCCTGCAAGAGCAGGCATAATGTCTGGATTTCTGTCTACGATAGCTTGTATATTCCCAATTCTAGCTCCGTAATTGGTGTTGGAGTTATTTCTAAATATTGATTGTAGTTTTCGTAATGCTTGGTCAGTTTTACCAGTTCTACCTTTATTTAAACTAAAGGTTCTGTCTAGTTCTTGTATTTGTAATGTAGCATCCATGTAATCGCTCATTATTTCTGCGTACACAGGAGCATCTTTATTAATAGCCTCCCTAACAGTTCTTTGTATTGGGTCAAATATAGTTTTATCTTGACTTCCAAATTGCAGGTCATCATTAATGGTATTAATATCTTGCTTTAGTTGGTCAAAATCATCTGGTTTATTTAACCCATTCTTTTTGTATTCATTAATTTTGTCTTTTATTTCTTGCCATCTTTTTAGTCTTTCTGGGTTAGGTTTATTAGTTTTATATTTTACTTTGGAATCATAAAGATTTTGCATAGCCTCGTCTATAAGATTAAAAGAAATACTAGACTCTGTTGTCTTTAATTCAGCCATTTTATCATTGTATGCTTTGTTTTTTTCAATCTTCATATCGTTTAAAATTCTTTTAACTTTATCTACAACATCTGTCGCATAAATTTCTGGCTTATTCATATTATTAATAAATGTTTCATTCTTTGATAGTCCAGATTTCCATGCTTGACTTAAAGTTTCTAACCCAACTTTTGGGCCAATAATATCAAGTGCATTTTTAGTTAGGTCTACACCAAATTTAGCTGTTGTTCCTATTGCTTTTCCTGTAGCCCTAATAGGTGTTTCTAAAATACTTGCTGTTTTTGATAAAACGGGAGATACTTTAGGTATCCTTAACCCTGCACCACCTCTTAATACTGTTGTAATGTCTAACAAAACCATAGCTGGGTCTTCGGCAATAGCTTTTTTAAAACCATCCAAACTACCATATCTTTCTTTGTAAAATTTATTGACTGTATCTGCTGTATTTGTTTGCCTTAATACTCTATCTGTCATTTCCCCTGCATCTATAGCTGATTCAGATGCAAATTTTCTATATCGTTTTGCAGCTGATTTATTCCCATCCACCTCAAACTTTTCTGCTTGTTGCAGATATAAATCTCTTTTTTTAAAAATATTTTCTGCTTCAGATTTAAGTTTTTGATTTTGTTTTTCTATAAATGCTTCTGGTAATGCTTTGTTCGCATACCCACCTATTAAATCAATTATACTACTCATAGTATCAACTGGATTGTAAGCAGCAACAGCCAAATTAGCTGCGGCATTACCTGCAGAAGGTAAAAAGTTTATTGCTCCATATCCAGCACTTTCTAATGGAGAATATTCTTCACTTGGTAACTTTTTCATCCAAGGCTCTACTATTCTTTCTTCATCTTGAGGTGAGTCAGACTTTAAATTTAGTAAATCATTAGCGTTTAGTAAATTGGAATTATTGGTAGTTTCTGCTGTAGCACCATCTGTTGGATATAGTTTTTCTTTGACTAGGTTAGCTTGTGCTTCATTAACATCTATATTTATGTCATAAGGTATTAACTTGCCTGCTTCTTCATCTGATAAAAGTGGTAATCCCATGTTAATATCCTTTTGGTTTATATGCTATTTCGCCTGTTTCCGCCCAAACCATTGTTCCGTCAGCATATTTATAAATTTTCTTGCCATTAAATTCTACTTTTTCACCGTTATATGTTGAAACATCAATTAATGGGCCACGCAACATTTCCTCACTCATTTGATATTTTTTATCTAAACCTCTAACTCCTTGTTTAGTTGCCCTTTGATATAAATCACTACCTGAACTTTCATTAAATTCTCTAGCGGTGCTTATAAGCCTACCTCTTCTAGTTAATGTTGCCTGCAATAAAGCCTCGGATGACATTGTTTTTGAACCAACCATAGATTGAATTAAGAACTCTCTTTCTGTTGGAGTATCCATCCCTTTAGCTCCAATGCCTAGCTCTTTAATAAGAGGAAACACATCAGAATTTAACGCCATGTCTAATATTTCTGTATTTGGAATAGTAGGATTTTTTTCTTTAATGTTTCTAACGGCAGCTTGAAATTTGTCTGCCTCTAGTTTGAAATTAGCAAAAGCTCCAGTATAAACTCCTGCATCTAACCCCATTTTATCTTTAATTAAAGCAGTAACAATACCATCAATTTTAGGGAGATTTTTTCTTGCTCTGGTATGGTCATCTCTTAAAGAAACTAAATCTTTTATTGCCACCTCACTTAAACCTTGGTCTTTTTTGTCGTTTAAAGTAAATGAAAATCCTTTATTTCCACCTATGTCGGTAACATCAAGTTTTCCATCTTTGTTAAATTGATAAATGTATGGATTTCCATTTGCGTCAGCTCTAGGATAAAATCCTTTTTCATATCCTTGATTTTTTTCAAAATTTTGTAATCCAGCTTCAGATAAAACTTGTGATTTGTTGTTTTTTCCTTCTCGAATTATATTACCAGTAGATTTGCTTATAACATCTTTATCTGTGTCTACTGCCATAACTTCATCTGCTTTAGATGTAGCAATACTAGCCTTCATAGCTAAAGCATCTTTTAATTCTAATGCTCCGTTAGCTACTGCATCATCTATAGCTTTCATAGAGTCAAAGCTACCTACCATTTGTTGTTCTAAATTATTATTGTCTAATAAGAAACTTTCTGGGTCTGTCCCTAATAATTGATTGTCTAGTAATGATTGAATAGATGATTGATTAGTATTAAAATTTGGTGAAACAATATTCATTGGGTTTGGAGCATTTCTTGCTCCCATTAAGCTAGAGCCAACACCATAATCTTGTCCTGTTGCATATCCTTGTGAAGCAACATTAACCATTTGGTCTCCATTTACCCTCATATTACCTGTATTATCTTGACCCCATGTAGACAGGAATTTATCTTTTAAGGCCTCTTTATCTTTAGCTCGTTTCATTTCCTGTAATTTAGCGGAAGTCATTGCATTTTGAGTAAGTTGGTCGTAAGGACTTTGAGCTGCTTGTACACCAGCTAATCCAGCTTTTGCTAAATAAGGAAATATACTTCCGTAGCCTTGATTTTTAGGTTGTGCTGCATAGCTTAACCCAGTGTTTAATAGACCTTGAAATATAGACTGTTTATTTGCTTTTTTCAACATATCTGTGTAATCCATGTCGCCTAACAATCCCATTTCTGCCATTTGTTTTAAATTAGCGTTAGGGGATGCTCCAAACATATTCGTATTTTGCGGTACTAAATCTTTTAAGTAATCTAGTGGGTTAAATGCCATAATTTTTCCTTATAATAAACCTAACATTGCTAATTGTTCTGGAGTTAATTCATTTCGTGTCATTGTAGAACCACTTGGTTCTGAAACTGATATATCTAATAATCCATCAGTAGGCTTTTGATATTGTGACTGTAGCATTTCACCATTAGTTACTCTTTGCATAGCTGGGTCTGATTGCCCTAATGCTTGATACCCCATTGCTCCTGCATTTAATTTGTCTGAAAAAGACATACCATCTAAACCTTCAGCTACATAATCATATGCTTTGCCAGCGTATTCTTTGCCTGTATCAAATACATTGCTAACTTCGCTCGGTAACGTAAATGCGTTAGATGCTGAAGCAACATTATTCCCTGCACTCATAAGATTAGAACCAGCGTTTAAAGAGTTTAATCCAGCAGTTGCATCATAACCTCCTGCGCCTAATGATAACGCATCGAAGGCTCCAGGCAATACTGCTCCTCCATATGTTGCTTGTCCTGCCGCATTTGTTGACGCTAATAATGCTGGTGTTGTACCCCCAGCAGTAGTTGCTGCTCCTGTTGCAGCACCTTTGCCACCATCAGCACCCATTGTGCCAGCAGAAAGACCAACACCTGCACCAGTCATTCCACTACCGCCCATCATTTTATCTATAGCATAACCACCAATAGTAGTTGCTATGGGAATTGCAAATTGAAAAGCCATTACTTTCCACCTCCTGAAGTGGTAGTCGTACTGTTAATAGGAGCAGGAGCACCATAGGCTGCACTTAAATAGCTACCTAACTGTTGTTGTGGAGCGTTAGCACCATACTGATACCTGTTAATATCAGAGTCTAGTGCTTGTCTTGAATAGTCCTCTTGTACTTTACCAACATTCATTAATTGTTGTATATCACCGTAATCAGCTTGTGCTAATTGTGGAGCGTTAGCGACTGCTTGGTTTTGAAATCCCCTTTCTTGACCGTAGTTTTGGTATGCTAATTGAGCTCCTTGTCGGCTTAATGCGTCTGCTAGGTTAGTCGTAGCATCTGATTGCATTTGTGCTTGAGCATTTGAGCCATATCTTCCTGCTTGTGATGCAGTGCTATTAAGGTTTTGTGTGGCTTTGTTATATTCTGATATGACTGGCTTTGCTGCTGATGACATCATAGATGAAAAATAAGGATTACCTGCTGATAAATAGTCACCTTGTATAGAGCCTAATTGTTGAGCTTGAGCTGCAGGTAGTAATGGATTTCCACCCAATGCCCTTGACTGAATAGCATCTAATGCAGATGTAGTAGTAGATGACGCAGGAATGTAAGTATCACCAGGATAGTAGTCAGGAGCACCTGCTTCGTATAAGTTTTTCGCTTCATCGAGCCCGTAGCTTATATAGGGTTTTAGCATTGGGTCAATTTCAGATGTAGTTGTTTGTTGTTGCGGACTACCACCTTTGTATTCTCTTAATCCAGTTGTGGCATTGAGAGTCCCAGAACCACCATGAGCCATAAGTAAATTAGATTCCCATTTATTTATATGTGCGAGTTCCGTATCTCCACCATACCCTAAAGACGCAATGTCTTTATAGAGTAGTTTTAATAACCAGATTTTAAAAGCGGTTGGTAAGAATTTCATAGTTGTTCCCTTATTAGTTATTATAATTTTATATCCGAAGTTCCATTAACGTATATTTCTTTTCATATCCGTATAGCCTGTTAAATAACTTAACTATACTTTCGTATTTAGTAGAACCTTGAATACAGTTTCCACCATGATTTTTAACCCAAACTTTAAAATCTTCAAAGCCTGCTTTAGTATTCCTTCCGCCCATATAAGTGATATAAGCTACTCGTTCGTTTGGAAAGTTAATCCATTGCACAGTAAAGGCACAATAGCATTTATCTTCATCCATCAACATCAACAGTTGTTGCTGTCCTTGTATGACTAATAGTTTTAATTGGTCAGCAGTAAACTCTCCATTACCCTTGTCTAATGCTAGCTGTAATAATGGTTCTGCTAGATGCCAATATTGCTGTACATGATTAGTTGGTACAATATATAGTTTCATAATTTATGTCTGCAAGGTAAAGCTATATTTTATCACTTATCCTACGATAATATAATCAAAATCTAGGTCTGTAGATACAACGCTGGTATGTGTAATCACCGCACTACCTTTTGCTTTAGTAGAAACATAAGGTGCTTGTGCTGCTGCGTTTGCCGTAAGCGGTGATAATAAAATTACGCTATCAAAACCTAGTCTTTCATCGGTAATGGTTGTGGTAGTTGTAGAGGCTGTTAGTGTTACTGTACCCACGTTATTAGTCTTTCCGTTCATTGCGTTATTAACTACTTCAGATACATTTCTAGGCTCACCACCCTGATACGGTAAAGTTCTGAACATTACCTATTTCCTTGGGGTTTAAAGTCTACATCTACCGCCATAGCTGTTGTCCAGTTACCAGTAGGTTTTACAGATATTCTATGGTATCTGCCATAACTTCTTAAGTTAGCCCTGCCTTCTGATGTAGTAGTAACATCATCACTAAATATAACGACATCATTTAATTCTCTACGACTAGCAACTGCAACATCTGCACTACCATTATCTATCTGTGGTCTGGCTAATGTTACAACGCTGTTATAACCCACCTCAACATCAGTAGTAACAATCTCTGGTGATATTGGTAAGCCAGTAAAAATGGCAATCTTATCAGTGATGACTCCAGAAAATAAAATCTTACCACCAACAAACAGTCTTGAGTCTAGTGAGGCAACTAATGTTTCTAGCGTTGTACTTGCTGTGGCTGCTGCTACCATATCGGTAGCTGTTCCTGTTCCAGCACCTGCGCCTGTTGCAGTAAAGGTTAAACCTACAGTATTTGCTGTTGCACCGATAAGAGTAAAGTCGGTTGTTGCACCGCCAATACCGTCATTAAGCGTGACAATAGTATAAGATTTACCAGAAACTGTTGCTGTTGCTGCTACATCAGATTCGCTAGTAATGCCTTCTAGTGTTGTTCCTGTGGTTGCAATAGTTCCTACAACATCTGAAACAGTGCTTCCTCTTGTCCATTTCTGGAGTTGCCAGTTATAGATAAGTAAACTTCTTGTTCCAGCATTGTTAGCATAGTTCCATACCACTAAATTTTTAATAGGGTCAACAGCAACACTCATAGTATTAATACTTGCTAGAAGGACATCATCAAAAAACCACCTATCTACTTTCTCCAAGCCTATAGGAGTGATAGTTTGTCCGTCTGTTGAATACCATCCATCATCAGAGAGAAAGAAGCTTACAGAGCCATACTGTGCCACTGAATTGCCTTCTAAACAGCCTAGCCCTCTTGATATAGTATCAAACTGGAAGAATAAAGGTGAGCCTACATAGGAAGCTCGTAATACAGCCCTTTGTAAGAATACTAACCCAAACTCACCGCCTGTAATAGCTTGTACGTTTCCGCCATCGGCTATAATTTGATAATCTGATTGAGAAGTAGTACCGCTAGTCCAATCTGTTTCATCGTTAATATCTGACCATTGCACCTTGTTAGTATCTGTACCACCTGCAAGATTTCCTGCGAATACAAAATCCCTCACAATAGCAATGTCTTTAGCTATAGGAGCAGCAGCTGCAACATCTGCGAATACAGTTGACACACCTACTGTCCATGCTTGTATCTTTTCAGAGTTATTAGTTGCTAATACTACCTTACCAAATTGCTCAAATTTCCATATACCAGTTCCACCATATCCGCCAGCTTTAGATACATCTGCTAAAGCGAGAGTGGTATTGTTTAGATTAAATAACTTGGTTGCTCCGCCAGCAAATACCGCAACATCATCACCATATCTGGCAACGAATACCGAGTTTAAGTTTTCACTAGCAGCACCAGAATAATTTTCAGCACTAGTGAATGGAGCATATCCAACAGATACTGGATAGACATTTTTAGCATCAATAATAGAGCCAGCGTTAGATGGTTGGTCAGGCAACCAATCTGTAAATTGTAATCTTTTTGTTGGCATATTATCTCTTTATTGTTAAATAGTTAATTGCTGATTGCAATATTGAAATATTATCTTTTGCTTTGCCTAATAAAATATTACAAGCCGAACATAATAATCCACGAACTTTATTTGTATTATGACAATGGTCAACAGCTAAACGGTTTCCTGAACCTTTTTCACAATTTTCTACATTTTCGCCACATATTTCACAACAATGATTTTGCATTAATAATAAATCATCATAGTCTTGCAAGCTAATATTATATTTTTGTGATAAATGAGCTTTTCTTGCTGATATTTTACCTTGATTAGATTGCTGCCATTTTTTAAAACATAATTTGCACATTGACTGAACTCCTTGCTTACTTCTATTTTCTTTATAAAATTCAGTTTTTGGCTTTTCAATATTGCATTTAGAACATATTTTCATTTTTATGTTTTTTGGATATAACAAAGAGCATAGTATGGAGGTAAGTTAGCATTAGTACCACTAACACCAAAGTCGCTATTAGCTACTGTAACTCCTGTTGTTGCAGATGCAGTTGACTTATTGACTGCTCCACCAAAGGCTGTACCACCATAACCACCACCTGCACTAAAACCTAGTGTCCCAGAGTAGGCTATTCCATGTAGATGACCAGGGTCCGTTACCGTTGCAGTATGTGAATGAGAGACAACTACAGCAGTTGCACTACCGCCAGTCGCATCTACTGCATAAGTAGAGCCTGCTCCTACAACAAACCTATCTCGTAAATCGGGTGTTGAGCTTGTTCCGTTACATAGCAACCATCCAGCAGGGATGGAGGCTGTAGAGCCAGACCATAACATAATCATACCGCTTACAAAGGTAGTTAATGTAGACCATGTTGGCGTTACCCCACTACCAGCAGATGTTAAGTATTGTCCTGAA
>Ga0222670_1000624_pt1 | contig 14500 bp, 16 predicted proteins | sample AntAcemetagen732_FD_181148 | JGI IMG/M metagenome (GOLD analysis project Ga0222670, IMG submission 181148) | Saline water microbial communities from Ace Lake, Antarctica - #732 | ecosystem: Environmental > Aquatic > Non-marine Saline and Alkaline > Saline | place: Antarctica: Ace Lake... | reverse complement strand
GTAATAAATGTTATAGCCTTTTTAAATCTTGGGTTAGATAACATCTTGTTAGTTAGAGATCCTTTTTCAATAAAGACATCTGATTTGTGGTAGTTGTTTATCTGCTTGTCCTGGTAGAAGTCCCCAGATCCAATTTTATTAAACATATCATTAGCCATAACATAGCAATAAGATTTTGTTATGTCATCGAGCTTCACTGCACTTTCTATAGTTTGATTTTTTAAAAACTCTGTGTCACCAGGATTAGGAATATTTAATTGTCGTTCTTTTCTAGTGTAATCAATTTGTGTTTGGTAGCTGCCAGGGTAGGTGTATTCACTATCAGAACCATTTATTTTTTCTTTGTGGACTTGTTTACATAGTTCTAAAATTTCATTATCTCCATAACCCTCTTTTATACATTTACAAATAATGATCTGGATCCAACTATAATAAGTCCCTCCAATTACTGGGTGTTGTTTTATAGTTCCATCTTTTATTGATTTAAGTATCTCCCATTTAGTAGGACCTTTTGGATCATCATCTAATAAGGTATTTTTTTCTATCTTTGGTTTTTCCCGGAGCTCTATTTTAATGTCCTCTGCATTAACTGTATTTAACCCGGCTGCTAATTCAAATTCAAATAAAGTTCCTGTAATAATTTTTTTTTCATTGCTGGACTTTATATAGTCGTTCCCTATACCATTCATAAAGGGTAGCATTATTCCATTGCCCGTATCTGTTGGGTTTAACTCCACTTGTTTTGGAAAACGTTCTGTATCATCTGGTAGATCTAGCTTATGTAGGAAAGTGAGTAGAATATCTCTAACAGTTTTAGCGTCTGTCCAATCATTAAAGAATATATAAAAATGCAATCCTTTTGATTTAGAGTAGCAAGGTAAGAGAGGTAATTTTAATTTCTCCACCTTTTGCAGCAGCTCAATTTTAATTTCTTCATTATTATAAACTTCTCCATCAACATCTATTGCTCCCCAAATACATTTGTTATCTGATTTTCTTATAGGGGGTAAAACAACGCCCTTGTTCAAGGTTCCATCTAAATGGCCATCTAAACAATACTCGAGGACCAGGGAAAATTCCTTTTGAACTCCCCATCTTTTTCCACCGTTTTTTTTAATGGTTATCTTGGTTGGATCCGCAAGGTAGAATTGATCTGATCCGTTAAATAAATTTTTATATGGTCTTGAGTTTTTTTCTATGTTCATCTAATTCACTTTTCATTAATTGAGTTTGCCCGACTTTTATTAACCACTCTATTGTTTGTGGTATGCTTGCCCGTATCGGTAGTTTGTTCTGCATTGCCTGGAGTTCGTTAAAACTCTCTGTTTTTATTGATATATTGTGCCATTTACTTCTCATTTGATTTTAACCCCCCTTTAGAGTTATAGGTTCGTAGTAGTTTCCTTTCTGTTTGCTCCCAAATATTCCTCCCGTTGTCCTGGACTTCAAAATTGTTCATCGCAATAGTTTTGTCATTAATGAGAACACTTATTGCATAAGGGATAGAGATCTTTTTTAATGGCTGCTTTCCCTCTAGTAATCTGAAACAATTCTTTTTCTGTAGCAAGTTCTTTGCGATTATTGCAAGATCTTTGTAGTCAAAAATATTTATTGAAATAGATTTCCAATTTGGGTCTCTTTCTTTGGGTGGGTTGTTATGGCCTATAAGTGATTTCATTAATTATCTACACTCTCCTCACCGAAGTGATATTCACGCAAGTTCTTTTGTGTTTGTGATTGGATAATGTTTTTTAATTTATAAACTTCTTCTCTTTTGTCATTCAACCTGGCTATCAACTTATCAATATTTTCATCTTTCTTTTTTAGTTCTGCTGATAGGTCCTGGATATGATGAGCGTTCTTTCCAACTACATCTATAAGGTTTTCAACTTTTAATGTTTCTTGCTCAAACATATATTTCAGTTCGTATTTATTCATTAAACAGGCCTCTTGGTTGACACAATTCCAAATTTTCCGTATTCCCTATCAAAAGCGTCTTGCTCTCGCTCCAATTTTTCTCTCGATTTATCTGTTATATATTTTTCTAAATTAAATTCTGGTTCGGGTTTCCTCATTATTGGAGGAGGGATCACTGCCACTGGATCAATCTTTAATATATCGTGCACTAATTTATTTTTATTTATGGGTTTTTTTACTTTGATCAATGCACTCTCAAATGGTCCACCCATTTCTTGTCTGTTTTTCTCGAGCCTATAAGCTAAATCAGCAACTTGTCTGGGAGAAGCACCTTTACCGGCTAACTCTGAATACGTTTTATTTGATTTAAGTTGAGCTAAATTTTTAGCTTTTTCAATTTCATCTGGAAATTCTTTAAGCTCTTCTGGTGTAGCTGATTTTTTTAATATTTTATACATCTCTACCTCTGAAATTTTTTTAGGAGAGTTTTGAATTACTTGTTTCACAATTGGTTGTTTCTTTAGTTGGTTTTTTAAAAAATTATCTTGATCTTTAGTCTCTTCATTATGGGCCACAAAAGATCTCCATAGCTTCCCACCAAAATTTGGCTGCAAAGCTAGTTTTTCTAGTTGTTCATTAGATGTTATACGTTCTTGATTGCTAACAGCTATATCTGGACCATCCTCATATTTATTGAGAGTATTAATTATATGTTCTTGAGAAATTATTGGATTTTTTTTCATTATTCTTTCCCCCCAATGCCGCTCATTTTTAAAAGCATTAAAACCGTCTCTTTGTCTTTCTCTGATAAAGATGAAACAGTAGTGTTTGGTCCAAAAGTTGAAGATAGGTCTATTTTTCTAATCGCTTTAATTGGATCTTTGTAGTCGCCAAAGTTAATTACTTTCCCCCCAGATTTAAGCTCTATTCTTTTGAGTTCTGAAACATCTATCCTTTTAATAAACTCTGTAATCGTTTCACCAGGCTTTCCCTGATCTTTGAATTTATCTTCTATTTCTTTGAATAAATCATTTAATGCGTCAGCTTCTATTTTTTCTTTATCAGCTAATTTAATAAACGTTTCCATATCCATTTGTTTTGTGTCTGGTCCACCGGAATTCATTATTTTATCGATTGTCATATTCTGCATTGCTCCTTACGAAAGTTATTAGTGCTGCATTTTCTGCACGCTCCATTTTATTGGTTGGTTTGTTTGTTATTCCATTAGTAAAAAGCCACTCTGTAAAAATAATAGGATCCCAAAAAGCCTTGGTCCCGATTTTTCTTAAACCCATATCCCAACTATCATTGCCGGCCTTACTCCATTTTGTTTTATGAAGATCTAACCATCCGAGACTTAAATTTATCTCTGTTAGCAATTCTTGTGTTGTTAGTAGTTTCTTTTTAAATTTAAAATTCAACATTTGATCGTTTAGACCAAATTTTCCTTTGATTTTATAGGGATACTTATTATGAAAATTTAAGTTAGTTGTTAGGTTTTAAAAGGCCCTTTGATTTTATATTTCATAGACATAAGGCCTTGGGTCTTTGAAGCAATTTTTCTAGCTTTTTCTGTGGCTCTATATTCATCCCAATACTCTTTGTATTCTTTTGGAGTATAAATTTTTAAATTTGGATACTCTTCAATTATTTTTTTTATATGATTTTTATAAAAGTTTACTCTAGCGTCTTTAATTTCTGGATAAGCTCCGCTTGGTCCACTTAAAATATTATCTAAAAGATGAGCTGCTCTATTTTTAAAATGATAACTCATCAGATCTTGGAATCCTTTATGTTCGGAAAGTTTTAACCAGGCTGCTCTTGGAGTTAAATTATATCTTTTTTGATACTGAATAACTTTGTATGCGATAACAAATTTAACAAAGTCATCGATCTTTGGTTGTCCTTGTTTGCTGCCCATATGTTAGCATTATAACATTCATTACAAATATATCCAGATCTCCCATTAATAATTATTGGATATGGAGCTCTCTTTCTCTCTTCACAGTTTAAGCATATCGGCCCTGGGATCATAATCACGAGCCCGTCCTTTTTTTAATAAATGTAAATACTTTTGAAGTTTCAGCAGCCCAAGCTCTTCTAGTTTCAATACCAGGTTTGTTGTAAGACCTTCCTATCTGACTTAAATCTTCGTGTCTTGATGTTAGCGCTGTAATATCAGATCTGCCTTTGTGAACTTTCTGCGATAAAGTTATATAAGATTTTCTTAAAATCTTTGGCGCATATAAAAGATTTGGATCTTCAGCTTTGTATCTCATCAATGCTCTCAACCTTGGTGTAAATGTTTCATCTGATCCTAAATGAGACTTGTGAGATTGTTTAAATTCTTTACTAAAATATTTATTCTCACTCCATTTTGTTGTTCCAAATAACCAAGGATGATCTTTCATTTTGTAAAATCCCAGGCCAGGTCTTTCTCCTATACTTAAAATATTCCTAAATAGTATCTCTAGCTCTGGTGTAATTGGTTGAACTTTATTTAGTTTTCTATTTTTAGAAATACCTTTTGGAACTACATAAGTCATCTGCTCCCAATCTATGTATTCTTTTTTATACTTCATAGCCTCTGTTTTTCTGATTGATGTAGTTAATAAAAATTGATGTAACTCTGCTTTCCAAGGAAATTCTTCAGATAGCTCCTCACAACTCTCCCAAAATATATCCAGGATTTTTAGATCTTCTATTGCAACATCTTTATAAGGATCTGATTTCTTTAATTCCTTTTTGATATAAACCGTTTTTAAAGAAATAGGACACAAACCAGGATTTGTTCCTAACCAACCTTTTTTACGAGCCCATATCCACAAGGATATAAATACCTTTAAATAATTTTCTTTAATTGTAGAGGAGGATATATCTTTTAACCAATGCTCTACGTCTCCAGGTTTCAAGTCTTCTATTAAACTCTTACCAAGATCACTATCATAAATTGATTTATTTTTAGAAGCAGTAATAGTGTAAGTGTGCTTCTTTCTTCTGTTGTAATAATGTCTATCTTTTTTTACACCACGACCAGGAGGATATTTTCTAAACAGATCTTGCCAATCTCTTGGAGCATTAATTCTTAAATGTCTATTTGCTTTAAATGTAGGGACAGCTTCTCCATTATCGTTGTCTTCAAACTCTACTAATAATTGTCTGTTGTTATATCCGGCCATATACCTCAACCAGATCTGACAAGATTTAGACGTTCTGCTGCCAACTCTGTTATCCTTCTCAAATCCACCTTTACAGTAATCCTCAATAACATCATTGAGTGATTTACCGGCAGTTAATGTTGTGTCCGGCTTTTCAACTAATCTTTTCTCATCTACTCTAGTTTTAATTGGGCTTTTGATCCATAAGCCTCTTTCATCTTGGTGTGTGTTGGCAAGGTGTAAACAAATCTTCTCAACATCCTTACATTTGATATTAGGGAACTGACCAATTGTGTAATGGTTTGTTTTACCACTGAACCAAATATCCATTATAAAATCTTTTCTGCCGCTTTTTGAAACTCTTAAAAGCAATCCTTTAAGTGATGAACCTTTTGAGACATTAAACTTAAATTGTCTAAATCGTTTAGAGCCAAAGTTTAAATTTTTAATTGATATCTTTTCAATTGCGCTATCTCTGAAAGACATAATCTCTCGTTTGTTGCGTGTTTGCTTTATCGGATCTGTTGCGTGTTCGTTGTCTAGTTTTTCTTCCATCATTCTCCATCTTTAATTGACTTATTTTATTATGTACAACAAAAGTCGATCAAACTAGTGTAGCGTAGTGTGGAGTAGTGTAGAATAGTGTGAACCTCACACCCCTAATTTAAGCGCCTTTTTTCCCTACACTTATCTAGACATCAAATAAAAAAGCTGTATTTTAATTATATGGCTGACAAAACACTAAATCAAATTAGAAAAACTTTTTTAGATTATTTTGAAAAAAATGATCACAAAATTGTCGAATCTAGTAATTTAGTCCCAAATAATGATCCAACATTAATGTTTGCAAATTCAGGAATGGTACAATTTAAAAATGTATTCACCGGATTAGAAAAAAGAGACTATGTAAGAGCAACAACCTCGCAAAAATGTGTAAGGGCAGGTGGTAAGCATAACGACCTTGAAAATGTAGGTTATACACCAAGACACCACACATTTTTTGAAATGCTTGGAAATTTTTCATTTGGAGATTATTTTAAGGAAGAGGCAATTAGTTACGCATGGAATTTAATAACTAAAGAGTTCGGAATTGATAAAAATCGTCTTTATGTAACAGTTTACCATGACGATGAGGAAGCATTTAACTTTTGGAAGAAAATAGCTGGTTTTAGCGATGATAGAATAATCAAGATAGCAACAGCAGATAACTTTTGGTCTATGGGTGACACAGGACCTTGCGGACCATGTTCTGAAATATTTTATGATCACGGTGATCATTTAGAAGGTGGCTTACCTGGCACTAAAAATGAAGATGGTAATAGGTTTATAGAAATATGGAATTTAGTATTCATGCAATATGAGCAAATTTCAAAAGATAAAAGAATAGATTTACCAAAACCATCTGTAGACACTGGCATGGGTCTTGAGAGAATAGCTGCATTATTACAAGGAACATACGATAACTACGAAACAGATCATTTTAAAAAACTAATACTATCTGCATCAGACACATTAAACGTTAAAGTAGATGAGGTTAACCAATCTAGCTTTAGAGTAATAGCAGATCATTTAAGAGCAAGTTCATTTCTATTAGCAGAGGGAGTTTTACCATCTAATGAAGGTAGAGGATATGTGCTTAGAAGAATTATGAGACGTGGAATGAGACATTCACATTTATTAGGTTCCAAAAAACCAGTCTTCTATAATATTTTTAAAACGCTTCTAGAAGAAATGTCTAACAATTATCCAGAGTTAGAAAGAGCACAATCTTTAATAAAAGAAACTTTAAAAACAGAAGAAGAAAAGTTTTTGGTTTTATTAGATAGAGGAATTAAAATATTAAATGAAGAGTTGGAGAAAGTAGAAAAGATATTGCCTGGTGAAGTGGCATTTAAACTTTACGATACATTTGGTTTTCCATTAGATTTAACTGAAGATATTTTGAAAAATAAATCATTAACTGTAGATGGTGATAAGTTTGATTTATTAATGAAAGAAAGTAAAGAATTAGCAAAAAAAAACTGGAAAGGATCAGGAGACAGTTCAGTAGATCAAATATGGTTTAATATAAAAGATCGTTTAGGTGCAACTGATTTTTTAGGATATTCTACAGATAAAGCAGAAGGTGTAATTACTTTAATTCTTAAAAATAATAAAGAGGTTCAAGGTATACAAGAAAATGATGAAGCAATTATAATTACAAACCAAACCCCTTTTTATGGTGAATCAGGGGGACAAGTTGCAGACACAGGAACAATTGCTAATGAAAATTTTGAATTTGAAGTATCTGATGTGCAAAAAAAACTAGGGGATTTATTTGTTCATTATGGAAAAGTTAAAAAAGGTTCAATTGAATTAAATGATAGTGTTGAATTAAAAATTGACACTCAAAGAAGAAATAATATTAGAGCCTACCATTCTGCTACTCATTTATTGCACGAAGCGTTAAGAAGAGTTTTGGGTGAGCATGTAACTCAGAAAGGATCTCTAGTTCAATCAGATCGATTAAGATTTGACTTTAGTCATATGAAGCCTATTTCAGAAGAAGAAATAAAAAAAGTTGAGTTTCATGTTAACTCAATAATTCAAAAGAAATCAGAAGTGAAAACAAGAATAATGACCCCTAAAGAAGCTGTTCAGAATGGTGCTCTAGCTTTATTTGGAGAAAAATATGGTGATGAAGTGAGAGTTTTGTCTATGGGAGATGAAGATGGTAAATTTTTCTCAACAGAATTATGTGGAGGAACACACGTTGTAAATACAGCTGACATTGGAAAATTTAAGATTATAAGCCAATCATCTATTGCTGCAGGTGTAAGAAGAATTGAAGCTTTAAGAGACGTACAGTTAGTTGATTTTTTAAAAGAAAAAGAAAACCAGTCTAATTTGTCTGATCAAAAAAATGAGGTAATTATAAATAAATTAGAGGCAAAGATTATTAAATTAGGAGGAAAACCTAATCTTCAAAATAGTGATCAAGCAACCTTGATAAAAGATCTTAACAAACAATTTGATCAACTTTCAGTTAGTTCAATATTAAAAGATAAAGATAAAAATAAAATCAACGATCAAACTATTAATGGATTTAAAGTTAGATTTCAAAATATTATAGATTTACCATTTAAAGATCTACGTAAGCTAATTGATGAGGGCAAAAAAGAAATTGGTGAAGGATTAGTTATAATTTATGCAATCAATGATAATAAAGTTGGATTAGCTGTAGGTGTTACCAAAACATTAGAAGAAAAGTTTGATGCTGTAAAAATTGTCAGAGCTGGTTCAGAATTTATTGGGGGTAAAGGTGGCGGTGGAAGAGCTGACTTTGCACAAGCTGGCGGAACATTGCCTGATAAAATTGATGAGTCTTTTGAAAATATTAAAAAATTAATTAATTAAGCTTTTTTTTAAGCTGACCATCTAATTCATCTAAGAATTGATTAGTCGTTAAATAATTACTTGAGGGCCCAATTAAAATTGCCAAGTCTTTTGTCATCGATCCATTTTCAACACAATCAATACAAACCTTTTCTAATGTAGTTGAAAATTTAATCAAATCTTCATTACCATCTAATTTCCCTCTATGCGCCAAACCTCTTGTCCAAGCAAAAATTGATGCAATTGGATTTGTAGAAGTCTCTTTACCTTCTTGATGCATTCTATAGTGTCTAGTTACAGTTCCATGAGCCGCTTCTGCTTCCATAGTTTTTCCATCAGGTGCAAGAAGAACACTTGTCATTAGCCCTAATGATCCATAACCTTGAGCAACAGTATCTGACTGAACATCACCATCATAATTTTTACAAGCCCAAATATATTTACCACTCCATTTCATTGCGCAAGCAACCATGTCATCAATTAGTCTATGTTCATAAGTAATGTTAAGTTTATTAAAATCAGATTTAAATTCTTTATCAAAAATATCTTGGAAGATATCTTTGAACCTACCATCATAAACTTTTAAAATGGTATTCTTTGTAGAAAGATAAACAGGCCATTTTTTGATTATTCCATAGTTAAAGCAAGATCTTGCAAAGTCTTCTATAGATTTATCTAAATTGTACATTGATAATGCAATTCCTGGTCCAGGAAAATTAAAGACTTCATATTTAATTTCATCACTACCATCTTCTGCAGTCCATTTAACTTCCATTTTACCTTTACCAGGTACTTTAAAATCTGTTGCTCTGTATTGATCACCAAAAGCATGTCTTCCAATGATTAAGGGGTCTGTCCAAGTTGGAACAAGTTTTGGAATATTTTTACAAATTATGGGTTCTCTAAAAACTGTACCACCAAGAATATTTCGGATAGTTCCATTTGGAGATCTCCACATTTTTTTTAGCTTAAATTCTTCTACACGCGCTTCATCTGGTGTAATTGTTGCACATTTTATACCAACGTTATGTTCTTTAATTGCCTTAGCAGAATCTATTGTAATTTGATCATCTGTATCATCACGACTTTTCATACCGAGATCATAGTATTTAATATCCAAATCTAAATAAGGCAAAATCAGTTTACTTTTAATGAATTCCCAAATGACTCTGGTCATTTCATCACCGTCTAGTTCAACAACTGGATTTTTAACCTTTATTTTAGCCATAAATGAATAATATATATTAGTAATTGTAATTTAGTGCTTTATATACATATTAATAAAAAATTATCAAATAGAAGCTTATGTTAGAGAAAATTTTCCCAAAAATCCATTCTGAAGGATACAAATTTTTAGCTATAGCTATTATTGCAACAATTTTTCTATACTTCTTAAGCACTTTTCTGGGATTAATAGGTCTAGTATTATCTATATGGGTTTATTATTTTTTTAGAGACCCAGAGCGAATTTCAATAAATGATGAAAACTATCTAACCAGTCCTGCTGACGGTGAAGTTTTAATGGTACATGAAGTAGATGGGCCAAAAGAACTAGGTTTAGAAAATAAAAAATTTACTAAGATTAGTATTTTTATGAACGTATTTGATTGTCACGTTAACAGAACGCCTTGTGAAGGTAAAATTTCAGAAATACTTTATAAGCCTGGAAAATTTTTAAATGCATCACTTGATAAAGCGAGTGAAGACAATGAAAGAAATTATTACAAGATAACGAATACTCATGGCGAAGAAATAATAGTTGTTCAAATTGCTGGTTTAATTGCAAGAAGAATTGTTTGTGAATCTTCAAAGGACCAACAATTGCTACAAGGTGAAAGAATTGGAATGATTAGATTTGGAAGTAGAGCTGATGTTTATTTTGAAAATTATGAAACGTTAGTTAAAGTAGGACAAAAGACAATTGCTGGTGAAACACTATTAGCTAAAAAGTAGCTTATGGAGCAACCAAAAAATAATTTTAAAATAGTATCAGATAAAAAAGCTAGAATGCTTTTGCCTAATGCACTGACATTAATAAATGTATGTATTGGATTAAGTTCTATTAAATTTGCATTAGATGAAAAATTTGAATTATCTATTATAGCTATTATTTTTGCCGCAATTTTTGATGCATTAGATGGCAGAGTTGCAAGGATGTTAAAAGGAACTTCTTTAGTTGGAAAGGAATTAGACTCATTAGCAGATTTAATTAGTTTTGGAGTAGCTCCTGCTTTTATAATGTATTTTTGGTCTTTAAATAATTTAGGAAAATTTGGCTGGTTACTCACAATGATTTTTGTAGTTTGTGTTGCTCTTAGACTTGCACGATTTAATGTAAGTTCAAACTCTGAGCCATCATGGAAAGATAATTATTTTGAAGGAGTGCCGTCACCTGCAGGCGGAATTTTAGTATTGATGCCTTTGATATTAAGTCTAAGTGAGATAAATTTAATCAAAATTAACTACGATATAGTAGTACCAACATTCTTTATTTTGATTTCATTTTTACTGATCAGTAAGGTGCCAACATTTGCTTTTAAAAAAATTTCCATACCACGTCGTATGACAATTTTTGCATTATTTGGTGTTGTGTTATTTTTTGGACTTTTGTTAATATATACATTTAAAGTTTTGGTCATTTGTGGATTAGTCTATATTTTTTTAATTCCATTTGGATACTTCAGTTATCAAAAGATTTATAAACAGAAAATTTTAAGTGGTGAAAATGACACCAATGAAGATCTTGAAGACATTCTATAGATGAAAAAAAATGTAATAGTATCTTTGGCAGACTCAAATTACTTTGAATTACTTAATGAATTGGTCGATTCTATTAAAAGTTTTGAGCAAAGCAAAGATACGGCAATTTGTATTTTAGATGCAGGTTTATCTGAGCAACAAAGAGATATATTATCTAAAAAAGTTGATGAAATTAAATCAGCCGAATGGGACATTGATGTTCCTGCATTTAAAGTAAAAGGAAGAGAATGGCTAAAGAGTCAAGTATCTAGAGCTTTCTTGCCAAAATATTTTCCTAGTTATGAAAAATTCTTATGGATAGATTGTGACGCTTGGGTAGGGGATTGGAATTCAATAGAGCTTTATTTTAAAGCCTGTGAAGATGGAAAATTGGGAATTACCCAAACCTTTACACCAGGATATAAAATAATGTCTAAAGTTAATTGGATATTTGGACAATTGGCAATAATTAAATCTCAAAATTTTAAACATGCAATAAAGTCAAAAATTGGAATAGATAAAGCGCGGAAGCTTGCTTTTGCCCCACATATCAATATTGGTGTTTTTTCTTTAGAAAAAAATTCAGTTGGCTGGACGACTTGGCAAAAAAATTTAGAACAAACACTTAAAGCTGGAAATATTTTTGGTTCAGAGCAGTTAGCTATTAACATGTCAGTTTACATCGACGAGTTAGAAACGGAGTTTTTACCGCATAATTGTAATTGGTTAGTTAGCAATCTTTTACCAAAATTTAACGAACAAGAAAAAAGCTTTGTAGAACCTTACTTGCCTAATCATAAACTAGGTATAATACATCTTGCATCTGGGATTTGGGATGGAGATAAGGACATGAGATTACATAAAGAGGTAAAGATAAATATAAAAACATTAGAAAATAAAATTTTATCAAAAAGTTTAAGGTTTGGTTATTAATTGAAAAAAAATAGAATTTCTAAAAATTGGATCAATAAACAAAAAAGAGATATTTACGTAAGACAATCTCAGGTAGATGGTTATCGAGCTAGATCAGCCTACAAGTTAATAGAAATAGATGAAAAATTTAAGATATTAAAAAACGGAATATCAGTAATAGATTTAGGTGCATCACCTGGTAGTTGGTCTCAATATATAGCAAGAACTGTAAAAAGTGGAAGATTGGTTTCAATTGACTTAAAAGGAATGGAAGAAATTGAAAATACAATCCAAATCAAAGGTGATTTTACTGATTTAGAATCTCAAGAAAAAATAAAAAGTTTATTCAAATCAAAAGTTGATGTTGTCGTCTCAGATATGGCTGTTAATACAACGGGTATAAAAGATATAGATGCGATTTATACTGGAGAACTTGCAATGGAGGCTATGAATTTTTCTAAAGAAATGCTGGTTAAAGAAGGGCGATTTGTCTCTAAGATTTTTCTAGGCTCATCATTTAACGAAATTGTTGCTTTGGGTAAAAAATTATTCAAAGAAGTGAAGGTATTTAAACCCAAGTCTAGCAGAAAAGAATCTAAGGAAAGTTTTATTATTTGTAAAATCTTAAGATAGAGACTTTTTTTTTGAAAGGAATCATATATAAATGATTATGGATCCTATAAAAGAAGCTCTCACCTTTGATGATGTTACAATGGCACCTAAATACTCAGAAGTTCTCCCTTCTGAAGTTGATACCAGTACGAAATTATCATCTAATTTAACACTAAAAATACCCCTATTATCTTCTGCAATGGATACAGTTACGGAGAGCAAAATGGCAATAGCGATAGCTAAAGCTGGAGGCATTGGTGTAATTCACAGAAATTTGGATATTAAAAAACAAGTTGAAGAAATTAAAAAAGTTAAAAAATTAAACTTATTAGTTGGTGCGGCTGTTGGAGCTGGTCCTTTAGAACTTAAAAGAGCAGAAGCTATTTTAAAAGAAAAAGTGGATTTAATTGTTGTGGATACAGCCCATGGACATAGCAAAAAAGTTGCTGAAATTATTAAAGCTATAAAAAAATTAAAAACAAACAAAACAACTCTATGTGCTGGAAATATTGCAACAGCTGATGCTGCAAAATTTTTAATAAAATTAGGAGTAGATATTATTAAAGTTGGAATAGGGCCAGGATCAATTTGTACAACAAGGCTAGTTGCAGGTATTGGTGTACCGCAATTAAGTGCGATCCTTGCAGTTAAAAAAGGTGTTAAAAACAATAAAGTAAAAATAATTTCAGATGGTGGAATTAAATATTCAGGTGATTTAGCTAAAGCATTATCTGCAGGTGCTGATGCGATAATGATTGGCTCTTTGTTTGCGGGAAGCTTAGAAACACCTGGAAAACTAATTAAAAAAAATGGTAAGTTATTTAAAAGTTTTAGAGGAATGGGATCAGTTGGCGCAATGAATAAGGGTTCAGCTGATAGATACTTTCAAGCCAAACAAAAAGATATATCTAAATATGTTCCAGAAGGAGTAGAAGGGTTTGTTAAATATAAAGGGGATGTTAAAAGTATAATATATAAATTAATTGGAGGGTTAAAATCATCTATGGGATATCTAGGAGCAAAAAAAGTTCCAAATCTTAAAAATAAACCGAATTTTGTAAAAATAACTAAGGCTGGTTTTTATGAAAGTATGGTTCATAATGTTGATCAAGTAAAAAATGAGAGTAAGTATTAATGAAAAAGATAAATAAATTAATAATTTTGTTATTTATGCTTACAAATATTGGAAGCTATTCTTTTGCTGACGATAATTTTTTTGAAAAAGGTAAAAATAAATATGATGAACAAAAATATGAAGAATCTAAATTTTTATTTCAAAGAAGTATCGTATTTAATCCAAAGGACAAAGATTCATATTTATATTTAGCAAAGATTTATAACTTTGAAGAAAATAAAAAAGAAGAACAAAAAAATATAGATACAGTGTTATTACTTGATCCAAAAAATGAAGAAGCCAACTATATGCTAATGGAGTTAGAGTTAAAAAGATCCAATTATTCCAAAGTGAAAGAATTAGCTGATAATTTTTCTAAAATTTGTAATAAGTTATGTGATAAAAAAAATTCTATTTTAGAATCCTTAAAGAATTTGGAACCTAAAGATGAGTCTTAGTAATAATTTAAGTAAAATCTTAATAATTGATTTTGGTTCTCAATTTACACAATTAATAGCAAGAAGAGTAAGGGAATTAGGGGTTTTTTCAGAAATTGTAAGTCACAAAAAAATAAAAATAGCTCAAATTACAAAAGATAATATTGCTGGAATAATACTGTCTGGTGGACCTCTTAATGTTTACGAAAATGATAAATTTAAATTTGATAAGAAGA
>Ga0222670_1000617_pt1 | contig 14579 bp, 26 predicted proteins | sample AntAcemetagen732_FD_181148 | JGI IMG/M metagenome (GOLD analysis project Ga0222670, IMG submission 181148) | Saline water microbial communities from Ace Lake, Antarctica - #732 | ecosystem: Environmental > Aquatic > Non-marine Saline and Alkaline > Saline | place: Antarctica: Ace Lake... | reverse complement strand
CATATTCAGACGCATGGAAATCCAAAGGCGTCAGCTTGGGCCAGCAGGCCGCGCGCTGCAACATGGGCAAGCCTGCATATTCGCAGCTGCGATCTGGGCATGTGCAGGCACCAAGCATCTGGACCGCTGTTCGTCTGGCCGAGGGGCTGGGCGTCACCGTTGACGATCTGGTGACGGACAGGCCGTCAGTGCGCGAGGCTGTTTGTCGCCGCATATTTGAAGGCAAGCATCGCGGGGTTCCGCAGTGAGGCGCAATCTCGAAGGCCCGATCCACCAAGCCATTCTCGGCTACCTGCGCCTGCAATATCCGCAGGCCGTGGTGCATCACTCTGCCAACCAGACAGACGTCAGGGGGCAGGCCATTGCCCGCGCCATTGCCAAACAGAAATTCATGGGCATGGTTGTCGGCTTTCCCGATCTGATGATGCTGAATCAGGGCCACTTCTACGGCTTCGAGATCAAAGCGGAGGGCGGATATGCCAGCCCTGCCCAGAAGGCCGTGGGTGCGGCTATAATCGCCGCTGGTGGGCATTGGGCCGTGGTGCGATCCATTGATGATGTCAAAGAGAAGCTGGGAGAGTGGGATGCGTGACCAGATCATAGCCCTGTTGTCGATTGTGCCTGGTGGCAGCGCCGAGACCATTGCAGACGATCTATCTGCGCTGGGCGGTGCGCCAGTGGCACAGGATATTGTACAACGGACCCTGATCGAGATGGACGACGCTGGCGACGTGTTGATGCGTGGTGGCTGGTATCGTCTCAGCCAAGCGGCAAAAAAACGGCGGGGAGACAGCAATGCCTCAACCCGCCAGTAAGCCGCGAGACGGTGCAGGAGGACACCACGGCTACGCCCATGACCAGCGCATGGGTATCATAGCAGGTGCTGGGGAAAGGAAAAGCCCAGACCGGTTTTATGGGTCTGGGCTTGAATGTTGCCGTGGGTGCGGCTAAGGTGGGCGCAGTCAAACGCTGGGAATTTGTAGCACGCTGGGGAGCGCGCGGCAAGACCCGGCCCGAACAGAGGGCGAAAAATGGGCGAACAGCCTTTCATTAAATTTTACCCGTCAGATTTTCTTGGCGGAACTTCTGGCCTCTCACCAGCGGAGCGCGGCGTTTACATCACGTTGCTCTGCCTGATCTATGAGGCCAACAGCCCGATCCAGAGAGATGATGGACGGCTTGCGAGATGCTGCGGCGCACCTAAAGCTGCGTTCATCCGCATCCTTGACGGCTTGGTATCGCAGGGAAAGATCACCCAAGACGGTGACATGATTTCCAACAGACGCGCTGAAAAAGCCATTGTGGACCGCACAAATCGAACACAAAACGCAACCCATGCAGCGAAGCAAAGATGGGACGCACAAACGGAAAAAACCGTTACAAAACAAAGGCCAGATCATGCGCCCGCAATGCCAGAGCAATGCGCAGATGTATGCCAGCCAGAACCAGAACCAGAGCCAGAGTTAGATAAAGAAAGAGAACCTAAAGGTTCTTTGTCATCTGTCGATGACGTAGCCATCGCCTTTGCTGATTACAATTTCTTAGCAGAGGACATTGGCCTGCCTGTCGCTAGGGTTTTAACCAAGACCAGACGGGCGTCTCTCAGGGCAAGGCTTTCAGAAGCCGGTGGCATTGAAGGCTGGCGCGCCGCGTTGGCCAAGGCAAGGGCATCGCCTCTTTGCAATGGCGACAACCAGAAAGGCTGGAAGGCCGATCTTGATTTTCTTCTACAGCAGAAATCTTTTACTCGCCTGATGGAGGGCAGCTATGACCTACGAAATCACAATGAACACAAACGCCCTTCCCAAGGACACCAGAACGGGGCTGACCCTACCCTTGAGCGCCTCGCTAGGCTCGCAGGCGTTGTCCAAGCACCGAGCGATGGTGGCTTTTGAGTTGGAAGTGCTGTCAAAGAAAATGGACCGCTTCGGATGGGACCGTGAAGCAGACACGCCGTTTCAGAACCGGATCATCACCGACTGGATGGATGCATTGCAGGATTATCCGCTTGAGGAAATTAAGCAGGCTTGCAAGGCGGCTGTCGCGGCAAACCCAAACAAGATCCCAAACGAAGGACACATCGTCGGCCAGATACTCAAGGCCCGCCGTGAGTTTGTCGCGGCACATCCACCGCGCAATGAACCAGAGCCAGAGCGCACACCAGTGGACCGTGAACGGGCTGCGGCGATCATGGCCGAGGCAGGCTTCGCGCCAAGAAAGTTTGGCGGCGATGCATAAATTGCTTGAGGCGGTTTATGATATGTGTAAATGTGAACAGGCATAAGAGGAGATTGATATGGCATCTGGCGTAGTGGATCGTAATCTTATGGTGGCTGACTATGCGTCTGGCATGACGCTTCAGCAAACCGCAGACAAACACGGGCTTCACATATCGACAGTCCGATATCACTGTAAAAGGGCAGGGGTTATGCGTTCAATTAAAGATGGTTTGGCTGTGTCTGCCAAGTTTACAGAATACAATGAGCGCAGGTTAGGGCAAAAACGTGGGCCTTGGTCAGAAGAAATCAGGGAAAGAATGTCACAGGCGCATCAAAAGCGTTGGGCAAAGAAAGCAAAGGGGGTATCGGCCAAAACAGGCGGGTATGTTGAATACACAAGAGGGCCAAACAAGGGAAGAAGTGTGCATGTGGTAAAGATTGAAAAGCAAATTGGCAGGCGATTGTTGCCAAATGAATGTGTCCACCACATTGATGAAAATAAGCATAACAACGAAATTTCAAATTTGGAGCTAATGACACGGGCGGAGCATTCTCGTCTGCATCGCCTTGAGGAAGCAATGTCGGGCAAGGCCCGCGAAAGGAGCAAAAATGGCAGGTTCAGTTAATCGCGTGACTATTTTGGGGCGCTTGGGCGCTGATCCAGAGGTGCGCAGTTTTCAAAACGGCGGCAAGGTCTGCAATCTGCGGATCGCCACTTCGGAAACATGGAAAGACAAGAACACCGGAGAGCGCAAAGAAAAGACCGAGTGGCACACTGTGGCGATTATGGCCGAAGGGCTTGTTCGTGTCGCGGAACAATATCTGCGCAAGGGCAGCAAGGTTTACATCGAGGGCAAGCTGCAAACGCGCAAATGGCAGGACCAGTCTGGCGCTGATCGCTACAGCACGGAGATTGTGCTGCAAGGGATCGGCGGCACGCTGACGATGCTGGACGGCGCTAATGGTGGAGGCGGCGAACGGTCTGAGCAAGGCGTCTATGACCAGTCACCGCCTGCTGACCTAGACGACTCAGATATACCTTTTTGATCATGGCACAGATTGACATCACAGCAGAAGGCAAAGGCACGTTCCAGATGGTTCTTGCCAATGCCGAAGCTGGCGACGAAATCATGTATCACGTCGGCAAACACGCAGCGGGGGCGCATAAGTATGAAGCCTTCGTTGCACACCAGCGCGGGGAATGTTTGCTTTATCAGCGCCGCCTTGGTGAAAGCCGTTTTGCCTACATCGCCCGCAAGACCTAACCGTGAAGCCTTGGTCTACGGGTGACGCAATCGGTTCTGGCGCGGTTTACCTGCCGGACGCCAAGACACGGGCCGCATATGGCCAAGCCATCCGCGCAGCAATCATCGACAGCGCTGCGCGACACGCAATTAAGTTAACCACCCTGCAAGCGCGCAGGGACTACATCAACGGCCACCCAGCGAAGGAACAACTAAAAGCGCGGGTGTCGGAACTATGGGAGAGCCGCAATGAATGACCCGCAAGAGCGTGTTGGCCGTGGGCAATGGTTCAGCCACGACGGGCCGATCTGGATTGATACGTTGGGCGATGAATATCTGCTCAACTGCTACAAGACCTGCCTGCGCCACGACAACCCGAAGGCAGATGAACTGCTGGAGGAGATCAGAAACAGAAACATGGAATGGAGATTAGAGACATGACCAAATTCAAAGCAGGCCAGAAGTGGCGGACGCGTAACGGTGAGATTGATGTGATTACCAAGGTTTGTGCAGCAAGTATCCGTGCAGAAAAACACGGCCACCGATATTGTGACGGATGCTTTTGCAATGACGGAGATCACGACTACGACCTCGTGACACTAATCAAAGACGCCCCCGAAGATGACCTGCACCCATGCCTTGAGCGTCAGGTAAAGCTGGTGGTCAAGGAGGGTGTCTATGGGCGGTTTAAGGTCAGCAAGCACCTTGATGGGTGTGTTTGTGTTTGGCTAGAAAATTCAGAGTGGGCTCTCGACAAAGAACAGTTTGCAGAAGCTGCTGCCCTGTTCACGGCGCTGGCAATGGCTACTGAGGGGGTGGAGTGATGACTGACGAATTTAAGCCATGCCCGTTTTGCGGCGGACGGGCGGAACATTCCATTGGAAAAACAAGTGGTGGAAAGCCTTGGCACTATGTCGAATGTGTGGATTGTGGAGCCACTGCCCCTGTGCCGCCCTGGGCGGATCACAACATAGCCGTAATTGAGCGCCTAGCCAAAGCATGGAACACCCGCGCCGAGATACTGGCAGACTCTATGAAAGGACAGACCGATGACTGATGATCTGGTGAAGCGAGCAAATTATGCCCTCAACGATATGCAGGGTAGGGTAGAAGCTGGAAAGCTGGCTATGTTTCAAGAGTGCATTGCCCGCGTCAAGGAACTAGAGGACAAGCTAGACGAGCAGGAAGAACGCATCGAGGAGCTTGAGGACAAGCTACGGAGCATGGCGCTAGATTACATGGCCGCAGATGGGCAGGCGATGGAGGCGCATCAGGCACAGTTGGCGGCAGAGGCCAAGCTGGCGAAGGCTGTGTGGGCTATAGAGAAAATGCGAGACGCATCGGACGCAATGATGCTCTACTTCGTCCGCACCGCCCTTGCAGAACTGGAAGGACAGACAACATGACATCACTATACATAATCATATTCGCAATCGGCAGCATGGAGGTCGGACACATCACCGGCAAGACCCACGCAGTCTGCGACCAGATGCCCGCGATGGTCGAAGCATTGGAGGCGCTTTGGGGCCAACAGGTGGACGCATACTGCCGCAATACAGGCATCCCTTTCCTGCGTCCGGTGGCACGGCCATGACAGAGCAAGAAATCAACATCGTCGCGGAAATGCACAGGGCGGGTCGCAGCCATGCCGAGATACAAAAGGCCACAGGATTTGGTTACACCAAGGTTGTCCGGGCTGTTGTCATAGCACGCAAGGCAGGCATAGTCCCACCGCGCAAGATCAAGGCATCGCCTCGGCAGCAGGTCAAAGACCGCTTTCAAAATCACATGATTAAATTTGGAAACATCGGGGACATATTGCAGGTTCTAAGCAAGGACCAACAGGACTGGATCATCAACGAAGTCGGCAAGAACGAATACGCTGACGTCGCTGAATACATCACAGAACTTGTCCGTGACGCACATGCAGAAAGCACAATGACCAAATGACCTACCAACCTGTCGTGGGGATCAACCCAATCTACAAATCAGGGTCCGTCACCCGCTGGCACGCCAACCCAGATGTTCCGGCGCAGACGCTTGCGGATCACCACGGCAGGGTGGCACAAATCATCTGCTACTTTTTCCCAGCGGCATCTGCATCGCTTCTCTACGCGGCCTTGCATCACGATTGCGGGGAACTGATGGTCGGTGACGTTCCAAGCCCGGCCAAGCAAGACGAGCAGTTGGCACACTTCTTGCACCTACGGGAAGCAATCGCACGGCAGGAAATGGGCATTGACGTCATCGACCACCACGACCCGCGCCTGACCTTCGCTGACAAGTTGGAGGCTTACACCTACGTTGCATTGACTAAACCGGACATGATGGGGCTAGCCCAATGGGTCACATCTCTATCGGATCTAGGCCAGATGGCCGACGCACTGAACATATCCGACCGTCTTGTGCAGTGGTTTGAACAATAGATTTACAATCCATAAGCGGGCATAATCAAGTCAGGCAAGCAAAGGAGAACCAAATGGACGCGAAGAAAATAATCGAAAGCGCAATCTTCGGGGCTGAAATCCAGCAGGCACAGCACATGCTAGATCAAACCGGAGAGGCGTTCCGCATCATCGCTGAACTGCGGTTTAAGTTTTTCAAGGCGCATCTGGACGCAGGCTTTGACGAGGAAGACGCTTTGTTGCTGACCATTAACTGCATGGACGGAATGTAGCATGGGGCAAAAGCCTTGCGTCTAGTTTGTGGACTTTCTAGGCGCTGTCGTGTATTTTCTGGGCAACGGGCAAGGAGCGCCAGATGGCCAGATCTACACTGACACCAGACCAAGAGCGGCGTAACGCCTATGCAGCGGCAAACATGCTGCCGTTGCCTTTCGACGACAACCGGCCCGTGAACATCCTTGACCTGCCTCGGTCTGAATTTATGGCAATGCTGCCAGAGATCCAGCAGAGCGGCGGCGACGTTGACATGATGCTGCGTGAGTATAATCGGCGCAACTCAATCTTCGCCCCGATCATGGATGCCGCAGACAGATCCAGCCAAGAGATGACAGAAGCTGGCCGACGCCCTGTCGCTGGCACAATGGGCTTGCTGTCTCGGAACGTTGAGGGCGACCTTGGCCTGCGCCCAGAGCCGATGGCTGCACTGACTGGGCTTCTAGGCGGCGGGTTTGGCGCTCTTGACCAGACGCTGAACGCCACTGTGGGCCGTGTGCCTGCCGCTGATGTGGATGCAGCCGCCCTGACGGGCGCTGGGCTTGCTATGGGCGGGGGTGGCCTGCTGTCGCGTCCTGCTGGCTCTATCGGCATGGGCGGGCGTGTGGCTGCGCCTGATCTTAACGTTGCCAGAAAAGATGCCTCAAGCATATTTGGGGCTGGCACTGAAAGAGTTAGATATACTGATCCAAACAGCGGCGGAACAATGGAAGTTGTGGTCCGTCCTGATGGTAGCGCATCCGTATTAGAACTTGAGGTGCCAGAAGGGTTTCGCGGTCAGGGCATTGGGCAAGCACTTCAATCGCGTGTCATGCAAGATTTCCCAGTAATGGGCGGGCAGGTTTCTTCTAGAGCCGCAGCGACAACCGCTTACAGATTGGGGCGCAGACCTTATGGCAGGCCGGACGCAACAATCGAAGATGTGTTCCGAGCAATAGACGAAGACAGTTCTGTAAATTTAATAACACCCGCTGCGCAACCGCGTCCCGTATCACCAGCCCAAGAGGTTGCCGCCCTTCTACGCTCTGGACGTGCTGCCGATGTCACCGACGAAATGATGGCACGGGTGGACCCGCAGGAGATGTTTGCGCTTTACCAGCGGGGCGAGACAGGCATGGACCTGCCGATGGATGAAGCCAGTAGGATGCGCCGAGCCATCCAACAGGAATTTGACGTAAACGATGAAATGTATCGTGGCGATGCGCCGCGCTTGGCGTTTCAAACAGGCCAAGGCCAGCGAGACCAAATCGGCGTAACAATGTCGTCCAGCCCAGATGTCGCGGCGTCTTACATTCCGGCTCGTGGTGATGGCGGCATTTACCCGATTTTTTCACGCGGCCAAAGTGATGCAATCATTGATGCTCAGGGCCGAAATTGGAATGTGATAGACCGCAACGCGCGCGTCGGTTTTCAGGGTGATGATTCATTGCTGCGTGATTACATTCCAGACAGTTACTTTGAGCCATATGATGTCATGTCTGGAACGGATTTTCTTGACACGAACGATTTATCTAGGATGTTTCAAGGCTATGGCGCAGATAGGGTCAGGTTTAACGACTTGGTGGATCGGGGAGGGTCCGCAAAGTATTATGGACCAGAAAGTTCAATGCCGTCTGATGTTATGATGGTTTCAAACCCAGCAAACGTCCGTTCCCGCTTCGCCCGCTTTGATTCCCGACTATCTAATCTATCCAACCTCAACGCAGCCAACGTATCCCCACTAGCAGGCTTACTTGCTACTGGTGCAGGACAAGCCGAGATGGAACGCCTGATGCCTTTGCTTGGTTTGCTTGCTGAAAGATAGACCAAGCAAAACAAGCGTGCTATCGTGTGCGCCAACAATGGAGAACAAAGTGCCAGCAGGACGTCCAACAGATTACACGCCAGAACTTGTCCGGAAGGCTTGGGAATACGCCAATGGCGAATGGGAAAATGTTGGCGACCTTGTGCCAAGTGTAGCAGGTTTGGCATGTGAAATTGGCGTTCGCCGCGAGACTTGCCACGTCTGGGCAAATGACAAAACAAAAGAGTTTTCTAACATCCTTGGCAAAATAGCCGAAACGCAAGAGCGTCAATTGCTGCGCGGCGGTCTTGGTGGGGTTTTCAACGCACCTATCACAAAGATGATGATGACCAAGCACGGCTACTCCGACAAGGTAGAGCAGGACGTCACATCCAGCGACGGATCACTTGCGCCCACGCGCATAATCATCGAGGCCGCATCGGCTGATGACAAACGCGACGATTAAACTTCCGCCGAAGCTGGTGCCTGTCCTGTCGCCAAACAGGGGCGCTGCACGGTATCGGGCGATCTACGGTGGCCGAGGGTGTCTGCATCCAGACGCATTGATTGACACGCCGTCTGGTCAAGTGAAGGTTTCAGAATTTAAGGGCGGCAGTGTTTACTCGTGGTCTGAAGGGAAAATAGTTGTTTCCCAAGCGACGCCAGCTACGGAGTTTACTGAGGAGGACTTGTTTGAAGTCGCGCTGGACAATGGCCGTAGCATTGTCGCCACCGACCAGCACAAATTTCTTACTCCTGACGGATGGCGTGAGCTTTGTTCTCTCGCCATTGGATCCAGTATTCTTTCTTCTTGTCAGAAATTTGACGTTTTCCGGCGGCGCTCCAATTTGGGCGCTTTCCCTTCAGGGTTTCCCGAAGATGCTCCGCGTTGCTGGAAAACACACGCAAATTGTCAGGGTGATTGTTCTGAATGTTGCCGTCAATGTGATCCACAACTTCGGTCGGAAGAAGATACCTACCTAGTTTTCGCTCCATCACCAAGCGATGCACGGCGACATAGTTGCCATGTTTTGTCCCATTCGGGTGATCTGGGACGCGCCGATAGATGTAACCCTTCATCAGCTTCTCGCCGCCGTTCCACATTGGCTGCTCTTGCATCCTCCGCACTTCAATGTTGTGCAGGTTGGGGAAATCGTATCGGCGAAAGAATTTCTGAATTGCCTTTGGTGTTTTGCCTGCCACCTGTGCTATCTGGGCGGACGTCTTCCCTTCGCGTGCAAGATCAAGTATCGTTCGCGCCAGTTCTGGGTCTCGGCAGCTTGAGAAATCAGGCTGAAATCCCGAAAATGCTTCACGGCATTTTTGGGCGCGACGTTCGGAATAGCTTTCCATCTTTTGATGCCTTTCATGGTTGTGGTGACTTTAAGGTATCAAAGGTGGAGAGCATCCGCAAGCACAGCCGCCTTAAATACTGGGACTTGCATGTATTTGGGACAAACAATTATTTATCCAACGGCATCGTAAACCATAATTCTGGCAAGTCGTTCAGTGCGTCTCTCATGGCCGCTGTGTGGGGCTACGCAGAGCCTTTGCGGATATTGTGCGTCCGCGAGTTTCAGGCAAGCATCAAGCAATCCATGCACGCCGAGATCAAGGCGGCGATCGAGGCGCACCCGTGGCTGGAAGCGCACTACGATGTTGGCGTGGATTACATCCGAGGGTCAAACGGAACGGAGTTTATTTTTCGGGGTCTGCGCCGCAACGAACAATCCATCAAGTCGCTGGCCAAGATTGATCTGACCATCGTTGAGGAAGCCGAGGACATTCCAGAAGGGTCATGGCTTGCACTTGAGGCAACGGTGTTTCGCCAGCCTAAGTCCGAGATCTGGGCGCTGTGGAACCCAAAGACGGAACGCAGCCCGGTTGACAGGCGTTTCCGCCAAGACAATCCGCCGGGCCTGTTCTCAGCGGAGATCAACTGGCGCGACAACCCATATTTCCCCGATGGCCTAAAGGCGCTGCGTGAACAGCAAGAAAAGACGCTGGATAAGGCTGTCTACGATCACGTTTGGGAAGGCGCATATCTGCGGGCGTTGAAGGGGGCGTATTATGCCGATCTGCTGGATGTGGCGCGCAAGGAAAACCGGATCGGGTTCTACAACAAGCACGGCATGAACAAGGTCTATGCGGTCTGGGACATTGGCTCAACATCATCGTCAGCGGATGCCACGGCAATGTGGATCGTGCAGTATGTCGGTGAGGAGATCCGCTGGCTGGATTACTACGAGGCTGTCGGCCAGGCATTCGAGGCGCACGTCAATTGGCTGCGTGAAAACAACTATGCGGATGCGACCTGCGTTCTGCCGCACGATGGGGTCAAGCACGACAACGTTTACAGCGTGACGCCGGAGAAGTTTCTGCGAGAGGCTGGGTTCGCAACGTATGTGGTGCCGAACCAAGGCAAGGGCGCTGCCGTCCAGCGAATCTACGCGCTGCGGTCCATGTTCCCGCAGTGTCGGTTCAACGAGGACGCAACGGTTGCCGGGCGTGAGGCGCTGTCATGGTATCACGAGAAATGGGACGACAAGCGCGAGATTGGCTTGGGGCCAGATCACGACTGGGCTAGTCACTGCGCCGATGCTGCTGGCCTTGTGGCTGTCTTCGCACCAACAGCCCGTGGTGAGAGCGCGACCAAGAACGAACCGATCAGACGGAACCTGCGCGGTCTAGCGTGACGGGCTGGGATATGGTATGCCAGCGGGCATAAAGAAATCGCCTCATGGAGACTGACATGCGGAAACCCACCAAAGCGCCTATGTTCAAAACCTGCAAGGGTTGTCCGACACCTGGCAAATGCAAGGCCGCTGGCCGTTGTCTCGCAAAAGGAAAGAAGTGATGGCCAAGGGTCTTTATGCAAACATTGCCGCCAAGAAAGCCCGCATCAAGGCTGGATCTGGCGAGAAGATGCGCAAGGTTGGCACCAAGGGCGCACCAACGGCGGCTGCGTTCAAAGCATCTGCTAAGACAGCAAAGAAGCCTAAGTAATGGCGATCAGCACATATTCAGAATTGCAGACATCAATCGGAAACTGGCTTAACCGCGACGACCTTGCGGCGGTAATCCCTGATTTCATTGCGCTGGCCGAAGCTGGCATTGATCGGGATCTTCGCCATTACAACATGGTTGAGCGATCCGATGCCACGCTTGACAGCCGGTATGTTCAGATGCCGCCAGACTGGATGGAGACAATTCGGTTCGCCATCACGTCAAACGACGCTGTGCGGCTGGAATTGGTGTCCCGCGACGACATGCTTGAGTATCGCCAAAACACAATGGACACGCCGGGCAAGCCTCGGTTCTATTCAAACATCGGTGACAGCATTGAGGTGTTCCCAACGCCGGACGCAGAATATCCAATGCAGTTGACATACTACAAGCGGACGCCTGCTCTGAGCGGCACGAACGCAGCCAACTGGCTGTTGCGAACCGCGCCTGACGTTTATCTATACGGATCGCTGATGCAATCGGCCCCGTATCTCATCGACGATGCCCGCTTGCAGACGTGGGCTGCGTTGTATTCTCAAGGGCTTAATTCATTGCAGCTTGCTTCTGACAACACGCGGTTTGCAGGCTCTGGCCTTAGGATGCGCGTCACTAGCTATTAAACCCAGCATGGTGTATAATTGCGCCAGATATATCTGATGGAGAGACAACCATGTCTTTGACAAACGCATTTGAGACAAGCACGCTGCAATACCTGCTGACGACTGGGAGCGTAACGCGCCCGACAGTTTGGTATATCGGTCTGTTCACGTCTGACCCTACCGACACCGGCACGGCTGGCACTGAGGTGTCTGGCTTTGATTACGCCCGCACGGCAGTGACATTCACCGTCACCGGCGACACGGCGTCAAACTCTGCCGCTGTTGAGTTTCCCGCTGCAAACGGCGGCAATTGGGGTACAGTCAGCCACATTGGCATCATGGATGCGTCAACCAGCGGCAACATGATCGTACATTCGGCGCTGTCCGTTGCGAAAGCCATCAATGACGGCGACGTTTTTCGCATCCCAACCGGCGACCTTGACATCACGGCAAGCTGATGGCGCTGCGCTCAACATATGACACGGGTGTTCACGGGTCTGGTGCTTATGGTGTGCCAGAGACGACACAGGCTGCTGCTGCGGTCGGTGTTTCATTTTCCGTGTCTGCGAGTGCAGTAACTATCGTTGAGGCGTCCTGTGCGGCGTCTGTGGGGCTTGTGGCATCCAATCCAACGCCCGTTCGCGTGGCGCAGGGATCGGCGGTTGCCAGCCTCGGCGGCATCATGTCTGTATCTGCCGTCAAATACGACGTGGATGTGGGCTTCCGTCCCGGATACGGCCTTTCAACATACGGCACGTTTGTCTATGGCGAAAACTACAGCACAAAAGATGCGAGCGCGTCTGCCAACATTGGCGTTGGGGCGTCTTGCTCTGCGGTTGCTGTTCGTCAAAGTGAAGTTGCTGCGAGCGTGGCTTTTGCGTCAACATCGCAGGGATTCATGGCAATCGTGGGCGCTGTCGTTGATGCAGTTTCAATTTCGCCGCAAATATCGTATAACCGGGTTAGGTTGATGTCGGCCTCAGATGACATAAGCATAGCCGCGCCAGTATCTGCGCGGTATAAGTGGATCAACGCATCCGACCCAGTCACAAGCTGGACTGATGCAGATTATTTGGAAAGGGCCGCATAATGGCTGACGGAACCACAACCAATTACACGTTCGTAAAGCCAGAGGTCGGCGCTTCCGAAGACACTTGGGGAACGAAGCTGAACGCAAACTGGGATGCGCTTGATACGCTTCTCGGCGGTGTGACTAACGTAGAGTTTGCCATCCTTGACGGGGCGACGATCACAACGGCTGAGTTAAACATCCTTGACGGCGTCACGGCCACCGCCGCTGAGTTGAACTATCTCGACATCACAACGCTTGGCACCTCTGAGGCCAGCAAGGCTGTCACGACAGACGCAAACGGCGTCGTGATCTTCGACGGCGGCGTTGTTGAGGATGAAACCACGGTCACATCAACATCCAACGCAGCAACGATCAACTGCCGCGATGGCAACGTGTTCACGCATGCGCTGACCGAGAACGTAACATACACATTCAGCAACCCGCCTGCATCCGGTCGCGCCTTTGGCTTCACGCTCAAGGTCGTCCAAGACGCCACAGCCCGAACGATCACATGGCCTGCATCTGTTGACTGGGCTGGTGGTGAAGCGCCTACGATCTCTGCTGGTTCGGGAGAAGTGGATGTGTTCGTGTTCTACACCCATGATGGCGGCACGACATTCTATGGCTTCACAGCAGGACAGGTGATGTCGTGATTGAACGCAGGAGTGTAACGACATGAGTATTGCTCGGATCATGATGCAGGCTGCTGCTGGTGGGGATAGTGACATTACTCCCTTCTTATCTGTAGCTCATAGCAGCTCACCCTTTATCACTATTTATAATCAAGAGGTTGACACTTTTACTAAACTATCTAACCCAGCTACTTTACCTGCAAGTACAGGCATTGATGTAGCCTTCTCTAGTGACGACACTTACATGGCTGTAGGTCATACCAGCTCACCCTTTGTCACTATCTACAAGCGCTCTGGGGATACGTTTACTAAACTATCTAACCCAGCTACTTTACCTACTAGCACCGCCAATGGGGTAGCCTTCTCTAGTGACGACACTTACATGGCTGTAGCTCATGCCAGCTCACCCTTTGTCACTATCTACAAGCGCTCTGGGGATACGTTTACTAAACTATCTAACCCAGCTACTTTGCCTGCAAGTACAGGCCGTGGGGTAGCCTTCTCTAGTGACGACACTTACATGGCTGTAGCTCATGGCACCTCACCCTTTGTCACTATCTACAAGCGCTCTGGGGATACGTTTACTAAACTATCTAACCCAGCTACTTTGCCTGCAAGTACAGGCCGTGGGGTAGCCTTCTCTAACACAGGTTTCCCACAATAACCCAAAGGACAGAAGAAATGCACATCCTAGCCCCCAATCAGACCATCGAAAAATACCCATACACAATCGGTGAACTGAGAAAAGACAACCCTAACACCAGCTTCCCTAAGCGTCCCTCGGATGACTTGTTGGCTGAGTGGGGTGTTTACTCTGTCGTTAACTCTAATTCCCCCGCTTATGACCACACCAAGAACATTACCGAAGGCACACCTGTGCTGGTCAATGGTGTGTGGACACAGGTATGGGACGTGACTGATGCTACCGCAGAAGAGATTGACCAGCGGGTTACACAGCAAGCAGACGACATGCGCAACCAGCGTAACGTCCTTTTGTCCGACAGTGACTGGACTCAGCTTGGGGATGCCCCTGTTAACGCTACAGCATGGGCTAGCTATCGTCAGGCTTTGCGCGACATCACGGATCATGCTAACTTCCCTTATCTGGGCGAGGATGATTGGCCCGTTGAACCCGCATAAGGGGAATAACATGCCACTGACAAAACTCCAGTTCCGTCCCGGTATTAACCGAGAGATCACTTCGTATAGCAACGAGGGTGGATGGTTCGACGGCGACAAGATTCGCTTCCGGTTTGGATACCCTGAGAAGATCGGTGGCTGGGCCCGCCTTGGGAACAGCACGTTCCTCGGGTCGTGCCGCGCGCTGCACATCTGGCGGACCTTGG
>Ga0222670_1000615_pt1 | contig 14664 bp, 26 predicted proteins | sample AntAcemetagen732_FD_181148 | JGI IMG/M metagenome (GOLD analysis project Ga0222670, IMG submission 181148) | Saline water microbial communities from Ace Lake, Antarctica - #732 | ecosystem: Environmental > Aquatic > Non-marine Saline and Alkaline > Saline | place: Antarctica: Ace Lake... | reverse complement strand
AATGATTTCGTGTCCAACGTTTGTTCCGGCAATAGAAAACTTTCTCCAGTCCTCATAGCCCTGAATCCAGAAGTCCTTGCGGTACTCTTCGTCCTCCAGGAACGGATCGAGATTGAGCGGCTTGATGGGAGCCGAGCCCCTACCCCTGTAGTCAGGGATGCCCGAACCCGTACTCACACCCGCGCCGGTGACAACGCAAAACGTTTTGTCCGACAGCAGATCGATAGCCTTGTTCAGGTTTCTTACTTGTTTACCTCTAGCCATTTGCCTTCCTTCCCAGAAAGTTCTTTTATGCGCCCTTGCGAAACGAGCGCTCCTATAGATTCTTGCAGGTCGCGTACCCTCCACGCTTTGAACCTGCGATTTACGAACTCTAACTTTACCCTATTGTCCCGCTCTTTGACAAATTGCTCCACGAGGTCGCAGTTTCTCTCAAAGTCCGAGGCGCTGATTTGCTCCGCGATAATGAACAGGTTCTTCACCCACTCCTCCGCGTAATGGATTGCTTTCAGGACATGCTTCATGTTGGCCTCATCTTTGCCCTCAGAGAGAGCTAGGAGCGACGCGCACTTGCGGATAGTGATGCCAAGCCGAACCAGCGAAGGATTCACAATATCCCAGTTAGGGTCAGAACGCTGAACCAGGTTTGCCAAATCCCACTTCACCTTCGTCATCCTCTCTGCGGCATCATCATCGATCCGAATGGGAATGTACCCATTGGGCGTCGAGCCACGCAGTTTGCGCTTAGACTCCGCGAACTCCGCAGACCACTGCCGGGCCATGGGCTCAAACCCTAACTTGATTTCCGTCCCATCCGAATCCTCTTCCCGGACTGCCTCTCTTGTTAGCGTGCGGGGTTCGCCAATACCCCACATGAACCGTGCCAAGAAACCAGACTTGAACATTTCACGGTTCAGGGCCTTCGTAATCTCCTCGGGTGTTCCCATCATGTGCATCAAGAAATGTGTCTTGGCCACCTTTTCAATGTCCTTCTTGCCAACCCGGAGCATCGGGGGAACCACGCCGTCATACAGCAGGGCGAGGTCTTCCATCATTCCGGTAGTCCAGTCCTGGGTGGCCCACTGCTTGAACAGGCCGTGGGCCTCATCCTTGCTGAAAAGCGACACCTTGCCGTCGCGCTCCTGGAGCTTCTCGCCCAAAGCGTTAGGGCTCGCGTTGCCACCCAGGTTGTACGACTTGTCCTCCATGAAAACTTCGTCGAGTACAGTACGCATCAGCTTCAACGCTTGCGACTTCCCCGTAGTTGTTTCCCCCAAAGTTAGTGTGTAAAGATTCAGGCCCTCCGGCCCGTTCATGCGTGGGATAAAAGCCACATCAGAAAAGCCGGCAGACAAAATAACCCACCCGTTCATTCGGTCATAAGGCCCGTTCTGCTTTGTTAGCTTTGAGCCACACCACTGAACGTAACGCTCGACCCAGCACAGGTACTCATTGCACACAGATCGTTCATCATCCGAAAGCAAGGATATGGCAGACTTCGCCGTACTTTTCTCCTCCGGTGGCTCAAGCCCCTGACCCTGCTCCCACTGAACATCAAAAGCAGCCTTGTTGGCCTCGGCCAGGAGTCCGTTGAAACCGCGCGGGTCATCGACGCTCCACTTCCTAGAAGCTGGCGCGTTCCAAGCAATCGTCAGAACCTCGTCCTGCGTCAAAACGTCCCCCATGCGGAAAAGTTCGCACAGAAGTCTGTAGCGCATTTCGGAACGGTTGCCCTCCGCGCCGACCTTCGGCTCCTGTAGCGCCAAATCGAGAACCTGTTTGGACAGCTTGTTCAGGGCGTCGCTGTAGTCCGGCAGGTCGCTGGGCATAACGACCTCAATAGTGTCTGCGACTCGACCCATAATGGGCCGTTCGTACACGTCAATGTCCTCGTAGGCGTTTTCCATTTCCTGAATGGTGTACACCGTCTTGGAAATCTCCGCAATAACAGACTCGGGAAACCCGTGGCCAGTGTTGACCGTATTGGGCAGGCGCAACACTTTGTTGGCCGACCACCCCGAAGGGTCGCAACCGTCTTCCCGGTGAGCTGTCGTAATCTTGTGCGCCACATCTGCGGCTCGCTTAGCATCAATGGGCTTGTCTAGAACCCAATAATCGTGACCGCGACCATGGGACGTGGACACATGAATACTGGGCATCATCCGAAACTTCTCGGGCACGCAAAGGTCTGAGTCCATGTAGATAGTCTGCGAGGTCAGAGCGTTCTCTGGCGTGCGTGCGATGTTCCCTTTGTCGTTTTTCTTGTCGCCGTAAAGCAATGGGGAAATGTACACGTCCTCCATGCTGTACTGCTCACCATAAGTAACCATCGCGTCAAGCTCTTTGGGGTAAGCAAAAATCTTGTGAATGTTGATGTTCAGCTTGCCACTAGAAGTCTTCCCGCTGGCGCGACTAACAAAAGCGTTACCCTTGTTTTTGCCGAGAACTGTTTCAATAAACTCTCTCAACGCAATGGCCTCTCACTCGTAAGTCTTTGTCTTTGTCTGCCGGTCATCCCCCCCCAGATGCCTTGCTCTTCGCCGGCCTCTAAAGCATACTCTAAGCACAATCTCTTCAATGGGCACGAGTCGCAAAGAGCCTTTGCGGTACGCAACTTCTCAGGTTGCATCTTGTCCCTGTGGTCCATGAAGTAAACGTCTGGAGCGTTTTCGCAAGGAACACCACCCTCAAAGGTAATTCCTCTAACCAGTTCTTTGTATAGTTCCGTGCTTTTCCGTGTAGCTATCATTATCCCCCGTTCCGCTGACCCGCCAGGATTCGAACCTGGAACCTACCGCTTAACAGGCGGTTGCTCTGCCATTGAGCTACGGGCCAAACCTTACTCAGTACCTAGAAAGGCTTATTTTCCTCAAAGCCAGAATCCTGCTCCGACTTGCGGTACTTCAGAACAACAGACTCAACATAGTCGGTCTGCAATGAACGGCCTTTGGTGCCGTCTTTCTTGTCGAACTCTTTCTCGACAAGGGTTGCCACGATCTGAACCAGGTCGCCCTTTTGGACTTCCGTATCGTCAGCAAGGTCGCGCCACAAAGTCACGCGAATCTTGGTAACATCACCAGTTTTTGCGTACTCTCCGGTGTCCTTGTCTTTCTTCTCGTGGTTGACATACACGGGGAACTCCAAAAGATTTGACCCCCCCGCGTTGCGTGCTTCGGGCTCCGCAACAACGTTGCCCGTAAATGTAGCCTTTACTTGGCTCATTCTTTTTCTCCCTTTCTATATTCTTTGACTCTGTTCTGTGCGTTCGAAACTGCAAGCAATCCCAAGAACGCCTCGAAGTGAAACGGGATTTCTCCCATGTCCACGGTTTCCAACCGGCAGAACGGCTCCATGTGGGCACCCGTCTTGTCAATGTCGGATGGCCTGATATGTAAGAAAGCATACTCCCCGAAAGCTGGGAGTGGCTCTTCGTTCCAGCCCGTGCTAGTTTCCACAAGGGCCGACTCGCAAGCGCCAAGCGCGGCCAACTGCATATAGTGTTCGTCCCAGACGTTCCTGGAGCTTTTCACGTCAAGCAGTATTCGCTTTCCGTCCACCATCCACACCCCGTCAGCCGTACCAGCATAACCATACTGGCGCGACCAAAAAGTTGTCTCGGTCATAATGGGAACTACATCATGCTCAGTCTTCCAGGTATTCCACTGGTCAACCATTTCCCAAAAGCTGGGTGGGGCAAGGCTAGTGTCCGGGTACGGCGTACCCATGTCATGCTCTGCCGCAATCCATTCGTGTATCATCGTGCCCAGCTCTGCGGCATCGTTCAACACGCCATCGGAATAGTTGCGAATATCGGTCATGTCACCCTTGATGGGGTCACGCTTCCAATACCACCGGAGAAAGCCGAAGCCTTGCTCCTCGGATCGACTCAACAAAGCGTCGATGTTCGCCACAGCAAAAGCGGCAGTGTTATCCACCGCCCACTGGGCGACGGCGGGCTTGTCCAGTTTCTTTAGGACAGTAGTGACACCGGGCACAACATCCCCCGTAAAGGGATGCTTGTACCCGCTACCACCGTGCCCGGAAGCCCGGACTCTGAGTTTCGGCTGTGTCATACCGGAACCTACTCTACTTCGCCGTTTTTGAGCGCCTTGAGAACCTCGGTCAATACGGCCTCGTCCTTCATCCACTCGTTAGAAGGCTTACCCGAAATCCGAGTTCCAATCGCGTTAGCAACCGGGCCGTCCTGAGCGTCGCTCTGCGCCAACCAGGCTTTGATTTCCTGATAGACAGCCGTTGCTCCAGTGGAGTTGGCCTTATCGATACGGGCCTGGACAGGAGTAGCCTTGGGGGGCGCCTCCGCCTTTGCCGGGCCGGCTGGTGTGGTCTCCATGCCGTCGGGGTCGGGCTCTCCGGTAGCGATGCTGAACGTCAGCAAGTTCGCCATCTTCTGAGCCTGGGTCACGGCCTTGCGTGTACCCTTGTCGCTATTGTCGGCACCCTCGGCGCTCATTAACACGACAAACTCTGAGCCGTCTGCAACTGCAATATACGTCAGCCTCATGTCGATAAGCACCATCGCCACGGAACGATTCGAACCAATGTCCTTAGTGACCATGTGGTGACTAAGCATTTCGGAACGAAGAATCACACCATGCTCGACCATCAATTCCTTGACCTTCAAGATAATGTCATCGTTCTTCATGTACTTATAGGAACCCTGACTTTGCGGGCCTGTGCCCGCCTTTTCAATGCTCCCCACTCCTGCCTGAATTGCGGCGATTGCCGCATATATCTTTGGAACTACCACCTTGGCCTCCTTAGCCTTTGTCGCTGGTTGTGTTTCTACCATCTTGAACTACCTTCCCTTCCTTCCATACCTGGCCCCCCCATACACCTACAGGTGGCCGATATGTATTAGCGAACCTAGCACACTCCACCAGCATCGGGCAACCCCGACACATTTTGTATGCGTTGTCTGCTGTGGGCTCGTCGTCCTCGTCGTAATCAATGAACAAACCAGGCTTGTCCTGGCAGTTCGGCGCCTCATTATCCAAAGCCCGCTCAAGCGGAGCCATAGCGATCTGCTGACGCTTGCTGAGCTTCAAATAGTTGAGGCTAGGGAAACTGTGCTTCCCCTTGGATATATCCTTACTGAGAGCTTTATCGTTTTTTTCCTCCCACGAGAGATTTACCATTCGCCTTGAGAATCCTATTCATTTCCACAGCCTTAGCCACCTGGTCACTCAAAACTCCAGAGTCATAGGTATCAACCGCCACAATCTCGAAAGAACGTACCTGTTGTTTTTGGCCTCTGCGATGAATCCTTTTCAACGCCTGCTCATTGATAATTCTATTGTCTCCACGGGAAACCCACACGATATTACGGGTGGCGTGTTGCAAACCGTCCACACCCTCCGCAATCGCGGAAGTCACCGCAACCAGATATTTCGCCTCGCCGGAAATAAAAGCCTGCTTGTGAACCTCTCTCTGGTCTTGCGAAACATCACCATGCCAAGGCAATGAGCCCTCCAGCCTGGCGCACACCACGTTGGCAAACTTTTTCGAGTCCGTCAATATGAGCGCCGACTCACCATCAATCCGGTTTTCCAGGATATTTTTCAGCGCATCTATCTTGGGGGAAACACAATCGTTTTCAAAAAAGACTTTTCCCTCCTCGTTTACTGAAAACATTCCCAGCGAAGCCTGCCGCAACCGGCCACGCAGAGTGACTGGAAACTCAATCACCAAAGGATTATTGCCCACCCACGTCACCATCTTCTTTTCCAGCTCGTTATACGCCCGCCTCTGTGTGGCAGAAAGCTCCACAAAAACTTGCTCCTCAAGCAAGTCGGCGTCAAGCTCCGACTCCAAGCGGATATAGCAAGGCAAAGAGTTGAAGAAAGCGCCGGGCTCCCTCTCTCCCACAACCTTCTGGCCCGACGGATCAAAGTGGTCATATTCCATGAGGCACCACTTATTGCGCCAGTTGTAGTAAGAGTTCTCGATAAGGTCAGGCCACAACCATTTCGTCACAGCGAACGCGCCCGAGAAGCTATTGCCCGTCGGAGTGCCCGACATGGATATTTTCATGGGTGACTTTACTTGCTTGATTGTCTTATAAGTCTTGCTGTCCCGGTTCTGCGAGCGATGTGCCTCGTCGAACAAAACAATGTCGGGCTCTTTTTTGTCCCATATCTTTGTCCTCTTTTTGCGTATCCACCCCTTGCGAACGAAATACTCGGTGCCCACGAAATAGATACCAGGCAACTGCCAGTTCCAGCTCTCTTCGTGCGCCTTGCCCGCCTTGGTCGAGTTTATCCACACGAAGGGAAGCTCGACCCCCTGGCGCTCGAACGTGACCTGCCAGCCGAGCCTGGTGCCCAGTGGAGCGACCAAAAGCACAACCTGGAACCCGCCTCTATCGACGACCTCCACGGCCTTGAGCGTCTTGCCCGTGCCCATGTCGGATGCGTTCAGCGCCCCGCCCGAGGATTCAAACAGCATCCTGCTTATTGCGTCCTCCTGCTCCTGGGTGGGAATCATTCTCTCAAACTGATTAGTTATCGTCACCCCTGCGCTCACCCCCAGAACCGGCTCGGTGGATTGCCGCAATCATGGCGTTGTTGCGTGCGTCGTTCTGGGCCACCTGCATCAAGCCCGACATGGTGTGCATCGGTAAACCGTCAGAGCTGAGCGTTATATAACTGTCAGACCTGCCGGTACTGCCTGGCGCCGGGGCAAGCGAAGCGACTATGACCCAGCCCGTCGGAAACGTACTTCCACCCGATTCGGTCTGAATATAGTCATTTATTGCCTTTTCTATGCTCTTTTTGCTCATTTATGTACTCCTTTTCTGCTTGTCGCATCGCCCAAGGTAAAAGCAACAAGGAAAGTAACGCTAATCCCGCGCTACCAAACTCCCTGCCCTCGGCCTTCATTGCCTTTATTGTCCTCACATCCCTCGCTAGAGAGAATGACCACACCGTAATGAGGCCGAAATAGATTACCCAGTCCCAGCCATCCATGCGCTCAACTCCTCAAAGTAAGGCCCGTCATTGCGACCATCGAGGACGGCCACCACATCGTTACGGGTCTTGTAATCGTCACTCCACAAAGCGTCCTCGGCAAAGAAAAGATAGCTACCGTCGTCCAGGATTTTGTAAGTAAAGCTTGCCTTGCCCGTATAAGACTTCTCGCCATGGTTGATGTAGTTCGCCGTAACGTACTCCCCCGAAAGCGAATACACACTGTCCAACGGATCAAGGCCAACAACCTGTGCAACGCCACGAGTGCGCTCCAGCGAAATGTTCACCGTATGGTAATCCTTCGTGCCCATAGCACGGAGAATGTCAGCCTTGCTCTCTCCCAGGTCGAACGCATACCGAATGGATATATCTATCTGCGTGCGGATATTGAGTAGCTCGTCGTCCATCCTGGAGCGCAACCTGGCCTCCAGGGAAGACTTTGCCAACACATACGCCTGCTTGGATTTCATTACCGCGTCTAAAGCCTTACTCATTTATCCATACCTTCTGCCAGTCGCCTAGCGTCATAAAAAGCCTCATCGTCGTGGGCCTCATCGTGCAACACGCGCTTGTCCACATAGAACAACTGCCACCGACCGCCAAAGCAAACATGTAGCTCGCCAATGTTCGGTTGGTAATCGTGGTGAAAGTCGGTTTCGTCTATCATTTCGAAGAACGCTCTCAGCTTCTCCGAAGACTTTACCTCTACTGGGGGTAAGTCAGACATTGTCATTGTTTCTTTCCTCTCTTCCTGTATCAAAAATGTAGGATAACACTGGCGCCAAGAACCAGAAGAACAGCAAGAGTGTCCACCCGTTCCTCTCGACGCTACTTGGGTAGTAAAGACCCGCCAAAAGGCCAATCAGAATCCCTGCCTTGACAAACTCTTTGATCGAATGGGCAACCTTCTCGTTCATCGTGTCCCCCATTACGATATGCTCCTATCCGCCCACCAGTCATAGTTCTCCTCGGCACAAGGCTCACAGAGAATCGTAACATCGGGATTATTGTTATACGGGTTGCTATTGACGTGATACTTGTCGCTAGACAAAAGCAGCGCCTCACAGCTATTGCACTCACCTACTATTGCGTTTTCCACTTAGCACCTCCGAACATTGTTTACACGTCCTGGAACCACCGTTGTAGTGATACCAGAAGAACACGTTGTCACAAGTATCGCAACAAAAGATTTCATCATGCCCAGCCAAGGTTGCCCTCCTCCGACATAACTTTTCTGAGCCACTCGCTCACCCTCGGGGGTATCACTGGATAGGTTTCCATGAAGCCCAGAGCGTCGAGCCAGAAGTCCGAGTCCTCAGCGTAGTACCCGCCATCCTCCAGGCTCACGCCGAGCGAAAGAATCTTCCATTCGTCACGGGTCAAGGCAAGCGACTCAATCTCATTGCCGGTGGAAATCAAGAAGTCATCGTCGAGAACCAGGTCGTGGGCCACTATTATCCAGCCCTCTTCCTCGCCCTCGCTTCCGTACCCAGCCTTGTCCCAAATGTTCAGGTCAAGATTACGCATATTCATACCCGCCTTCTCCTCTATTGTTTGAAATCTCTATAGCCCTATCGAGCTTGTAATACTCGGGGGCCGAATCAAAGTCGTGCCAATCGGATTGCGACCACTTGCTAGTGTCCACCATAATGATGTTGGACGTACCGTAGGAGCCGTCATCGGCTACCCAGAAATCTTTCATACGCCCATCACCGTCCTGATGCCAGAAAGCTCAAGAGGGGACACTCCCCAGCCCTCGCAGACCTCACCAGACTGTGCAAGCCACACTCGACAGTTATCAAGTAAAGCCGACGTGAGCAAAGCGGAGCCCGACGACTTATCATCCAGCCCGGCCATGATGTTGTTGTGGTGGCGCTGAACCTCCCGCAAGCAGCCCGCCAGCGTGCGATAAGAGGCTAAGGCACCGTACCTATTGTTTTCCTTGCCCAAGCCGTCTATCACGTCCTGACGGCGCTCAATCATCCCCTGAGCGTAAGCCAGCTCTTTCTTTGCGTTTACCATCTAATCCTCCTCGTACATTGTTGTTTCAGTAAGCAGGTCTTCTGCCTGCTTCTCCGTAATATAACCGAACTCCTGAGCGTCCGTTACCGCGCTAAGAAAACCGTCGTTCCATTGCGCCCTCATGGCCTTACGGAACTCAGGGTTTTCATAAAACTTATTGCCAATCGACTTATATTGCTCCATAGTCACTTGAGCCTCCCCACCGCTGGTAGCTCAATAGAAACATTTTCAGCCTTGACCCATGAGGTGTCAGAAACACCACTGGTGACTAAGCATCCAGACACTACGACTATTGCGCCCTTCCTTACCGACTCATTGATTCGGCCCGCCATGTACCCGTAGCCCACAACGAAAATCTTCTGGAAACCATAATCGTCGTGCTGGTTCAGGATAGTGAAAGTAGCAACACTATCGCCCCGCGAATACTCCACATACTTTGCGTTTTCCGCAACCGAACCGCTTATTGTTATCTGATTCAAAATACACTCTCCTCGTATTGCCAGTCTGCTTCCACGTCGTACTCTCGGTAATCCACCAACCGTTATCTTTGCTATCGATCAAAATTTCCCCCCACTTATCTGTATGTCTTGCTCATGGTGTGTTGTCTCCATCGGATTAGCTATGGGGTCAAAGTCCCCAAACTCAAACTCCCACAAAATGTCCTTCGCGTGAGCCTCGTTCCAAGCCGAAAATCGGTACACCGTCTTAGCTGTCTTTATTGCGTAAAACTCTTTCATACCTTCCCCCAGACAACATCGTGAACCACGTCGTCGTAGCAAACATCGCCACCCGTAACATCCGTCCAAGAGTCCATGTAATCGTTCCTGACCGACTTTCTGCACCCTCGGCACACTTGCGTGTAGGAGTCCTTATCAAAGTCACTCTGAAAGCAATCGTGACACACTCCGCCCTGCCGCAAATAGTCCTGAGCCTCAACCCGAACATGAACGCAAAAGTCGCACATCATGTCCAGCCCGCGTGCAGAAATGTTTCCAATGAAACCGTCAATCAGTTGGTCATCACTACCACACTCGCAGTTCTCGGCCACATGGTCATCCGACTCGCAATAGTAACCAATGAGCTGTACAGACTCGTACCAGTTGTCGTACCCATCGCTCACCTCGCCCGTCACAATAGGAACGCCCGCCCCGCTGAAATCTATGCTGATATTCATTATTTCCACTCCCCTAACCCACAAGCCTCTTCCCACAGAATCCTGCTGAACCGATCGTTGTCCTCCGAGAAAGCCGAGCCCATACTGTCTACCAGGTACTCGTAAGCCTCGGCGCTCATTTTGTGCCGGACACTCACCATCACCTGAGATATTGCGCTGTAATCTTTCTTACTCATCATCGTCTTTCTCCTCCTCGAAATAGATAGTGGAACACTCAACACACATGCCCGATTCTTCCTCCCACACATCGGCGGGAATGTACTCGGGGCACTCGGTACACCTCAACATCGGAGTGTGGTCTACCATACTGGTTCGCCCTCCTGGTCAAAGATGTTCACGCTGTTTTCGATGAAGGTCACGCCCTCCGAGCCGTCAGCGTAGTCTTGGCCGTTCGCCTCGAAAAGCTCTACCGCCTCATCCGCGCTATCCGCCTCAATCTCATAAGAGAAAGTTTCTTCATAAATGTATATTGCCATTATTTCCCCCTCCAAGGGTTCTCTGGTGTGGAGCCCACTTCGACCCCACAGTCGTCACACAAGTCGTCATAAGCCATCCCACGTTCGTATGGCGTCACCACGTTGCACCGCTCACAGTAGAACGTACAAGTCGTGCAAGACTCATGAAAATCATCGACTACCGGCTTCTCTGCACAGTAAGAACACAAGGCCGTCATCGCTGAGGCCCAAGGTGTCGCATAGCCCGAATCAAGTCCTCGATGAGTATTTCCTCACCGAACAATCTCAACCGATGCTGAGCATCCAACAGCACGTTATCGACCTGAGCCATAACGTCGTCCACATCATCCGAAGTAGCTTCCGCCACCAACTCATCAAACTCAAAACTATTACGCTCGACGTACTCATTCTCGTAATGACCAATCTGTGCAGTGAGCTTTTCCAAGACTTCTGCGAACTCCTCATTCGCCAAAAGTTCTTCAGAAATATCTAACTGCATCTCCCTGACCATGTTCTCGCCCGAGTTATAACCCATAATCCTATGCCCCCCTTGAGGTAAATCTGCTTATTGATATAGATAATAGCATAGATAAAAAAGGAGTGCAACCCCCTGCATCCCATTGCCCAAAAAAAGGGTCAAAATAAAAAGCCCTAGAAACAACCGAAAAAAGCACTTTCGTTCACCGTGTTACTTATAAAGAATGTTATATAGTTATAATAACAATATAAAGATATAAGTGTGTATGTATATATAGGCACAAAAAAAACTCGACTTGACAAACACCAAACAGTAGTACTAGAATCTCAGTATGGGAAAAACAGAAACGCCATTGAGCGCAAACCAGCAAAAAGAACTACTTGACAGTCTTATCGAAACACTCGAACAGACTGACCTAAACGACGAGAGCGAGCTACAGGAATACATCAGCGAAGCGGCTGACAGTTTCGTGCCCGTCTACTACACTGACCAAGTATCCGAATGGCAAGCTATGGGATGCCCCGAGGGGCACCAGGATAACGACCAGGTAGACGGGTCGGGAATCTTCGACCTTATCGCTAAGGCCATCTACCACGAAGCGTCAGACTACCTCTACGGGGTCACTGCGGGCTCCGACAACTACGACGTCCTCACAGACCTTCGTGCCGAACGCGCGGTCTACGGAATCAACGAAGGCTACATCAATTTGGCTCACGCTATCCTCAAGTAACTGAGGCGGGCCACGACCCGCAAGAACCCCTGCCGGTTTTACATCCATTTTTCCGGTGGGGGTTTTTGTGCGCCTGGATATTCGTGTGTCGATCGAAATGCTATTTGGACATTCGTGCGAGATTCGAAATGCTATTTGGATATTCGTGCGTGGCCGGCAATGCAAAAACCTAACTGGATATTCGTGTGAGATTTGCAATGCAAAAACCCTACCGCCAAGCCAGTCTAAAAAATTGCCCTACGGGGTGAGCACTCGGCGCTCGTACCTCGCATAATGCTTGACTGCTTTCATCGAAGGACAGCACCCGATGAAAGGGGCGCTGAGGGACGCGCCTCGGCCTCACGCGAGCGTGAGCTACCCCATATGGCGTTAGCCCAAAACCGGGGCAACGCCACAAGGTCAAAAGATTTTTCTGAGGCCACTCCGTAACGTGTTTTTTCAAGCGCCCAAAACCGGGGCGCGGTAAGTCAAGGTCAAGGTCAAACCCGCATTTAGGATGAAGTGCCAACCCAGCTTATTGAGAATGATTATCATTCCCAGGTTCGGGAAATACCCCCGTTCGGCTGACAGCGGAACAAGGCAATAACCCGAACGAAATCAGTTGGAGAATGTCCCCACAGCGCCCCGAAAATCCGCTAGGATTGTGTCACGCCTCGGGGCGCGGAACCCAAAAAATCACGACCCGAGCGCACGCGAAAACTCACAAATCCACAGCGCCAACAAAATCCAGGCCCACGCACAAGCGCGGGTCCACAGGCACGACCAAAAAAAGGATGAAACACCATGAGAGATTATCGAGAAGAATGGAAAGCGGAACGCGCCGAGGGTGTGCAAATCATTGCAAACCTAGAGCGAGCAGTAAACGAGTTGGAAAGCGAGAACCTCGCGGTGGAACAGCGAAACCAGCGCCTAGAGGCAACTATCGTAGAACAGCGCGAAAGACTCAGCAACACAAACGAGAATGACGAACTAGCGAGCGCCAATTCTCAGCTATCAGAAGCCGAGAGCCGTAACCGCGAGCTGGAGGCAAATCATAGCGCACTAGAGCAAGCAAGCATGCGGAACCAAGAACACTACGAGGCCCGCATTACGCGCTTTCAAGATTCAGTGAACGCCGAAACGGAACGAGTTGCTACTCAATGGCGGGAGCGTATTGCAGAAGTCCGCGCCGAGCTTGAGGCCATTCAAGGAACGGACTTAGGCCACGCACAGCAGGCAGTTACCACAGCCGAGGCCCGCGCCAGCAATGCCGAAAGGGCGCAGGCCACCGCAGAACAAAACATGAGGCTAGCCGAAACCAAAGCGCGGGAAGCATTAGCCAGCGTTGAAGGCACAGGGCGCATCTCAGTTGATGACCCCCGTATAGCGTGGGTCTGGCGCAAGTCCGCCAGGCTTGCTACCCGCTTTCAATTCTGCTCAGAGTACGACAAAATCGCCGAAGCTATGGGAGTCCCAGAACACATGGTGGAGTGGTCGGGATACGCTGAGGTGGAGATAAATCACACAGTCACCGTTCCCATAAGCGGAACGTCCAGCAGGTCAGACATGGCAAACGGAAATCAGGATTACGACCTGACCGTAGCGGAAGTAATCGAGGCACTGCAAGACGTGGAAGAGCTGTACAGCTGGAGAGTACACGATATCGAAATGGATTCTACGGAAGATGACGGCGATAGCGAAGGCGACGACACCGAAGGACTATAGCCCAGGGTACGCCTTGCAGAACTAATCCAGAATCGGGATTAGTCCCGCAGCGCCCTACACGATCCAGGCAAAAGAAGGAGCGCCTAGACGTGTAGGGCGCCGGCTCCACACAGACCGCACCACCCAAACAAAAAAGGATGAAACCAAAATGAACAAGAAACTAAAGGCACTACAGAAGCAAGCCAAAGCAAGCACGCCCCAGACGTTCGAAGAAGCTGAGGCAGAATGGGAACAGCACCTCATGGACATCGACGAGTGGGAAGCGCCCGACGATTGGTACGAGTTTGACAGCACCGAGCCCGAGTATTGGTGGAACGACGGACAGCAAGCACACCCCACCCGCGCCGAGCTAATCAAGGCACCACGCAACAAGCGGAAGGAGCGCCTAGCCCGCACGCTGGCCTTCATCATCGGAGCAAGCACCACCGCGTTAGTCATAGTCGCAGTGACCCCACTCACCTAACGGAAAGGCGAAAAGCCCCTGGCCAGTGGTCGGGGGTTTTTTCGCGCCCAAAAATTTCGCCCTACGGGGTGAGCATGAGGCACGCTACGCGCACAAACTATTAGCCCCCCCGAAAAGCATGGGGGGGCGCCAAAGTCAAAGGCCAAGAAACTCGGGACGCTGGAAGCGTTAGTGCTTATAATGGCTATTGCCCAAAACCGGGGCAAAGCCAAAACAATTCAAGTGGTTGCGTCTGGTAAGGGGTCAAGTATTCCCCAACCAAACACTCATTTTTCATTTTTTTCATTTTCTGACTACGGTAGAATGGGGGTATGGATTTAGTGAAGAGTTCTCTTGACGAAAAAATTTTGGCAAACGCTCGTAAGTCTCATTCTGAGATCGCGTTGCTGACCGGCCTGGATGCGGCGTATGTTGCGGAGCGCCTTGCGGCGTTGTTGGATGCGCCGGATTATTTGTCTGACCGGCAGGAGGAGCGCCTGCTTCTTTTGGAGGCGGCGGCTTTCAAGGACAAGATGAATGACATTTTGGATGGCTATTCCATGGAGGCTGGGGATGCGGCTGGGATTGCTTCTTTGGGGAACGTGGTGTTGCGGTCTATGAAGTTGATTGCGGAGCGCTTGGATTCTCGGAGGAAGCTTGTCGATGATGACAT
>Ga0222670_1000610_pt1 | contig 14727 bp, 18 predicted proteins | sample AntAcemetagen732_FD_181148 | JGI IMG/M metagenome (GOLD analysis project Ga0222670, IMG submission 181148) | Saline water microbial communities from Ace Lake, Antarctica - #732 | ecosystem: Environmental > Aquatic > Non-marine Saline and Alkaline > Saline | place: Antarctica: Ace Lake... | reverse complement strand
AAGAATACCAAGTACTGGTCCAAAAATTTCTTCTTGAGCAATTGTCATGTTTTCTTTTAAATCATCAAATAGAGTTGGTTTTGCAAAAAAACCTTTTTGATCACCACTTGAAACTCCACCAAATAATAGCTTAGCTCCTTCATCAATTCCTTTTTGAATATACCCATCAACTGTTGCTAAATGTTTTTTAGAAATCATTGACCCCATATTACTTTCTGGATCTAATGGATCTCCAGCTTTAAGAGCTTTTACTTTTTTTGAAACTTTGTCTAAAAATTCATCTTTAATTTTGCTGTGAATTATTTGCCTCATATTTGCAGAGCAATTCTGCCCACCATTCCAAAAAGCAGAGTTAATAGCATTATCAATTAAATCATCTGTAATCTTTGCGTCTTCTAAAACGATAAATGGACTTTTCCCACCCATCTCTAAACCAATTGTTTTTAAATTACTTTCACCTGAATATTTCATGAATAGTCCACCAACTTCTGTTGAGCCTGTAAATGAAATCGCATCAACATCGTTGTGTCTACCAAGTGCTTCACCTACATCACCAAAGCCAGGTACTATATTTAAAACTCCATCAGGGATACCTGCTTCTTTTGCAATTTGAGCAACTCTAATTGCAGTTAGTGGAGTATCTTCTGCTGGCTTAATTATAACTGAACAACCAGCAGCTAATGCTGGTGCCATTTTCCAAACTGCCATCATCAAAGGGAAATTCCACGGAACAACTCCAGCAACAACACCAATTGGCTCTTTAACAATTAAACTAGTTAACGATGGTTCTGTTGGTCCAACTTTACCAAATACTTTATCTATTAATTCTCCATACCACTGAAAATGCATTGGAGCATCATTTGCAACCTCATTAATGCAGTCTCCAATTAATTTTCCTGTATCGATACATTCAAGAACAGAATTTTCTTCACCAGTTTGTCTTAATAATTCTGCAAATTTTAGTAAAATATCTTTTCTAAATTCTGGAGATGTTCTAGACCAAACACCACTATTAAAAGCTTTTCTTGAAGCTTTAACTGCTAGATCAACATCTTTATGGTTACATTTTGCAACAGAGCAAAGAGTTTCACCCGTTGCAGGGTTTATATTTTCAAACTTTTCACCATCAATAGCATCAACGTACTTACCATCAATAAAAGCTCTACCTTCAAACTTAATCTTGCTTGCTATAGATTTATAATCAGAAGCCATTAATCTGCATTTGCAGTTAATGTTTTAATCTCTAAAATATTTTCATTAGGGTCTTTAACAAAAAATGTCTCTTGCTCATATTTGGTACCTTTAAATCTTAAATAAGGTTCATCGTAATATTTGGCACCATTGTCTTTTAATCTTTGCTTAAGAGCATTAAAATCTTTTCTAGATAAATGAACACCGAAATGTGGAACAGAAACATCGCCCATATCAACATCGTGTCTTTCACTATCCATTTTATGTTCACTTGCATGAAGAGTTAATTCATTTCCCCAAAAGTCTACATCTGCCCACTCTTGTGCTGAATTATCCAATCTACAGCCTAACGTCTCACTATAAAATTTTTTTGCTACTTCAAGATCTCCGCAAGGTACTGCTAGATGAAAGCAATTTGTGTTTTTGTACATAAGTTTCTCCTCTTTAAATTCGTTATATAATGACTATATAGTCCAATATAATATTTTAATCAATAAAAGCTAAATTCATGAATGACTTTTTACAATCTATAATAGATAGAGATCCTGCGGCAAAATCTAAGTTAAGTTTAATTTTAACTTATCCTGGTATTAAAGCAGTTTTTTTTCATAGAATTGCTAATTTTTTTCATCTAGCTAAGTTTCATTTAGTAGCAAGAATAATTTCACAACTATCAAGATTTTTAACAGGAATTGAAATTCACCCAGGTGCTAAAATTGGAAAAAATTTATTTATTGATCATGGTATGGGTGTTGTAATTGGTGAAACATCTGAAATTGGAAATAACGTAACTATTTATCATATGGCAACATTAGGTGGGATTGCACCAAGCATTAATTCAAATGATCAAAGACAAGTTAAGAGGCACCCAACATTAAGTGATTGTGTTGTAGTTGGTTCTGGTGCTCAAATTTTAGGACCTGTAATAATTGGTGCAAACGCTAAAGTTGGAGCTAATGCAGTTGTTACTAAAGATGTTCCTGAAAATGCAGTAATGGTTGGAATACCTGCTAAAAACGTTGGAACAGCAACTGAAGAATTTAAACCTTATGCTGTAGAAGAGGTAGATAAAGATACTTCAAGCTAATGAAAAATATTCAAGACAACTTTATTTCTGGAATTGGTAACACTCCTTTAATCAAACTTAGAGCTGCATCAGAAATTACTGGGTGTAATATTTATGGTAAAGCTGAATTCATGAACCCAGGTGGTTCTGTTAAAGATAGAGCAGCACTTACATTAATTAGAGATGCTGAAGAAAAAAAATTAATCTCTAAAGGTGGAACAATAGTTGAAGGTACAGCTGGTAATACCGGTATAGGCTTATGTCTACTTGGTAATTCACTTGGATATAAAACAATCATTGTAATGAATGACAATCAAACCCAAGAAAAAAAAGATCTTCTTAGAAATATTGGTGCTGATTTAAGATTAGTTCCAGCAAAACCATATAAAGATGATGCAAATTTTGTAAAAGTTGCAGCAAAACTTGCTGATGAATTAAGACCATCAAATAACAACGGAGTAGTTTGGGCCAATCAATTTGACAATGTTGCAAATGCTAAGGGTCATTATGAAACAACAGGTAAAGAAATTTGGGAACAAACTGAAGGTAAAGTTGATGGCTTTGTATGTTCATCAGGAACAGGTGGAACAATTTCTGGGGTAAGTAACGCTCTTAAAGAAAAGAATAAGGATATTAAAATATTTCTATCTGATCCAAAAGGCTCTGCTCTTTATAATTATATAAAAAATGGTGAATTAAAATCTGAAGGTGGATCAATTACTGAGGGAATTGGATCAAGTAGAATTACAAAAAATTTTGAAAATGCTAAAATTGATGATGCCTACTCTATAGATGACCATGAAGCGCTTCCTATACTTTATGATTTAATTGAAAATGAAGGTTTAAGCCTTGGTACTAGCTGTGGAATTAATATTGCTGGTGCTATTAGAATGGGTAAAGAATTAGGTCCTGGAAAAACCATCGTTACAATACTTTGTGATAAAAGTGAAAAGTACGCTACTAAAATGTTTAATAAGAAATTTCTAGAAGAAAAAGGTTTACCCTTCCCTAATTGGCTTTAAATATAAATCTTATCGGCTAATCCATAACAAAGAACGGCACTAATAATTGTGAAAACTAATGGTGCAATAATAGCTTCATTTGAATCGTTCATAACACCCGTCTTATCGATCTTAATTGAGTAAGTATTAACTATAAAGATACAAAAATTTTGAACAAAAACTAAATTGAAAAATGCCCACGTTGCTTCGACACCATTTGGTCTTACAAACATAATATATAATGCCATCAAGAAAGAACCTAGAAATATTGCACCTGTCATCCGCATAACAGTTGCAGCTGTCTTGTCTATTTGAAATTTTTCTCTAAATTTTTGGTTTCCAATAATCATTTGACACGCATAAATACCTATACCTAAAAAGTGTATTACAAATAATATTAAATAAAAAACTCCATTAAATTTTTCAATCATAAATAAATAATAACAATATTAGTCTTTAAAAATACTTAAATAACTAGTTGGGTCATTTTGCACATGCAAAGTGACAATGTTGGTTATATCAAAAACTTATTATTTTCCTATTGTTTGGTTAATTAATCAAACAAAGGAAAATATGAAAAAAATAGTAATAACATTATTCTTAGTACTTTTCACAAGTTCAGTTTATGCAGGTTCTTGCCCAATGATGGCAAAAAGTATAGATGATAAAATTTCAGAAGCACAAATGCTAAGAGATCAAGGTATGGCAGCTCATGATGCTGGTGATCATGCAAAATCAGAAGAATTATTAGCTAAAGCTATGGAGCTTTTTAAAAGTTAACAAATAATTTTATATCTTTAGCGGGATTTCATTTAAAGTAGCTAAATGAATCTCGCTACTTCGTGTGTATCCTTAATATTAGCTGTTATTTTAGGGGGTACATCAAATAGTTTTTCTAAAATTGCACTACTTTTTTAAATCAATTACAATAAACGTAGTTACAAAATTAATAAATAATACAAAAGTTAAAAATATGACTGGTCAAAGGCGTTGGTTAAAAATATGGGCTAGAACAGTTGGAATGCCAATTGGTATTAATGATGAAGATAAGCCTGAGTTTTTACCTATTAAACAAACAGATGTGAAGAAAGCATTAGCTTTTAGAACATTCTGGGTTCTGCTTCATGTTCTAACTTGTCTCTTAATTATTGCTGGTAATGGCAGAGTAATGGGTTGGTGGTAATTAAAAAGATTAATAAAACCACTGTTTGTCACGGTAAAGCTTCATGTATATTTTGACTAAATGGATTATAAGATAAATCTCCTTAATTAATAGAGTTGGGATTTGCTTAAGTGTCCCAACTTTAAATAATAAATAAATAGGGTTTTATGTATTTAGCAATAAGTAGAATTCAAGTTATGTCTGGCAAAGAAAATGAATTTGAAACAGCTTGGAAAAATCGTGAACAAGAGACTCATGGTGTGAAAGGCTTTAAGAAATTCAACTTATTCAAAGGTGAGGTAAATAAAGAATTCTCTCTTTATATTTTTCATAGTGAATGGAATACCGAGAGTGACTTTATTAACTGGACAAAATCTAACTCATTTCAATTAGCACATAAAAATCCTACACTAGAAGGAAATTTATATCTTGGACCCCCCGATTTTGATGGATATGTAGGGTTGCCTGATTTTGAAGGTTTTAAAGTAGTTATATAATTTTAAAAAGATTTCATTTAAGGTAATTAAATGAACATGACAACTTCATATTTATTTCTGATTTTAGCTGTTTTTTTAGGAGTCACATCAAATAGTTTTGCAAAAAGTGCTGAAGGCTTTACCCTTCTCTTTCCAAGTATTATCACAGGAATCACAATCGTTTTATGTATGTATGCACTTTCAATAGTAATGAAAAATATTCCAATGGGGATAACTTATGCATCATTTGCTGGATTAACAATTATTTCAACTGTAATTGTTGGTGTAATTAGATTCAATCAAATGCCAAATCTTTATTCAATGATTGGTTTGGGTTTAATTATAATAGGTGTATTAATGGTTAACTTGTTAGGAAATAATTAATTATGATTTCAAAAAAATATTCTCAAACTTTATTTATGATTTTTATGTCATTTGGAATGAGTGTTATAATAAGCGGTGTTGTTACTGCAGTAAACACTGGCATTGGTGATGATTTTTTAGAGAGATATTTTAACTCTTGGTTATTTGCTTTTCCAGTTGCATTGCTTGCAGCTTTTACTATGGCTCCAATTATGAGACCTCTAGTTAATAAAATTGCCTCAAAAGATTAGTTATAAAAGAATTGTAAAAATTTTACGGAAAAAAATATTGTAAGAAGAATTATTTAAATTATCGAAACTTTATTATTTATCAAAATTTAATTCAATAAATATATTTAACATAAAGTAAAATAAATGTTTTGAATGCAATGTTTGAAAATGTTATTGTGAGAATATATATAAAGGAGGTCGATTATGAATTTATCACCACCTGACACATAACTGGTGTGATTAAATAATCAAAGACTAATTAAGATCGAAAAAATATAAAGTCCATTATTATGGATTTTGGCGCATACCGCTAACTTACAGGGGAACTCTTTTGGGCTTTCCGAAAGGGTGAACCCCTTAAAAGATAAGTTAAAAAATAGATGGCAAAACGTGAGTACAATCATCATTTAAAGTAATATCAAATTCATTTACTACATTAGAAATATCTAGTGGTGAATATAAATGTGGAAACATATTTCCATCTGATGCTTGTTCCCAAACTAAATGATCTAGCTTTAACGTATCTACCTTTAATAAAATTAAATCTTTTTGGTTTTGGTAAAATTTTTTAAGCGTTCCGGCAACTTGATCATCACCTGAAAAGTGAATGTAACCATCTTCTAAATCTTTTTTAGAACCTGTAAATTGACCCTTGCTCTTAATTTCTTGCCATTCAGATTTGGTACATATTTTATAAACAAATTTGAAGTTCATTTAAAATTTATATTATTCAGTGGAGATGATGACAATAAGAAACTTCCCTCTTTCGAGGGAAGTTAATATTAACTATCTAATAGAGAGAGAAGATAATGTTAATTTTTGAATTTTGTAGGCTCCTTATAGACGGCACTTTGAAATATTAAAATGACTTATTGTCACTACAGCAATGCAAAGATTGAATACCTTATTTTATCTGTTCACTTAGTGAACATTTTACCAGGATGAATTTGGTTGAGCTAGAAACTCTATTTCCTCAGGAGTAGATTTTCTATCTAACACTAAGTTTCGATGAGGATATCTATGAAATTTCTTTATTACTAAGGTGTGATCTTTCCAAGATTTTTTTATAGAGATTAAACCTGGATGATCTTTTAAGAATTTATCTAGTAGATAATAGGCCATATCATGATCTGTGATCTCTTCACTGTGAATTAATGGTAATATCATAAAAAGTCTTTGATCTTGATCCATTTCATCTAAAAAGCCTGCATAAACAGAATCGTTAACTATCAACCTTGCTTTATGATCTTGGATAAAAGCTTTTGGATCATCTCTAAACATATTTCTTGAAAATTGATCAAACAAAATAACTAGAGCCAAAGAACCAAGGGAAGTGTCTTGCCAATCGTCATATTCGTTTGTACTTGCTAATTCATAATCTTTTAAAAAGTTTTCTTTAATTAATTCATCAAAATCTTTATGTTTTTGAAATCTTTTTTTTGGTGGAGTGTCTTTAAACCAAAAATCTAATATTTTTTTTGCTCTTGTATGCATTTATTTTGAAACTGGTTTTAAAAGCTTAAGCATTTTATTATGAATAGATTGATTAGCTGAAACTAGAATACTTCCAGCATTAACTGCATCTCTATTATCCCAAGTTGTTACAATACCTCCTGCAGCTTTTATTATTGGCATCAATGGATGAATATCCCAAATTTTATTAGTAGCCTGAAAGACAACATCAATTTTTCCCTCACATAAATGGGAGTAACTTAATGCGTCTGCAGTTGGAAATTGCATTAATTTTAAAACTTTTGGAATTGTCATTTGTTGTTTAAGAGAGACCGCTCCATGAAATGCTCCTGATACTTTTATCTTACTAAATGGTATATTTTTTGAAACAGAGATTTTTCTTTTTTGGCCTTTTTCAAAAACAAAAGAATTTTTATTATCAAAATTTAAATAATATTTATTTAGTATTGGAAAGTTTGCTAAACCAACAACGGGTATACCTTTAAAATTAAGCGATATTAAATTACTCCATGTTGGATTGCCTATTACAAATGATCTTGTTCCATCAATTGGGTCTATGACCCATGTGTAATCACTAGTTGATTTTTTGTGACCAAACTCTTCACCTATAACTTGATGACTTGGAAATTTTTTTTTAATCTTTAATCTAATAAATTTTTCAAATGCTTTGTCAGATGTTGTTACTGGGTCATAGCCTTTACCTTTAAGTTTGTTAGATATTATGAAAGTTTTATTAAGTTTTGAAAAATAAAATTTATTTAAGTCTTTTGCTAAGGTATTTAGAAAGTTAGAATATAACTTGTAATCCTTTTTATTTAATAAATTCATTAAATTATATTTTCAATTTGTTTTTCAGCTTCTTTAATTGATTTCTCATAATCTAACGCCATTTGATCAGCACTTATTACTTCAACTTTTTCAATTCCAAAGAAATTTAATATAAATTTTAACCATGGAGTTAAAAAATCCTCTGAGCTATTTAATTTAGTTCCACCTGAAGTAATTACTAAATAAGCTTGTTTATTTTTAAGTAATCCCTCTCTTCTCCCATTAGGTTTAAACCTGAAAGTCTCACCAATTCTTGCTGCTAGGTCACACCAAGCTTTAAGAGTTGCTGGAGGGCCATAATTATAAATTGGCGCTGAAATTATAATGATATCACTTTCTTTTAATTCACTTACAAGTTTATCTGATAGTTCAAACATTTTTTTATGCTCTTCAGTTTGGTCTTTTTCTGCAATCTTCATTCCAGACTCAGTTAAACCACTTACAAAAAGCATATCGTCATCTAAATCTCTATAAATTACTTCATCACCTGGTTTTTTGATTTTATTTAATAGTTTTTTTGCTAATGCTCTTGAACTTGATCCTTCTTTTCTGGCACTTGAGTCAATTTGATAAATTTTCATAAGTATAGGTTGTTATTAACCTATTAACCGAATTTTTGCAAAAAGGGTAAATAGTTTAAAATATAGTAGCCAAGAACTTGTAATTGATTTGTTAAAATTAAAATTCCTGTAATTAAAAGTATTATACCACCACCTTTTGTGACTAAATTAATATTTCTTTTGAAGTTTTTTGAAAATAATAAAAATTTTTGCATCAAATAACCTGATAAAATAAAAGGTATCGCTAACCCAAGAGAGTAAAAGCTTAAAAGTAAAATTGCTTTGTAAATAGTTTCTTCTGTAGAGGCTAAAGCAAGTATCGACCCTAAAATAGGCCCAATACACGGTGTCCATCCAAAGCCAAATGCCATTCCTACAATAAATACAAAGAAAATATTATTTGATTTTTTTGTATAAAATTTCTTTTCAACATTAAGAAATTTAATATTTAAAATACCAATTAATTGAAGGGAGAATATGATTATTATAACTCCTGCAATTGATCTTAAAATTTGAGAATTTTGTAAAAGAATTTGACCCAAAAAAGAAGCAGTTGCACCAAAGATAATAAATACAAAAGAAAAACCTAATGAGAAAACTATCAACGGCAATAAATCAATTTTCTTTTTTTCTAAAATTTCATTTAATGTGTTGCCACTAATAAAGGAAACATAACCAGGTATTAATGGTAAGACACATGGTGATAAAAAGCTGATTAAGCCAGCGCCAAACGCTATTGCTAATTCAATCATATTATCCTGTATTTTTCATAGCTGCAGATATACCTGCAATAGAAGTCATTAATGCATCATCAAGAAATTGTTTTTTATTTTTATCTAATTTTTTTAATGTAAGTTTTTTCATAACTATTGATTGAGTTATGTGTAACACCTCAGAATAGATATTTCTAATAATAACAGATGTTCTAAATACCTTTCTTTGTTTTCTTATTTGAGATGGCGTGATTACTTTATTTAATCTTTTTAATGTTTCAAATTGCAACCTTAACTTTTTTCCTACAATTTTAAGGTTTTCATCTGCTAGTTGGTTTTCATATACTTTTGATATTTCTGGATCAACTTTAGAAATTACCATATCTAAAATATCCATTGTTGAATTGAAAAATGGCCAGTTTTTTTCCATATCTATTAGTGTTTTTTTAAATACCTTGGATGAAGCATAATTAAGAGCCTCTGTTGTGCCAAGCCAGGCAGGTAAAAATAATCTAATTTGTGTCCATGCAAAAACCCAAGGAATAGCTCTTAAACTTTGTATGTTATCAACATTTTTCCTTTTTGAGGGTCTAGAACCAATTGAAAGTTTACCCAATGCTTTGTGAGGGGTTACAGTTCTAAAATATCTTATAAAATCTGATTTTTCATTAATGTTACTTCTGTAAGATTTCATAGAAATTTCTGACATTTTTTCAATTAATTGTTTCCATTTTATCTTAGGTTCTGATGGAGGGTTTAATGTTGCTTGAACAACTGCCCCTATATAACTACATAAATTATATTTTGCTAATGGTTCATAACCATATTTTTGTTGGATAACTTCACCCTGATCTGTAATTCTAATTTTTCCATTAACTGAATTTGCTGGTTGTGATTTTAGTGTCGCTTGAATTGGTCCTCCACCACGCCCTGCAGATCCACCTCGTCCATGAAAAAAAGTAATGTCAATTTTATACTTCTTAGCCAATTTCAAGATTTCATCTTGTAATTTATATTGATGCCAACTAGCAGATAATTTTCCTGCATCTTTACTTGAGTCTGAATAGCCAATCATAATTTCTTGTTTATAATTGATCGATTTTCTATACCAAGGTAACGAAAATAAACTGTTCATTATTAATTTGGCATTTTTCAAATCATCCAAAGTTTCAAATAAAGGAACTACTCTTAATTTATTGATAATTTTGGCTTCTTTTTGCAAATAGGCAACAGATAATATATCTGATGCTGTTGAAGTCATTGAGATAACGTAGGCACCCAAACATTCTTTAGGTTGATCCACAAGTACATTAAATGTAGACCAAACTTCTTTATTTTCTTTGTTTTTAAGTAAAGAATTTTTTATTAAATTTTTTTTACTTTTAATTCTTGAAGATAGAAAAGTAAGTTTTTCACTTTCATTCCATGAAAAATAGTCTTTATTGTATTTCTTTTTTACAATTTCTGAGATTAATTTGGTATGTCTTGAGGATTCTTGTCTAATATCTAATTTAGCTAAATTAATTCCAAAACATCTAGCCCTTCTAATTAAGTCCAGTAAATCACCTTCAGCAATATTTTCACTTTGGTTTTGGATTAGTGAGTCTCTTACAACTCTAAGAGGTGTTAAAATTTCATCAGTATTAGATAAAAGTTTTTTATGATCCAATGGTTCTTTATTAACCAGATGTTCTTTTATCAAAATATGTGTTGCTCGTAATTTGTCCCTCAATGGTCTTAAAAAAACCCTATAAGGTTCAAATGTTTTACCTGTTATATTTAATATTTGTGTAGAGCACTTTTTCATAGACAATGAACGTATTAAATTCGTTAATTGTTTTTCATATAGTTTTGCAGCTTCCCATCTAGATAAAAGTAAGGCTTCGTTAGTAACTTTAGCTGTAACATTTGGATTGCCGTCTCTATCACCGCCCATCCATGATCCAAATTCAATTGGATTAAAATTTCTTGGAAGTGATTTTCCCATATTTTTAAGAAAAATATTATTTAATCGTCTGTAAACTTTAGGAATAGAGTCCCAAAGACTATCTTCTATTACTGCCAATCCCCATCTTGCTTCTTCAGACGGTGTAGGTTTGGATCTTTTAAGCTCATCTGTATTCCATATAATTGTTATTTCATTATACAAATCTTTATCTAAAGTTTTCAATTTTGGTAGATTTTTTTTATATAAATCTCTTTTTTCTAAAATTTTTATAATTTTGTTATATTTTTGTATCAAGGTTCTTCTTTTAACTTCTGTCGGGTGCGCCGTTAAAACAATTCCAATATTTAATTTTTTTGCAACATCATAAATTTTTCTATTGGTGATTTTTTTATCTTTGAAAAGTTTTTCAAATATTTCCTCAATAAAAATATTTTTGTTATTATTATTTTTTCTTTTATTTTCATATTCATCAAGTTTTCTTGATGCATCTGTAGTCTCAGATAAATTTATAAAGTTCATGAAATGATTAAATGCTCTTGCTAACTTAAAAGTATTTTCAGGATTGAGATTATTAATTTTATTAAAAATATTTTTAAAGGGATCTTTGACATGCTTGTTGGCTAAATTTGCCTTAGAAAGCAATCTTGTGTCTTCTACTAGTTTAAAAAAACTTTGTCCTTCTTGTTTTTTTATTACTCTGCCTAAAATATCACCTAAATATCGAACATCTTCTCTTAGTGACTTTGTTGGAATTCTTTCGTAATAAAGATCTCTTTTAATCATCTTTGCTTAACTATTGCTCTATAATAACTTTAGAATTTTGTACACCCAGACTATAACATTTAGCTTCATAACATCATCTTCCAATTCTTAAAAGATTTCATTTTTTATTTATCTTTTCAATTGCACTATATAAAGAGCTATGATCAGTGTTGCCATGTCCATCTGCTACTAGATCTTTATACATTTCTTTAATTAAACTAGAAATAGGCAAATGAGTATCAACAGCTTTTCCAGCATTAATGATATTAGTCATATCTTTTAATTGCGTTGTAGTTTTTCCTTTTGGAGAGAAATCTTTACCAATCATTCTTTTTCCATGAGTTTGTAATATTTTACTATCAGCCCATCCTCCTGATAAGGCTTCAATCATTTTACTTGGATTGGTTCCAGATTTTTCGCATAAAGTAACTGCTTCTGCTACAGCTCCAATAGTAACACCTACAATTATTTGATTTGCTAGTTTTGAAATTTGACCAGACGTTACAGGTCCTACAAGTGTTGGGTTGCCTAATATTTTAAGAAGTGCATAACATTCTTTAAATGTTTTTTCATCTCCACCAACCATAATAGCAAGAGAGCCCTCCTCTGCTCCAATTGTTCCACCAGATACAGGCGCATCTAAATAGTTAATATTCTTTTCATTTAAAATCTCAGCATATTTTTTTGTGATAACGGGATTGACAGAACTCATATCAATTACAGTAGCTCCCTCTTTAATGTTGGGTATAAAATCGTCACTACCCATTACTTTTTCTACTGACGCATCATCAGTAAGCATCGTAATAACTACATCTGAGTTTGTAACAACTTCTTTGATGGATGTGGATATGTCTGCTCCAAATTCCTTAAGTCTATCTGCTTTATCTTGAGATCTATTATAGGCTTTTAAATTATAACCTGATTTAAGAAGGTTTTTTGCCATGGGAAACCCCATAAGACCAATTCCAATAAAACCAATATTCTTCATATAACTTATATATAACCTATACTATTTTCTTAACTACACTTAATCGCTTTATAATTATTATTATATCTTAAAGGATTTTGCCTGAATTCCCTTAATATTTGTTTTTATCTTAAATAAAGAGCCTGAAAATTTATATTTTTTAATTTCATTTTTATTCATACCTTTTAAGGCAGTTGATACAAAAATATCATTATTATTCAATCCGCCAAAAATACAATTTGTGATATTTTTTGCTGGTAAGTCAATTTTATGAATTTTTTTACCTTTTAAATTATAAGCGGAAATACACGCTCCACCAAAATGACAAACCCAAATATTTTTTTTTGAGTCAATCGTCATTCCATCAGGTGAGCCATCTTTTTTAGAGAATTTTAAAAATTTTGTTTTTTTAACTATTTTATATTTTTTATTTATTTTAATTTTATAAATTGTTTTACTACGACTATCAGTGTGTAAGAAATTTTCAGCATTGATAAAAGCTGGTCCATTTGTAATGTAATATTTTGTATCTACTTTATGAATATTAAGTTTTTTATCTAAACAATATAATGATCCATTTTTAATAGATCTCTCAGGGTTATCCATAGTTCCAAACCACAATCTACCTTTAGGGTCTATCTTTCCATCATTTATTCTATTTAGAGGTATATCTTCTTCAATTGGAATAGATCTAATAGTTTCTTTATTTTTAAGATTAACAATTCTAAGCTCTGATTGTAAACCAAGTATAAAAATATCTTTTTTAATATGAGCAAGAAACCCAATTTCTTTATCTACTTTAATAATTCTTTTTTTATTAGTTTTTATATTTAAAGTTAAAATTTTTTTTTTCTTAATATCAACAAAGTAAATTGAATTATGTGATGGCACCCATAGAGTGCCCTCACCTAATATTGCTTTTGAATTCCAGATAACTTTAGGCTCTGAAGTTATGATATTCAAATTATTCTGCTACAACTTTTGAGTTTTGTTCACCTAAATTATCAATCGATAATCTAATTGCGTCACCTTCTTTTAAAAATACTTGAGGTTTTTTTCCCATACCCACTCCTGGAGGTGTTCCAGTTGTAATAATGTCACCTGCTTGTAATGTCATAAACTTACTTAAATATGAAACTATAAAGAACACATTAAATATCATCTTATCTGTATTTCCAGTTTGCATTCTTTGTCCATTAACATCCAAGCTTAAATTAAGACTGTTGATGTTAGAAATTTCACTTTTAGTGACCAAATATGGTCCAATTGGTCCATATGTATCATGTGATTTTCCTTTAACCCACTGGCCCATCTTTTTAAGTTGCCACTCTCTTTCACTCACATCGTTTACTAAACAATATCCAAGAATGTGATTTTCAGCTTCTTTTTCATTAATGTTTTTAGCATCTTTTCCAATAATTATTCCCAATTCAACTTCCCAATCAAGTTCTTTTGAATCTTTTGAAATTTCAATATCATCATTTGGACCATTAATTGAACTTGTTGCTTTCATGAATACAATGGGTTCTGATGGAGCATCCATACCAGACTCTGCCGCATGATCAGAATAATTTAAACCAATTGCTACAAACTTTCCTGGTTTATTAATACACGCACCTATTCTATCAGAATTTGAAATTTCAGGTAAGCTTTCTAAATCTATACTTTCTAATTTTTTAATAGTTTCAAAATTTACAGTATCTGAATTTAAATCAGTAATATGAGAACTTAAATCTCTAATTTTTCCATTTTTATCTAATGCTGCTGGTTTTTCTTTTCCTTTAACACCTACTCTTAATAGCTTCATAGTTATCCTTTTTTTAATTTATTAAATTGAAATTCCACCATCAACAGAAATTGTTGTTCCTGTAGTAAATGTTGCATCGTCTCCAGCTAAATAAACTGCTACAGCTGCTATTTCTTCTGCTGTTCCCAATCTTCCCATTGGTTGTCTTGCTATAAAATCTTTCTTAGCTTGTACAGGGTC
>Ga0222670_1000606_pt1 | contig 14789 bp, 17 predicted proteins | sample AntAcemetagen732_FD_181148 | JGI IMG/M metagenome (GOLD analysis project Ga0222670, IMG submission 181148) | Saline water microbial communities from Ace Lake, Antarctica - #732 | ecosystem: Environmental > Aquatic > Non-marine Saline and Alkaline > Saline | place: Antarctica: Ace Lake... | reverse complement strand
AAAAGGGATATCTCCTAGATTTAGTCAACCACCGACTTAAGGATTTGAGTCATGATACAAGTAGATGTCCCTCGGGGTCAAGAAGCTCTGTTACGATGCTATTGTGCCTACTCGTGGCTCTGATCGTTCTGTGGGATATGATTTATATAGCTCCGAGGATGCCATGGTTCCTAGCCAGGCTGGAAGAGCAATTGTAGGAACTGGTATTACAGTGGTTCTTCCACCGGGGGTATACGGCCGTGTAGCTCCCCGATCGGGGTTAGCTGCAAAGCACTGCATCAATGTTGGTGCGGGTGTCATTGACCCAGATTATACCGGTGAAATCAAAGTTATCTTGTTCAACCATGGAGAGAAAGACTTTGAAATCAAGAAGGGTGATCGAATCGCGCAACTTATTTTAGAGCGTTGTGAGACACCTCCAATTGAGGAGATTAGTATCGTTGAGGATACTGAAAGGGGTTCGGGTGGTTTTGGATCTACCGGCAATTAGCGAACCATAAATCTTCAGCTTGAGGCATGAAAAGTATACCTTGACTCATAGTCATATACAATTTAGCCTTATCTATATTAGGGTAAGTGTGTAATATCCATCTCTCCCAATATTCAGCCCTGAAGAAATCTTCCCAATCTTCTTCTGTACTTTCTTTAATTTTCAACATCCCCCTTTGTATCTCATACTGATCTCTTTCTATTCGCAGCTCCTTAGGAATGATGGCCCCTTTCCTAAGAAGTTGTGCGCGCATAAGACGGGGATTACGATGGTCAGGGAAATATTGAACCCCGGTTTGACCAAAGTCTATAGTTCTTTTACTGGGGAGAATCACACGATACTTATGGCTCACAGTTGGACTGGGCTTAAGAACTACGTGCATAGTATTTGTAATGAGGAAAAAATAATGCTCGAATATACCTCACAAGATGGTGTCATCATACGAGTTGGACAATCTGCGAAAGAAAATGATGCGCTTACAAACTCGAGTGACCCAAAGTGTTGGTGGATGCATGCGAGTGGTTACCCAGGCGCTCACGTTGTAGTGTGTTACGACGGTGACCAACTTCCAAAAGAGGTGAAAAGGGATGCAGCTGTATTGACTATACATCATAGTAAGACACCGGTGTCAAAAATGTCATGGGTCGACATGACACGAATTGAAAATGTCACATCATTGAAGCAACATGGACTTGTTACACTTGAAGGTAATGTTACTCAACTCACTATTTTTATGAATCGTGAAATCGACAGACTAAATCAGTTGAAAAAATCTTGTACTACTATATAATGAAAGGTGTCGAATACAGACTTGTGATGGCTTTGATATTTATCATCGTTCTCGTAGTAGCGACAAATTTTAATTACATCTTTGATAAGAAAAAGATTTCCAAACCCGAACCCGCCCCAGGTCCCGCCCCAGGTCCCGCCCCTGAGACCCCAGAAGAGGAAGAGGAAGAGGAAGAGGAAGAGGAAGAGGAAGAGGAAGAGACCCCGGTGATACCACCCAAAGGAAAACCCAAGATGAAATCTGGAACTATGAAGTCGACAGTCACGGCAGATATTCAGGTGATTGACACACTTCCAATTGGGACCGTAAAGAAAGAGGGGTACATCGGGTACTCTGATATTTAAAAACTAAAGTAAACTTGTGTAAAGTCCAGCGATGTAGTACACATCCTTGAACCCGAGACCTTCTAATTTCTCTGCTGCAAATCTGGCCCTCTGTCCAGTGTTGCAATAGACGAGTAATCCCCGCTTGGGGAGTTCTGTAGTTGTTTTTTCATTGATCTTATCCACAGGTATGTGTAAGGCTCTAGGATAGTGACCAGCTCGCCATTCAACAGCAGTACGGACATCGATAACCTTCTTTATCTTACCATCCTTAATGAGTCGTTTGGCTTCTTCTGCGGACACGAGATTCTGACCATAATATGTGTAGGCTGTGAGGGCCGCGAGACCACCGATGAACACGAGTGGGATCATTTGGTATCTACGGGGATTTTAACTTCTACATGATCCATCTCGAAGCAGCATTGTGCATGACCATCATAGGTCCTCTGACAAGCTTTACAGTAATAAAGGATAGGGGCGTTCATGATATATATGGATAAGAAGAAAGAAGTGGAGAAAGAAGCGAATGTGTCCTCCACTCGTCTCAATCCTACTGAGATTGCTAAGCGTTCAATGGATAGCCGTTTAGCCGCTACAGAGAAGGCACTTAAGTGTGAAAAAGTGCGGTATAACCCTAAATGTGACACGAATGCATCGACTCACAAATTGGAAAATTGAAAAAAAAATAAAATCGATTCGAATTAGTTACCGAAAGCGACACCACCCATACCATTCTTCACACGGAGAATGTTATAGTTGACCGCATAGACGCGATGAAGCTGGTTACCACCTGAGGGGTTGGTGAGGGTAAGCTTAGCGTTGTCGATACGCGAGAAGTTTAGTGTACCAGTTGGCTGCATCTTGCTCATGGTCAGACAGAAAGGCCACGTGAAAGTGGGAAGATCCTCGAGAATATCATCGGGAAGATCGGTACAGTGCATTTCGGGAATCACTGTGTGGTGGTAGACACTCGATGTATCTTCGAAAAGGGGGACACCGTTGATGTAAAGGGAAGTTTTATCGAAGTTGAATTCGGTGTCCCAGTCGTCACCACCGGTAGTGTTACCTGAAACGAGGTGAAGAGACTTGACGGGGTGATTGAAGTAGCTGAGATCAATCTCGGTATCAGTGCTTGAGGCGGGTTGATACTGTGTCTGGGTAATGAGAATTTCATGCTCGGTATCCGTGAAGAACTTACGTTCATCGGTATCGAGGTACATGTAGTTACCCCAAATTTTTGGGCTACCAGTAGGTGTGTAACCGTCGCGACACTTGATACGAATCTCAACATCGTGGTACTGGAGGGCCACCAAAGGGAGACACTTGGTCCAATCTTCACCAAAGAAGAATGGAATCATGTAGTGGTCGCCACCATGATTGGTTTTCAGTACAGAAGTTGTGGCAGCCATAGACGCCTTCGCGGTAGTGTCACGCATGAGGGGGTTGTATACACCCTGAATAAAGAGTGAATCCAATTGAGAAACCTTTTGTCCACCAATCCACAGACTGAACTCGGTGGGGTTGGCGGCGGTTGAAGAGAAAAGACCATCGGGGTTGTTTTGCACATTAGAAACAAGAGTATCTTCGATCCAGATGTAGCTCATGAGATCACCCTTGGAACGGATAGGAACAGAGATTTCATTGTTCGCTCCGAAAGTGCCGATGTAGTCCATACGTTCGGGCTTCATAGCGAAGTTGGTGTAACGTTTGTAGTTCTGGCGGAAGAAGCTGACCTGGGGTTCACCCGTGATGTAAACATCCTGGGCACCCACTGACACGAGCTCAATTAAAGCGGCAGACATTTATTAGTAAATGATATTAAAAAATTGGGTGAATATATTGATATGGTAGTGTTCCAGGCTCTCACATGGGAACCTAGAGACACGGAAGATGAGCACCATGTCAGTATATTTGGGAAGACTGAGGATGGTAAATCGGTTTGTGTGACTACATCATTTAGTCCATATTTTTTCATAAAACTTACATTCGGAACGTCGCAACAAACAGTTAATGAAATCTATAATCTTCTGTGTAGGAAATGTCCTGAATGTGTCACGTCATATTCTATGGCAAAGTCCAAGGATGTTTGGGGATTTCAAAACAATGAAGAGTTCTTTTTTATGAAAATCAACTTTACGAACCTCGCAGCTCGTCGACGTGTTGATGGTTTTTTGAGAAGACCTATGGACCTTTCTTCTGGGACAAAAGTGTTGAAAGTGTATGAGTCTAACCTCGATCCAGTTCTTCGCCTGATGCATCGAACTGGTATTCAATCAACCGGGTGGATCGACACTGGTGTTAAGTGTGTACGATCACATCTTGCCAAGGTAGATATAGACCTATGGTGTAATGATTGGTCTTCCCTGAAGCATGTGGATCGAGATGATATTGCCCCATTCGTCGTGGGATCGTTTGATATAGAATGTAATAGTTCAACGGGTAAATTTCCAAATGCAGAAGTTCCTGGTGATGCTTGTTTTCAGATTGCAGTCTCACTTTGTAAATTTGGAACAGATGAACCTTATGAAAAGGTGTGTTTATGTTACAAGAAGACAGAAGGTCCTGATGTTATAAGTTTCGACACTGAGCGAGAAATGCTTGAAGCGTTTCAAAAGTATCTACACGATAAGAACATTGATATCATCACTGGGTGGAATATTTTCGGGTTCGATCTTGAGTATATTTATAAGCGAGCTCGATACTGTAGATGTAATCCAAACTTTTACAAACTTGGAAGATTAAACGATGAATCTTGTCAACTCAACCTGAAAAAATTAAGTTCAAGTGCTTTGGGTGACAACTTCCTGAAGTTACTTCCGATGTCTGGACGATTTATCTTCGATATGTTCCATGAAGTTAAGAAGGGCTACAAATTGGATTCATATAGTTTAAACAATGTTTCAAAGTTGTACCTTGATGACCAAAAGATTGACATGTCCCCAAAAGAAATGTTTGCTCGCTACAAAGAGGGTGATCCTGTGAAGTTGGGTGAAGTTGCTGAGTACTGTATCAAGGATACCCTACTTCCTCACAAACTCTTGAAAAAGTTGTGTACACTCTTGAACCTTCTGGAGATGGCTAAGGCTACTTGGGTACCATTATGTTTCTTGGTCGAACGTGGTCAGCAAATCAAAGTGTTTAGTCAACTTACGAAAAAGGCTCGTGAACTGGGATTTATGGTTCCCACGATTCGTTATGGTACGATTCCAGAAGAACCCTATGAGGGTGCGACGGTTCTCGAAGCTCAAAAAGGTGCCTATTATACACCAATCACAGCTCTAGATTTTGAAGCGCTATACCCTTCAATTATGATGGCCCACAATCTATGTTATTCAACCTATGTGATGGATGAAAGACGATATGGGAATATTGAGGGTGTTACATATGAAACATTCAATATTGCTGATCGAACCTACAAATTTGCTCAAAATGTTCAAAGTCTTTTACCAGCGATTCTTCTTGAACTCAAACAGTTTCGAAAGAAAGCAAAAAGGGATATGGCGGCTGCAACTGGTGGAATGAAAGAGGTGTATAATGGTAAGCAGTTGGCTTATAAAATCTCGATGAACTCTGTGTATGGGTTTACAGGGGCTGGTAAAGGGATTTTACCCTGTGTACCTATCGCGTCGACGACGACGTGCCGAGGTCGTGGTATGATTGAGGAGACGAAGACTTATGTCGAGAAGAACTTCCCGGGTGCGAAGGTAAGGTATGGCGACACCGATTCTGTGATGGTTGAGTTTGATGTTGGGGACCGAACGGGTGAAGAAGCTGTCAAATACAGTTGGGAAATTGGTGAACGCGCAGCGGAAGAGTGTAGTGCCCTGTTCAAAAAGCCAAACAACCTGGAACTCGAGAAAGTGTATTGGCCCTATTTCCTCTATTCAAAGAAGCGGTACGCCGGCAAGCTTTGGACAAAGGGTAAAGATGCCCAGATGCATATGGACTACATCGATATCAAGGGGCTTCAAGTTGTTCGACGAGATAATACTCCACACGTCAGGGCAGTTTGTAAAGAACTCCTCGATGTGGTTCTCAATGCCCCCGATACAGGTCCACCGATGGAACTCGCCAAAGAACGAGCGATAGAACTTCTTTCGGGTGATGTACCGAATGAAAAGTTGATACTCAGTAAGTCACTTTCCGACAGTTATAAGGTGAACGGAGAACCAGTGTCAGTGACAGGTCCTAGAATTGGTGAGATCAATCAAGCTCACGTACAAGTTGTTCATAAGATGCGTGATAGGAAACCTGGTTCTGAACCACAGTCTGGTGATCGTGTTCCATTTTTACTGACGAAGACAGGTGACCCCAAGGCTAAGGGATTTGAGAAATCTGAAGATCCCAAGTATGTGGAAGAAAACAACATTCCAGTTGATTACCATTACTACTTCGTAAACAAGTTCCTAAACCCGGTGTGTGATCTTCTTGAACCCCTTTTTGATGACCCGAAACAGGATATCTTTGGGGATATCATATCTCAACACAAACCTAAAAAGAAGGAGACTGGTCCAGCACTCAGTGGTATGAAAAAGGATGACCTCATCGAAGAGTGTAAGAAGCTTGGTCTCGATCAATCTGGAAAAGTCGCCGAGCTACGCGAACGTATTAAAAATTTGAGAACACCAAAAACAGAATCGATTCAAGACCTATTTAAAAAATACGAGCAATCATCTAGTAAGGAATGATGTTGCACGATAAAATCACAGAATTGATTGAACAAGAAGTCAGTGAGCGTGTAAGTACTTTACTAGGTGAGTATGCTGAGACTATATCTAGAAAGCATGCAGTTCCTCTCAATATACTCTTGAGAGATTTACCATCCGTCGCGACTGTATCACTCTGTAAAGGTATAAAGTCTAATGGACATCGCTGTCTTTTCAAAGGAAGTGAAGATGGATATTGTAGACATCATAAAGTTCAAGGTGAAAAAATCAGAATACGATCACTCTCGAGTTCGAACCTACACACACACGGTCCAGAAAAAATGTTTGTTAGAGGATGTCCGGGATGTGAAAATTCAAAAGGGCTTATAGATTTGGGTTCTGTACTGAACAATGAGTAAAAGTGGTATCCTACTAACATCAATCAATTCATTTTATAACCAAGAGGAAAACCGAACTAAATTAATAAACATTTTAGATAAATCAAGTGGAATATCTCTGCGAAATCTAGAATGGTTCATCACAAACTATGCAAAGAAAAATAACACTTCATATACGACTAAAGATGGAAAGTATTTTACAGTCCATTGTGCCTACAAATCTAGTCTCGATGGATACAGTAAAAAATTATTCGACCCATTTTGTCGTTCAGAAAAATTTGCCTATGAAGTTCCTGGTACATCTCATGAAATTCAAACAACCTTGGCACAGTTGAATTTCATCAAATGGTGTATTAAGAATAATATAATTGATTATATTTCCACGAATAAGGGTTCATTGTTTAGTAAGCAACTGACATAAATCCGCGGTCAAATACAAACGTCTGATATCCAGTGTAGTACATCTGTAAAGTGTAAGTTTTAGTAGCCACATCAACCAATGACCCCTCCCTTGTATCCAGTTTCACTTCTATAGACGTCTTTTCAGACTGTATCTGACTAAAATCCAAGTTTCCCGATGGTTCCACATTAATAGGATTCATCGAGAAGCTGTATGTATAGATATTTCTGTACGGTCTCGCAAGTCTATTTCGGAAAGGAATGAGGTATTTGTAGTAACTATGATTTGTATTTGAAACGTTTGGTAGTTTGTTCCCGTTGATGTAAAAACTCGCATTTTGCATGATCGGCTCGAAGAATGTTTGAACTTCATCAAAGTTTACGTTCGAAGAAAAGTTGAAACGATTTTGGGAATAATAGTTCTCTGGATCACTCGGATCACCTATCGCTACATTTTCATTTTCATACAAAGTGTTTCGTAAAAACCAATGTATACATTTGACTGGTATATTTGGAACAAGGTTTGTTCGAATGGTATCTGTACCAATTTCACTCACCGTTGTGGGGTGTTTTCTAACAAGGTCTGTGATGAATGTTTGTCTCTCATTCGCGAGGTATTTTCGTTCATCTGGATTGACAGTGATTTCTTCTGTGATGAGTTTGAATTCAGTAAGTTCTAGCAGCTGTGTTCTATCCGTAAAAAATGATTGTTTATGAAAATCTAATTCGAATACAATCTTCTGTCTATGTATCGCACACACTGGGAAATATGGACGATTTGGTTTATTTGAAGGGTATTCGTCACTCGCAAATTTCCTTGAAAAGAAAAAGTGAAGAGGAATCATGAGATCTGAATCATATTGCGCGAGTGATGGGTACACAGTTGAATCGTCATAGCCTATGTTTCTATTCACAAGAAATCTATTCGCAACTTTTTCAGAAATTTCAAGGTACAACTCATCGTAAATAATTCCCCAATCGTCATGAACTTTTTCAACTTCCAAGTCATCGACATACATCGTGATACTTTTAAGGATATGCCTCCCCAACTGGTCTGCGTAATTACCTACAGTTGGATTTCGAAGTCCAGGCATTTTTACACTCAACCACATATTACTCAAAAGATCACCCATATTCTGTGGATTAAATTCAACCTTGATTGTCTGTCCGAATGGCCAATTTGGTACACCAGTGGGGTTGACAATATTTCGTGATCTGTGATATTTCCGAAAAGTTGAATGTACTTTATCCTCCTTATAATTAAAGAATGATTCTTCTGGGTCTTTGGAAAGGAGGTGTGTATCCTGCTTTCCAATAGCTTTGAGGGAAATTTTAGCAGCCTCACCCATATCTACTTACTGCTCACATATTTTTAATATCATTCTTCCACATCGTAATGTGACTGGTCTTCAACATCTTTTCTAGATCCTCTTTCGCCTGCGTCGCCTCTGCCAAGAGTGCGTTGACACGTTCCTCTGTGTATTCAACCGTTCTCGTATTGAGGAGATAATCCAAGTTTCCGTCAATATTGGGAAAGATCGAGGACATCTCTGTCTCAAGTTCCACCTTCTTCCTTTTGAACACCACGAGTTTACCCTCGATGACCATCGATACAAACTTCGATTTGTGGTCGCACATATCCGCCCGCTTCTCGAGGACATCGATGAGGTGTGCCTTCCGCTTCTTGTAATGTTCAATGCGGAGTTCGATAAAGTCTTGAAGAATCTCTTCAGGGCTCGCGTACTTGTGAATACCCTTGGTGGGATGGAAGAGATGCATGTTGGAGACACGGAAAGTCTTCCTCAATTTGAGATCCTTGAGAAGATCCTTACCTGCATACTCTGTAATTTCGAAGTGAACATCCTCAGTCGTCGAGTTGTTGGTGTACCCCCCGATCAACTTCTTTTCAACGAGACCATCGAGGTACTCCTTGTAATCCTGCGTCCATCGCCCTGGGGGGAGTTCAGTCACCACAATATTACTTCCAGACCAATTCCAAACACCTTCCATCATCCAGGTATCCTCCTCTTTGTGGACAACCCCCTTGAAACCCCTGAACCAAGGTCGCATACTCACAAACTCTTCCCCTCTGAGATATCTCTTAATGTTCTCCTTGATATCATCTGGGTTGAATGGAGGTACATAGCAACTGAAACCTGTACCGATACCTTCTGTCCCATTGACCAAAACCATTGGTAGAGTGGGCATGTAGAAGTCTGGTTCGATTGAGCGACCATCATCATCGAGATAATTGAGAACAGCATCGTCCCTAGGATCAAAGATCTTTCTCGCATCCTTGGTAAGCTTCGTGAAGATGTACCTCGTTTGAGATGCATCCTTACCACCCATAAGTCTCGTACCGAATTGACCACAAGGCTCCAAAAGATTGATGTTGTTCGATCCCGTATAGTCATTCGCCAACTTTACGATCGTATCCGCTAGGGAAACTTCACCGTGGTGGTACGCACTCTTCTCAGCCACAAATGCCGCCAATTGTGCAACCTTCATCTCATCCTTGAGATTCTTCTTGAAGCAAGCAAACATAACCTTCCTTTGTGAGGGTTTGAGACCATCCGCCATATGTGCGATAGACCGCTTGAGATCTGCGAGACTGAAATTGACCAAGTCCTTGTGCACAAAATCAGAGATGTCCAATTGCTTCACACTCCCATACGGGACTTCGAGTTGGTCAGCATCTTTCGCAGTGTTCTCCAAAAGCCATAACTTCCTCGCGTCAGCCTTTTTCTTATCAAAAGCAAGAATAATTGAATCATCGGTCATTGTATCCACATCGAATTTGACCGTGAGGTCCTGAATCTTCTTGAAGTACTCCCGAGCTTCAGCTGATGTAGAAGTACCGAGACCCTTATAGTACTTAATCTTCCACCCTTGTTTCCCATCTCCATACCAGGTCCTAAACGCGGAGTCTGTGTAGAAGGACTTGGTTTGTGAAGCCTTCGTAGCTTTGATGATCGGGGTCACCATACTCACAACAAATCCAAGTTTCAAAAGACTGGGCCAGAAATAATGAATCATGTTGAGGATGAGACCCTTGATGTGGGACCCATCATTATCAGCATCCGTCATGATCATTAAGCGTCCATAGCGAAGATCGGAGACATTCTTATATTCCTTACCCTGTTGGAGTCCCAAAATCTTCTTGAGATCATTGAACTCCTGGTTCGATGTCAGTTGGGCCACTGAGACATCTCGGACATTCTTACACTTACCACGGAGTGGGAAGACACCATAGTGGTCGCGACCCACAACTGAGAGACCGGCGACCGCCAAAGTCTTTGCTGAATCACCCTCTGTTACGATGAGGGTACAATCCTTCGAGTGTGCTGTACCAGCCTTGTTCGCGTCATCCAATTTGGGTATACCAGTAATCTTAGACTTGCGGGCTCCATCCGACTTTTGGAGTTCCTTCATCTCCTTAAACTTTGAAAGTGCCAGAAGTTCCTCGGCGATTCCAGTTTTGAGAGCGTTCTTGATAAAACTTTTAGGTGCTTCAAACTTACTCCCAAAACTTTGAGACTTTGAGGTACACTCAGACTTCACCTGACTCGAGAAGGTTGGATTCTCGAGGGTTGCCTTGACAAAGATAGTAAAAGTATTCTTGACTTGTTGAGGCTTCAACTTAATCTTCTTCGCCATCTCATCAATTATACCATTTGCGATAAGATTCGCGGTATGATCAACGTGGGTACCACCCTTATTGGTACAGAGTCCATTCACAAATGAAACCTGTTCCATACCATTTTCAGCGGGTCCGATGCACACTGACCATCGATCAGTATTCATGGAGCACACATCTTCGACACCTTCATGCATTTTAGCATACGCTTCAAAGTTTTGTTTAACGAGAACTTCATCATTGAACTTTACTTTACAGTTTTGTGTGGTACAAATATTCGCATCCCAGACCCGCTTTTGGAAGATGCTATAGATGGTATCGTCCATCTTGGACATCCCGAAACGTTTCCACTCGGGGGTAAAGGTGATAGCGACAGATGACGTAGCACCTGAATATTTTTTGATTTTTGGGGGGTCACAGATAGTCATATTCTTTGACCAAGATTGGGTGTATGTCTGCTTCGTCTCATGGTCCTTGATGACCACAGAGAAATCAGTGGAGTAAATGTTCGCCAATTTGGCACCGTACCCATTACGACCACCGACGATACGCTTTTGGGTATCATCATAGTTGGTACTCGTGAGGAGGTGTCCAAAGACGAGTTCAGGGTTCCATAGACCCTCCTTCTCGTGCATACGAACACCGATCCCACCGAGAGGGCCATTGTTCTCGATGGTCACTGAGCCCACGTCCTTGTCGATGGCGACGGAGATGGAACTGACATGCTTGGGATGGAGAGAGTTGCGGTCGATGGCGTTGACCAGGATTTCATCAAAGATTTTCAAGAGGGCTGGGGAGTACTTGAGGTTCTTCTTGGAGAACTTTTCACCATTGAGAATCCAGTAGGGTTCTGTACCCAATTCAACTGGACCGACATAGGAGTCAGGTCTCTTGAGAACGTGTTCGATATGGGTGAGTTTTTGAACGCTTTCCATACTTTCTTAGTTTTATTACAATTCAAAGCTCTAACTTAGGTAGATTTTCTATAAATCTGTTCACGAATTCCAGCATGTACGAAATCGCTTCCTCACTCGGCTCAATCTGGTTAAACTTGTTTTCCGCATCTGGACAAACTGAACCATTCTTCGATGAATTGATTAACATCTTAAACTGCTTGGTATCAACACCATGCTTTCGAGCTTCGATAGTGTTATGGAGGAGGAGTTGGGTGTTACGATAATTGAAAACCTTAGCCAGAAAAATAGCTGTATCGTGTGGATCCACTAGATGTTTTCCTTCACATCTAGGAAAAATCTCATCAATCACGATCTTTTCGGCTCGAAGTTCTTCAAAGTTTTTAATTAGCATCTCATAGGGTAAAATCTCGATGAAGTTTTTCTGAAAGTCACCGACCAAATAAATGTGATATTCGTCAAGTGTCATACCAATAACATGTTTCATGTACTCATTGTCATTTTTCATCATCTTATTGTTCCGATCGATACGCGCAGACCCTGTGAGTTTTCTCCATAAGCTCTTGGCTCGATGGGTTGGACACATACAATCGGGTACGTGTTGGCTACAGGGAATACCATATGGTGAGTATTTCATATTGGATGGGTGTCTACACAAAGGTCTCGTAGATCTACCGTCATGGTATTTAGTGATCATATCCATACTACAATCAATTTCAGATGTGGGTACCTTTTCAACAATTTTGTTTGTATCAACTTCGGGGGTGGGTACCTTTTCAACAATTTTGTTTGTATCAACTTCGGGGGTGGGTACCTTTTCAACAATTTTGTTTGCATATTTTCGCAACTGAATTCCCTTGTATGATATCGAGTCCCATCCATTGTCCGTCGACCGTTGAGGGAATATAGACATCTTGAACTTTAGAGACATTGTGGATGGTCTATCAAATATCTCATTATTCCACATCAGTTTCCCGTCTTTTAGTAAAGTCACTTTTGCGACAGTGTCTCGGTAGTGTATTTCGAGAACACCACGACCAGGTGGAATCAACCCCGCATCAATGAGATCTTTTAATATGGGTTTCATTTTAGAACTTAATTTTAATATACATTCTTTAGCTACTTAGGCGACAAGTAATCTTTTCTTTGCATAGGATAAGAGATGTACCTCTACTTGATAGCTGCTATCTTTGTCCTATTCTTGATGATGCAAAATAAATCTAGGGGTATGAACAAATCAATCGAGAAACTTGTTCGACAGTCTGCTCGTTATGCTACAGCCGCGCAACAGGACAAGTCTCCAGTCGTGGCGATTCTCCATGCCAACTATGCGGCGGCATACTTGTACGCACTCAAGGATATTGCCACAGAGTCACAGATCCATAACGCCACGGGTATAAATGTCAAGAAGTTCAAGGAGCATGTCATAAATGTCCAAGATTCCGTAACGAAAAAGACGACTGAAACGTGCCCAGATTTTGCAGGACAAGTTGATATTTACCTGGCTGAAATCGGGGGAGAAGCCTAAGTCGATGTCTAAAATATGAAAAACTAAGAAAAAAAAATGGAAGTCATCCGCGATGAGATGTGGGAACGATGCCTCACTGATGCGGTCAAAATGTACCGATTCAGTGAACCAAATGAGGCGTGTTACCAACTTGCGAATGCAACATGGATTATGAAAAAGAAGTACCTTGAGCATGAGAAGAAGAAAGATACTAGACAAATCATTGTCATTGACAAACCACCAGAAGTTATCAATGAACAGAGGAAAGCGAAAAAGATTTGTTCTGCCATGACGATGACTGGAAAAGCTTGTAGTTTCAAGGCTATATGTGGGGACTATTGCAAGAAGCATAGTGTAAAGCATGCACAATTGGGAACCAAGGTTGATGTGAGCAAAATTAAAATCAATGATTAATAGAAAGATGATGTTAGACCAAGATAGTCTCAGACCTGTAATAATAGCGATGGCACTTTACCTCACTATACTCACCCTCGTTCCTCGCATAGCTAAAAAGCCCACGAATATTCCAGTCATCGATGACATTGTGATGACGATTATCTCCCAAAAAGGATCAATGATGAGTGGCACCATTCTCATCGGTCTTATCGTCCTCGCCACCAATTACATTCAGGATGAACTCCCGTAAAACAGTCTCTCGGCCCACTATTTTTTTTGTGTGCTCGTGATCCATATACCGCACACGATTGTCATACGCGTGTCTCATGAACTCCAAGAGTTGGTCAAAGTTTGGCTTACCCCAAGTCATACCCTTTTTGAACAGGAAATCATCCTGCTCCAACTCTTGAAGTCCACAGTCGATCGTATACGGTGTTTTTACATACTCGGGTGCTCCACCATAATCTGTGAGAATGACAGCCTTGTCTCGAAGTGCAGCTTCGACGGCACCCATACCAACACCTTCAGAGTGTGAGAAGTTTACGTAACAGTCACAGCGTTCGTGAAGTTGGTCCATTTGTTCGTCACTAAGTATACCATTTATAACTTCAACCCTGGGAAATGGAATGTTTACATCCGTTTTAGCAGTCGCTTTTATGACAAGTCGTGTATTAGGTTCATTTAGACGCGCGAAAGCTTGTAGAACATCACGGAACTTTTTACGAGGATCTGTAATATTCCCAATATGGTAGAATGTGTATGGTTTTTCACGAGGTTGTGGAATGTGTGCATGAAGGATATAGAATTCATTGTCAGGGAATTGTCGAGAGAACACCTTTTTGCAAAACTCACTTGGAACAGCGACACGTTTGAACTCTTTCATTATGAGACCATAATCTTCGTGGACAGTCTCAGTCTCACAAACAGTCATACAGGCGAGATTCTTCACTCGCGTTCTCGCATACTTGATATACTCCAGGTGAGGTTTAATCGGGAGTGTAAAAACGAGACCATGATCACTCTCAGGGAGTTCACTTCCGAATATATGATACGTCGAGTCAGGTTGAAACAATCGGGTATATTTTTGAGCATGATGACCAATACCTGTATTTAGTGCAGGTCCGATCACTATCATTATGTTTAAAGATAATCTTTCTTTTATGTATAGTATAATGGAATCTCTTCGTAAAGAAATCGAACAGGAGATGAAGCGCACCCGTCTCGACAAAGCTCGTCTCTATGACCTTCTTCTCAAGATAATTGATAACGGTGGATCTGGTGGTGCCGGT
>Ga0222670_1000601_pt1 | contig 14826 bp, 13 predicted proteins | sample AntAcemetagen732_FD_181148 | JGI IMG/M metagenome (GOLD analysis project Ga0222670, IMG submission 181148) | Saline water microbial communities from Ace Lake, Antarctica - #732 | ecosystem: Environmental > Aquatic > Non-marine Saline and Alkaline > Saline | place: Antarctica: Ace Lake... | reverse complement strand
AAATGTTATACAACAAGACCTGATACTTTATTTGGTTTTTCCTTTCTTGCTCTCTCTGTTGATCACCCTTTGGCAAAATATTATGAAGAAGACAAAGAATTTCAAAAATTTAGAGAAGAATGTTCTAAAACAGGTACTACAGAAGAGTCTATTGCTTCTGCAGAAAAACTTGGTTTTAAAACTGACATGATTGCAGTTAATCCACTAGATAAAAATATGAAGGTACCAGTTTATTTTGCAAACTTTGTATTAATGGATTATGGATTGGGTGCTGTTTTTGGTTGCCCTGCACACGATCAACGAGATTTAGATTTTGCAAAAAAATATAATTTAGAAATTACCCCTGTTGTTAAACCTGAAAAAGATAAAGATTTTGAAATAAATAATGAAGCTTATACGGGTGAAGGATATCTTTATAATTCAAATTTTCTTGATGGTTTAAAAGTTCCAAGTGAATCAATTATTAAAACCATAGAATTTCTTGAAAAGAATAATCTAGGGGAAAAAAAAACTAATTATCGATTAAAAGATTGGGGAATATCAAGACAGAGATATTGGGGTTGTCCCATTCCAATGGCCTATGATGAAAATGATCAACCTATTAAGATTCCAAGAGATATGTTGCCCGTTAAACTTCCTGTGATTGAAAAATTAAGTAACACAGGAAATCCTTTAGACTTGGAAGATAGCTGGAAATTCTTTATCTTAGATGGCAAAAAATATAGAAGAGAAACCGATACGTTGGATACTTTTGTTGATTCTTCTTGGTATTTTTTAAGGTTTTGTTCACCTCATAATTTAGATCGTGGATTTACTCAAGAAGAGGCTAATTATTGGATGCCAGTTGACCAGTATATCGGAGGTGTTGAACATGCCATTTTACATTTATTATATTCAAGGTTTTTTATGCAGGCTCTATCTTATAAAAATGATGAGTTTAAATTAAAAGAACCATTTGATGGATTATTTACACAAGGAATGGTTTGTCATGAAACGTATAAAGATCAAACAAATGCATGGTTAAGTCCTGATGAGGTAACTTCAGAAGATGGTAAAGAATTTTATAAAAAAGATAATCCTTCTGAAAAAATAATTGTTGGGCCAACTGAGTCTATGTCGAAATCTAAAAAAAATACAATTGATCCAGAGAATATAATAAAAAATTATGGTGCAGATTCTGTTAGATTATTTATTTTATCAGACAGTCCTCCAGAAAAAGATGTTCAATGGTCTGATCAGGGTATGATGGCATCATTTAAATTTGTTCAAAAACTATGGGCATTAAATTCTAAAATTTTAGCTAAAATAAAAGATAACAACCAAGACGACGAAGGTATAAATTTAATTAAATTTACCAATCAACTTGTTAATAAAGTAACCCAGAATCTAGAAAAGTTTCATTATAACGTCATAGTTGCAAACCTTTATGAAATGTATAACTTTTTGATCAAAGAATCTGACAAACCTATAAAAAAAGAGATTTTAATTGAAAACTATAAAAAAATTTTAATTCTAATGAATCCATTTATTCCACATTTTTCAAATGAATGTCTAAATACCATTAATCAAGATCAGATAAAATGGCCAAAAATTTCAAAGGAAGATTTGATAGAAGAGGATATTAGTTTTGTTGTCCAGATAAATGGTAAAAAAAGAGCTATTTTAAAGGTAAAAAGAGATGTGATTGAAAAGGAAATTTTAGAGATCATAAAGCTAAATCTAGAAGTTAAAAAATTTTTAAAAGATCAAATAATAAAAAAATCAATATTTGTACCCAACAGACTTATAAATATTATACTATAAAAAATGCTTCAAAAAAAAATTATACTTCTTCTTTTGTTACTACTTTCATCTTGTGGCTATGAAGCACCTCACTCCAAAAAAAATTCTGTAAATTATATTTTTTCAATAAGTGAATTAAGTTTTGTTGGGGACAGAAGAGTTAACTTAAAGATTAAAGAAAGGCTAAGTAACTATACCCAGAGTAAAAAAGATAAAAATTTTATACTAAAAATCTCTAGCACTTCAGAAAAAATAGCTTTAGCAAAAGATATTACTGGTAACACTACAGCCTTTAAAAATACAATTTCTATTAGTGTAGAAGTTTTGATGAACAATAAATTTAAAAGTAATTTCATAATTATAGAAAGTTTTAACTACAATAATATTTCTGATAAATTTAATTTGAAAAATTATGAAGAAGAAATTAAAAATAATTTAGCTGAGATAGCTACAGAAAAACTAATTTTTAAACTATCTAATATTCAATGATACTAAAGTCGTTTGAATTAACCAAAATAAAACCAACTAATTATAAATTTTATCTATTTTATGGGGATAATGAAGGTCTAAAAGAAGAGAATATCAAAAATTTATTTGAAAAAAACTATCAAGATAAAATTCACAGATATGAAGAAAAAGAAATATTAGATAATATTGATATTTTTTTTAATAACGTTCTTACTAAATCTTTTTTTGATAATGAAAAACTCATAATTATTAGTAGAGCTACAGATAAAATTAAAACAATCATAGAAGAGTTAATGGAGAAAAACGCTGAAGATATACAAATTATTTTAAATTCAAAAAATTTAGAAAAAAAATCTACTTTACGAAAACTCTTTGAAAAAGAAAAATCAATTATATGTGTCGCGTTTTATGAAGATAACAACCAAACTTTAAATTCAATTATTAGTCTTTTTTTTAGAAATAAAAAAATTCCAATATCTCAGCAATTAATTAATATCTTAATAGAAAGAAGCAGAGGTGACAGAAAAAATCTGAATAATGAATTAGAAAAGATTGAAAATTTTTCATTAAATAAAAAAAATTTGAACATTCAAGAAATAATTAAGCTAACTAACCTTGCAGACAACTATAGCGCTTCAGAGTTGGTCGATCACTCCCTAGCTAAAAATACTAGAAAAACTGTTACTATTTTAAGCGAAAACAACTATTCAGATGAAGATAACATCATAATTATTAGAACATTATTAGCTAAACTGAAAAGACTAGTTAAAATTTATGAGCTAGTTGATGAAAAAAACAATATTGAACAGGCAATTTCTGCATGTAAACCACCAATTTTTTGGAAGGACAAGCCTCTTGTTGCTCAACAAATACTGTCTTGGAATAAAAATCTTGTAAAAGATTTAATTTATAAAACTAATGAAATTGAGCTTTTAATTAAAAAAAACTCAGTGCTTGCTAAAAATATATTAGCAGATTTTATAATTAACAATTCAAATAAAACTAATAATTAGATTTTATAATATCAATTAATTTATTTAACTGATCTAGATCTTTATATTCTAACAATAAAGATCCTGAATTGTTTTTTTTATTTTTAATTAAGACATTAAGACCAATTTTTTCTCTAATTGAGCTCTCTAAGACTTGCAGGTTAATATCTTTGGATGGTTTAAGAGAGTGCTTCTTGGTTTTAAAAATTTTAACAAGATTTTCTGACTGTCTAACTGAAAGATTTTTTTCAATTATTTTATTTGCAACAAACTCTGCATTATCCAGACCTACTAAAATTTTTGCATGTCCTGCTGTTAGTTTTTGAGTTTCAATTAATTTTAAAACCATTTCAGGGAGGCTTAATAACCTCAAAAAGTTAGCGATATGACTTCTACTTTTTCCAATAAATTTTGCTACTTTTTCTTGATCATATGAAAACTCTTCTATAAAGCGCTGATAACCACGTGCTTCTTCAATTGCATTTAGGTCGTTTCTTTGAACATTCTCAACAATAGCAAATTCTAAAGATTTTAAATCATCAACATCAGCAACAACAACTGGAACTTCGTGTAACCCTGCTTTTTGTGCTGATAGCCATCTTCTCTCTCCTGCAATTATTTCATATTTTGAGCTATCTTCACTAGACTTTCTTACAATAATTGGTTGAATAATACCTCTCTCTTTTATTGAGTTTGTTAAATCTTGTAAACTTTCCTCATCAAATGTTTTTCTTGGTTGGAATTTATTACTTACGAGATCAGATATCAAAACTTTATTAATATTTATTTCTGCTTTTGTTTCACCTATTAAAGATGACAAACCTCTGCCTAGGCCTTTTTTTATTTTGTTTGTATCCATTATGCAGCGCTCCCTAATTTTTGTTCTTGATTAATAAATTCATCTGTAAAGTTAAAATATGATTTACTACCTGGACAAGATTTGTCATACATTAAAACTGGCATGCCATGAGATGGGGCCTCAGACAGTCTAACATTTCTTGGAATCACTGTTAGATATACTTTTTCATCAAAATAGTCTCTTGCTTCTTTTTCTACCTGTGTAGATAGCCTGTTTCTTTTATCAAACATTGTTAAAAGTATGCCTCTAATTTTTAATTCAGGATTTAAATTAACTTTTATTCGTTCTATGGTTTTCATTAGCTGGGTTAAACCCTCTAAAGCAAAAAATTCAGTTTGTAGTGGGACTAATAGCGAGTGAGAAGACACTAGAGCCATGACTGTAAGCAAGCTGAGCGATGGTGGGCAGTCTATAAGTACATAATCATAGGTTGCTCTAGAATCATTTAAATAAGAGGTTAATTCGCGTTTTAAAATGAAGGCTCTCATGTTATCATCAGCTGTCTCAACCTCAAGCCCAGATAAATCTACATTCGAAGTAATAATATCTAAATTTTTGAACTCTGTTTTTTTAATTACCTTAGAAATAGTCTTTGTTCCATTCAACACTCCATAAATGCTCTCAGTCGAATTTTCTAAGTTAGATAGACCCAGTCCTGTGGTAGCGTTCCCTTGAGGATCAAGGTCGATTACTAAAACTTTTTTTTCGTGTTGAGCTAAACCTGCTGCAAGATTAATTACAGTTGTTGTTTTTCCAACCCCACCCTTTTGATTTATTACTGAAATAATTTGCATTTACTTTTTTAATTTTTTTTTTTAATATTTTTTATATTTAACAAAAATGAATCTTCGCTTGTAATACTTTTTTTCTTTTCAAAATCAAAATCCCAATTTATTAAAGCTTCTTCTAAAACTTTTTCTCCATTTTTTCCCATGAAGACAATTAAATTTTTGTAACTACTAAAATTTTTATAAACTAAATCTAAAATTATTGGTAAAGGTTTAAAAGCCCTTGCCATTATTGTACCTGACTCTAAATTTTGTGCCTCAAAAATATTTTCTTGCTTGACTTCAGTATTTAATTTTAAATCTCTAGATACTTTTCTTAAAAAAGAGCTTTTATGGTGACTTTTTTCATATAAATGAACTTTGGCTAAATTTTTCATATTTTTAATCATAATTGATATAATTATACCTGGCATACCTCCACCTGAACCAATATCTGTTATTATATTACTATTTAAATCAACAAATTCAATAATTTGCGAAGAATCAATTACATGACGCTCTCTAATTACATCATTTTTTGCTGTTTCTTTGCTTATTATATTAATTTCTTCATTTTTTTTCTTTAGCATAGCTATGAATAGTTCAAACTCAATTAATGTTTCACGTGGAACATTTTGGTCTTTTAGTTGTAGATATTTTTTAGAAATTTCTTCCATTAAGCTATAAGCTTAATAGACTTTCTTTTTACATGTGACAACAAAATATATACAGCAGCTGGAGTTATTCCATCAATTCTTAATGCTTGTCCCATGGTTTTGGGTTTTATTTGTTTAAATTTAGTTTTTACCTCATTTGATAGTCCAGAAAGATCATCATAATTAACTTTTTCAGGTATAACTAAATTTTCATCTCTTTTAAATGCTAATATATCTGCTTTTTGTTTTTTAAGGTATCCTCTGTAATGAGCATTTATTTCGATTTGCTCATCTATTTTTTTATCAAAAAAAGGTATCTCAGGCCAAATTTCTCTTATTTTTTTCATATCAACACCTTTTTGGGTTAATATTTCATTAGATTTCCTTATAATACCATCTTTTGCAATTTTAATATCAAAGTTCTTTATTTTTGTTGGGGATATTGATGATTCGGACATTATTTTAGATATTATTCCTAATTTATGTTCTTTATCTTTAAAAATATCTTCTCTTTCATTTGATATTAATCCAATTTCAATTCCTTTATTTGTTAACCTTTGGTCGGCATTATCTGCTCTCAAACTTAGTCTATATTCTGCTCTTGAGGTGAACATTCTATAAGGCTCCGCAACACCCTTTGTTACCAAATCATCTATCATAACTCCAATGTATGCATCTGATCTATCCAAAATAAATGGCTCTTCTTTCTTAAAAGATAACGCAGCATTAATTCCAGCGATTAATCCTTGGGCCGCAGCTTCTTCATATCCTGTTGTTCCATTTATTTGCCCAGCAAGGTATAAATTTTGAATTTTTTTAGTCTCAAGAGTTAAAAATAGTTCTCTAGGGTCAATATAATCATATTCTATGGCATAACCGGGTCTAATTATCTTAACATTCTCTAAACCACTGATATTGTTACATATTTCTTGCTGGACATCCTCAGGTAGTGAGGTAGATATTCCATTTGGGTATATTGTGTGATCATTTAGTCCTTCAGGCTCTAAATATATCTGATGACGGTCCTTACCTGCAAACTTTACTATTTTATCCTCTATTGAAGGACAATATCTTGGACCAACCCCCTGTATGCTTCCTGAGTACATGGCACTTCTTTTTAGATTTTTTTGAATTATCTTATGAACCTTTTCGTTCGTATAAGTCATCCGACATGAAACTTGTTTGTTTAAATTTTTTTTGGTTAAGAAAGAAAAAAAATAAGGATCATCGTCTGCAAACTGTTCTTCTAAATTATCATACTTAATTGTTCTGGCATCGAGTCTTGGAGGTGTTCCTGTCTTAAGTCTTCCTATTTTAAAATCATACTTTTCAAGTTGTTCACTTAATCCTGTTGAGGGCTTTTCATCAAACCTTCCTGCTGGCGTTCTCTTATCACCTATATGAATCAAACCATTCAAAAAAGTACCTGTTGTTAAGATTAGCTTACCACATAAAATTTTTTTGCCTAACTTTGTTTCAAAGCCACTTATAGTGTTTTTATTAAAAATAAACCTTATTACAGGATCAGAAAAAATGTTTAAATTACAGTAGTTTATTAATTTTTCTTGCATATATTTACGATATAATGATCTATCTGATTGAGTTCTAGGTCCTTGAACTGCAGGCCCTCTACTTCTATTTAATAATCTAAATTGTATACCTGATTTATCTGCAACCTCTCCCATCACACCGTCTAAGGCATCTATCTCTCTAACAAGGTGACCTTTACCAAGACCTCCTATTGCGGGGTTACAAGACATCTCACCTATAGTTTCAATTTTGTGAGTGAATAGAGCAGTGTTAACTCCAAGACGTGCGGACGCTGCAGCAGCTTCACAACCAGCATGTCCTCCTCCAATAACAACTACCTCAAATGATAAATCATTTTTCATAAGTTAAATTTATAACCGATATAAATATTTACAAGCAGACAGTAATTTTTTAAGAAATGCTTGTTAAGACAATTGTGGCTATGTTTTAATGATTAAAATTGACTGATTAGTTATGGTTATCAACAAAAATGATGAAAATAAGCTACAAAATCCCTTAAAATGATGACTATTTACCAATGCAAAAATCATTGAAAATACTACCTAATATCTCCTCAACGTCTACTTTTCCAACAATCATTCCTAAATGTCGTGTTGCTAAACGAAGATCTTCTGCAGCTTTATCAAAGTCTTCAGCTTCATTTTTTTCTTCAAAGTTTTTCAAATAATTTAAGCTTTGTTCGAGATGTTGTCTGTGCCTTTCACGAGTAATTAAAATATCCTCACTTGTGATAAATTTATTTTTTAATTTATTTTTAATCTTTAAAATTAAATCTTCTAAGTTGAGGTTATTTTTTACTGAAATTAAAACATGTTCATAATTTTTTATTTCAGAATTTAAATCTTCTTTTAGAAGATCGGATTTATTAACTACAAGTATTGCATTTTCATCCATCAATTCTTTCAAGATTCCTTTAAAATCAATGCTTTTAGCATCTATAACGATCAACTTTAAATCTGCATTTTCTGCCTTATCAAGTGCTAATTTTATTCCTTTTTTTTCTATTTCATTTTTAGAATCTCTAATTCCTGCTGTATCAGAAACCACAACTGGATAACCATCAATATTTAAGTGTGTCTCAATTACATCTCTTGTTGTTCCAGCTATTTCTGAAACGATTGCTACATCTCGATTTGAAAGGTGATTTAGTAAACTAGATTTTCCAGCATTGGTTGGTCCTATGATTGCAACCTTAAAACCTTCTCTAATTCTTTCACCAACTTTCTGATCATCTAAAATTTTTTTTATATTTAAAATTACCTCATTGGAAATTTTTTTAATATTTTTCAAAATATCTTCGGACAGATCTTCATCTGGAAAATCTATTTTTGCTTCAACGTGTGATAAAATTTTTAAAAGTTTTTCTCTTAAGCTATTAAATTTATCTGCAGATTTTCCATTCATAATTTTTATTGCTTGTTGTCTTTGGATTTCTGTTTCTGCTGAAATTAAATCTGCAATACTTTCAGCTTTCAGCAAATTTATTTTTCCATTTTGAAATGCAAGTTTTGTAAATTCACCCGCTTCGGCTAGACGACAATTTTCAACCTTTGAAATGGAGTGGTGTAGGGCGTCAATTACTGCTTTGCTACCATGTATATGAAATTCAGCCATATCCTCGCCTGTGTAGCTCTCAGGCCCAGGAAACCACAATATTATACCCTCATCAATTAGCTCAGAAGTATTGATTTTATTGATTTTTCTTAATGTAGCAACTCTTGGCTTAGGAAGCTCTACATTTGTTAATAGCTTTATTACTTTTTTAGTGTTTTCTCCAGAAACTCTAATAATAGCTATTCCGGAAATTCCTGGGCCAGTGGAAAGAGCATAAATTGTCATGCTAATATTATAGCTTCAATTTTGTAGTTCTGTAAAACTTTAAATTAATTGGTAAGAGATTTGTACTAAGCTGGTTTATTCATTGAGCTAAAGAAATCTGCATTACTTTTTGTTTCTTTAAGTTTTGAATTAATAAATTCAATAGCATCCATTGTTCCCATTGGACTAATTATTCTTCTTAGCACATTCATTTTTGAAAGATCATCTTTATCAAACAATAATTCTTCTCTTCTTGTTCCAGATTTAGTTATATCGATTGCTGGATAAATTCTTCTTTCGGCAATTTTTCTATCAAGAACTGTTTCACTATTTCCAGTTCCTTTAAATTCTTCAAAAATAACTTCATCCATTCTTGATCCTGTATCAATCAAAGCTGTTGAGATAATTGTTAAAGATCCACCCTCTTCAATATTTCTTGCTGCACCAAAAAATCTTTTTGGTCTTTGAAGTGCGTTCGCGTCAACTCCACCTGTTAATACTTTTCCAGAACTTGGAATTACTGCATTATATGCTCTACCCAGTCTTGTTATTGAATCTAATAAAATTACCACATCTTTTTTATGTTCAGTTAACCTTTTAGCTTTTTCAATTACCATTTCAGCTACAGCAACGTGTCTTGAAGCAGGCTCATCAAAAGTAGAACTGATGACTTCACCCTTAACTGTTCTTTTCATGTCAGTTACTTCTTCTGGTCTTTCATCAATCAATAAAACCATCAAGTAACTTTCTGGATAGTTTTTAGCAATTGAGTTTGCAATACTTTGTAAAATCATTGTCTTACCGGCTTTAGGAGGTGAGATAATTATTGATCTTTGACCTTTTCCAATTGGACTTACAAGGTCGATTAATCTTGGAGTTAAATCTGGTTTTTTTTCAATCTTGGTTGTCTCAACTTCCATCACCATTTGTTTGTTTGGGTAGAGTGGAGTTAAATTATCAAACGCAATTTTGTGACGAGCTTTTTCTGGTTCTTCAAAATTTATTTTTTCTACTTGTAATAAAGCAAAATATCTTTCTCCTTCTTTGGGTGCTCTAACAGGACCCTCGACTGTGTCTCCTGTTCTTAAACCAAATTTTCTAATCTGACTTGGACTAACATAGATATCGTCTGGTCCAGCTAAATAGTTTGATTCCATTGCTCTTAAAAAACCAAATCCATCTTGTAATAATTGTAAAACCCCAGCTCCAGTTATCTCTTCTTTTTCTGCAACTTTTTTTAATATAGCAAATAAAATTTCTTGTTTTCTAAGTGTGCTAGCATTTTCAATACCAAGCTCTTCTGCTTGTGTAATTAATTGTTCAGATGATTTTAATTTAAGTTCTTGAATATTCATGAGTGGGGGGGGTTAAAATTTTTGTAAGATGAGATAAATATATATACTCTTTAAGCTATTACAAGCTTAGATGGGCTTAAAAACAACAATAAAAACAATCAAAATAAGCAATATTGTTGGTACTTCATTGATTATTCTAAAAAACTTAGAAGATTTAGTATTTTGATCCAAATTAAAATCACTAAGAAGTTTGGATAAATAGAAATGATATAAGGTTAATAAAATCACTAACAACAATTTTAGTTTAATCCAAGTTGCAGAAAGAACTTCGAAGCCCAAAGAAGAAATTAAAATTAATCCAAACACCCAAGTTAAAATCATTGCTGGTGTCATGATGTAAAAATATAATTTTCTTTCCATTGTTTTAAATACTGAAGAAGTGTTTTTATCTTTTAAATTTTCTACGTGGTATACGAAAATCCTAGGTAAATATAAAAGTCCTGCCATCCATGAGATTACTGCTATTAAATGTAGGCTCTTAAATAATAAATAACTATTCATAATTTAAACAGGGACATTTTTTAAAATTAGATGGACACTGTATCTTTGGTGGATAAAGATCCTCATTAATTTTATAATCGTTTTTCTTAATTATTAATTCTGACATTGCTTTAATAAAATCCTCATTAATTCCAAGTGCTGGAACCCTTGTATAATTTTTACATCCATTAGCATCTGCTATTTCTTTATATTCTATATCAAGCTCAACGAGAGTTTCTGAGTGTTCAGAAACAAATGCGATAGGGACTAAAACGATATGCTTGCCAATCTTGGAATTTTCAATGATTATAGTTTCTGTAGATGGTCCTATCCATTTCAGTGGGCCAACTCTACTTTGATAACTCAGTATCCAGTCAAGGTTCTCATCATTTAAATTCTCAACTATTTTTTTAACCGATTGTTCTACTTGCCACTGATAAGGGTCCCCTTTTTTAATATTTTTTTCTGGTAGGCCGTGTGCAGAAAATATTAATTTAAAATTTTTAATATCTTTAATTTTTTTTATTATCTCTTTTGTATGAGCGTTAATAAAATTTTGGTCTGTTGGATAACAGCATATTGTGCTTGTTTTAACATGATAGTTGTTTTTCCTACAAACGTCTTTCCATTCTTTAATTGAAGACCCTGATGTTGCGGCGGAGTATTGGGGGTATAGAGGCATTAGGACAATTTCGTCTGGGCTATATAATTGAACATCTCTAATCACATCTTCGGCTCTTGGATTCCAGCATCTCATTATGATGAAGCACTTGTATTTATCTTTCTCTTGTGTTTGATTTAGTTTTATTTCTAGAGCATCGGATTGTTCTCTGGTTAATTTTAATATGGGTGATGAGCCACCTAATTCTGTATAAATTTTTTTAGCAACAGGTGCTCTCCTATTAGAGATTAACTTTGCTAATGGATATCTTAAAAAGGTTGGTAGATCTAAAATTGCCGGGTCATTAAATAAATTAAATAAAAAGGGCTCAACATTTTCTAATTTATCTGGACCCCCAAGATTAAATAAAATAATTGCTTTTTTCATTTAATAATCTTTTACCATCTTCACCAAATAATCCACCATGTTAGGATCTGTTTGAGGCAGTATGCCGTGCCCTAAGTTAAAGATGTATGGATGATCTTTGAATACATCTAGATATTTTTTTGTTTCTTTTTTCAAATTTTCTTTATCAGTCAATAATATCTTTGGATCAAGTCCTCCTTGAACAGGTATGTTTATTTCTTTACATATAGATATTGGATTTACATCATAGTCAATATTTACAGCATCGGGTTTAACAATATCACAATAATTTTTATAATTTTTTACTCCTCTTGGAAAGCAGATCACTGGTACGTTTAAAGATTTTACATAATCAACTAAATTTAGTGTTGGAATATAAACATAGTTTGGTAAGTCTTTTTCTTCCAACAAACCAGCCCAACTATCAAAGATTTGAATAACAGTTGCACCATTTTTTATTTGCTGATCAATATGTACTTCTAAAAACTTTTCTAAAATTATTAAAATCCTGTTTATTAAAAACTCATCCTTAAAAAAATCTTTTATTAACTCTTTTTTTGGTGAATGTTTATTAATCATATAAACTAATAATGTCCACGGTGCTCCAACAAAGCCTATTACGCTTTTGTTTTTAATTAAATTATTTTCGCTTACTTTTTTAATTGATTTATAAACTGGATATAATTTTTCTATAAAATCAATTTCATCTACTTTAGATATTTGATCTAAATTTAAAGGACCTAATTGTGGACCAAGATCTTTTTTAAATTCTACTTTCTGATTTAATCCGTATGGTAACATTAAAATATCTGAAAAAATTATCGCCGCATCTAACTCGAATCTTTTTAAAGGTTGTAGAGTAATTTCTGATGATAAATTTTCATTCAAACACAAATTGATAAAGTCTGGATTTAATTTTCTAATTTCTCTAAACTCTGGAAGATACCTACCCGCTTGTCTCATTAACCATATTGGAGAATTAGTTGTCTTTTTGTTTATTATAGTCTCTTGGATGGGTGTCATAATAATAAGTAAATATTTAATTATAGTATTAGTTATATAGTATGTGAATATTGGTAATTAATTGTTTTACACATTTTATACATGATTTATTAACAATTAATAATTTATGAAAGTGAATTATATTTTATAAATTAGGCCTTTATTTAACTTTATTAGATAAAATGTATATTAATAGTTCACATGTTTATTAATGTTAATAAAACCGAGTTTTTACAGTGAAAAATAAAAAACATCATTATTTTAAAAAATGATAAAAATAATTCTTAAATATCAACTTTTAATACATGAGTAATACATATCAAATATACCTTATTTCTGACTCCACTGGAGAGACACTGGATAGAGTGTTTTTAGCAATTAAAGCTCAATTCAAAAACATAGAGTATGATGTTAAATCTTATTTTTTTACAAGAACAGAAAATCAAGTTTCCAAAATAATGGATGAAGCAAAAAAAAATGATAATGCAATAATTTTATATACAATTGTTGATAATTCTCTTGCAAAATTTTTAGCAAATAAGGGGGATGAAAAAAAGATTCCATGCTTCAGTGTTTTGGGAAATTTAATAATGAACTTCTCTAAACTTTTAAATCAAAAAGCATCCCACGTTCCAAGTGGACAGCACGCTTTAAACGATGAATATTATGAAAGGATTGAAGCCATCCAGTTTACCATGGCCCATGACGATGGAAATCTTGTTGAAGATATAGGTAAAGCAGACTTGATATTATTAGGTGTAAGCAGAACAAGCAAAACACCAACATCAATTTATTTAGCTAACAAAGGTTATAAAACCTTAAACATTCCTTTAGTAAACGAACAATCAATACCAGAAAACTTAAAAAAGAATCCTAAGCTTTCTTGTGTAGTTGGTTTAACAACTGAACCTCAGCGACTAGTTGATATTAGAAAAAATAGGATGAATGCTCTTAAAGAAAAAGAAAATACAAACTATACAAATATTAGTAAAATTGAAAAAGAAATTAGTGATGCCAGAAAAACATTTATCAAATACAAATGGCCAACAATTGATGTTACTAGAAAATCTGTAGAAGAAACCGCAGCATCAATAATTAAGATATATGAAATAAATAAAAATAATGGTTAAAGAAATTATACTTGCATCAAAAAGTGGTGTGAGAAAAAAAATTTTAGAGGAAAACAACATCCAGTGTAAAATAGAGCCATCTAATGTGGATGAGGATAGTGTCAAAGAAAGCCTAATAAAAGAAAGAGCCTCTCCAACAATTATTTCAAAAAATTTAGCAGAATTAAAGGCCAACAAAATCAGCCAAAAATTTATAGAGGAAATGGTGCTTGGAGCAGACAGTGTAATAGATTTAGAAGGTGAAATAATATCAAAGCCAAACGATAGAGCAGAGGCACTAGAAATATTAAAAAAGATGAATGGAAAAACTCATCAATTAATAAGTTCAGTTTGTATTTCGAGGGGTGGATCGATGATATGGAATTACACGGATAAAGCCTCATTAACCATGAAAAATATGACTTTTTTAGAACTAGAAAATTACTTGAAAAAAATTTCTGATGAGGATCTCTTTGCTTATAATGTTTACCAAATTGAAGGAGAAGGAAGAAATTTATTTTCAAAAATAGAAGGGGATGAAGATACGATTATGGGCCTTCCAGTTAAAAAAATTAAAGAATATCTTAATATTATAAAATGAAAAAAAAATATTTAGTCATAGGAAACCCAATTGACCATAGCTTGTCACCAAAACTACATAATTATTGGATAAAAAAATATAAAATTGATGCAGTTTATGAAAAAAAGCTTTTAAATAATAATGAGATAGAAGGTTTAATCTTTAATATTAGGGAAGAAAAAATTCATGGGGCAAATATAACAGTACCATTTAAAAAGATGGTTATACCTTTTTTAGATGAGCTAAGTGAAGAAGCAAAAATTTCTCAATCAGTGAACACAATCTATAAAAAGAATAATAAAATTATAGGTGATAATACTGATATTGAAGGTTTTAAACTCAGTTTAGAAAAAACAGAACAAGAAACTAAAAATAAAAAA
>Ga0222670_1000599_pt1 | contig 14846 bp, 15 predicted proteins | sample AntAcemetagen732_FD_181148 | JGI IMG/M metagenome (GOLD analysis project Ga0222670, IMG submission 181148) | Saline water microbial communities from Ace Lake, Antarctica - #732 | ecosystem: Environmental > Aquatic > Non-marine Saline and Alkaline > Saline | place: Antarctica: Ace Lake... | reverse complement strand
TGTTGTTCCAAAATTTGATTGAGCAACAACAACATCTGCTCCAAATGCAAAATTCATTAATTGCTGAGCTAAAATACTAATTCCAAATGTTGCAAGAATTGATGTAAATAAATCTTTATCTACTACTTTATTGATAACAAGCTTGTACATCCCCCAACCCACGCAATACATAATAATGGGTGATACAATTACCCCAAAAGCTGGGTGAATTCCTGATAAATACATAAAGTATGCAATGTAACCACCCATGATTACTAATTCACCTTGAGCAATATTTATTATATTCATTACTCCCCACTGTAATGCCATTCCGTAAGCGATTAATGCAAACAAAATACCAAGAAGTATTCCGTCCATTGATGCTTGAACCATTAAGATCGGTGCTTGAAAAATTAAGAAATCCATAAATTCTTTAGATGTTTATAAAAAAATGCCCCCTATTACTAGGGAGCATTTTGCATATTAGGTATTATCTTTTTGACCAAGATGGAATTGGGTGTACCAACTCAGCTGATGCCCATTTTGTCGGAGCTACAACTTTGTTTTCACACACACTACCATCGTCGTTACATGATACTTGGAAAAGTACCATTGGCTTAGATACATTCTGACCACCTTCAGCAAATTTTATGTTTCCATAAAAAGTTTGCATATCAGTTGCAGCTAAAGCATCTCTAACTTTTTTAGTATCAAATGATTGTGCTCTTTCGAACGCATCTTTAAAAACTAATAAAGCAGCAGAAGATTCAGCAGCTTGGTATGGCGGTGCATATCCAAATGCTTTAGTAAAGTCTGCATCATAAGTCATACCATCTTTAAAGAAGTTATCTGTATAAGATAGAGACTTGTGCCATTGAGAAGCACAAAGTGCATACTCAGAAGCTTTACCATGTTGCTTAGATAATTTAGCAGCATCACAGTGAGTCATTGCTAACATTTTAACGTCAACTTTCATCTCTGAGATTTGTCTAACAGCTGTCAAAGCACCTTTTGTATGACCTGAAACCACAAGAACGTCTGGATTAGTAGCTTTTACTTTAGATAAAGTAGCAGCCATATCGTTAAGCTCTTTTGGTAACTTGTCATCTATAATTATTTTAGAACCTGTTCTTTTAGCAGCTTCAACAATACCCAATCTCACATCTTGTGAAAAAGCATCTTGTTCAAATGCCATTGCAATCTTAACTGGTTTTCCACCATTTTTTTCAACAGCAAGATCAATTGCTACATCAAGATATAAGTTCGCTGGAGCAAGTACTGCAAATAAATATTTGTAGCCTTTAGTAAATAACGATCTAGACGCACCGTTTGCTTCAACCATAGGAACTTCATATTTTTCAGTTACAGGAGCCATAGCTTTTGTAAGTCCTGAGCTATATGGCCCAAGCATAAACTGAACACCATCTTGTTGAATTAATCTTTCTGCAAGTTGTGCTGCTCTTCCAGAGTTTGATTCATCATCATAATAAATAATATCAAACTTGTAAGTTTTTCCACCAACCTTAACACCACCCATGCTGTTAATTCTCTCAACTGCTAAGTTATAGCCGTTTTGAGTATGAACACCATTAGATGAATATTTTCCAGTTAATGAAACAGCTGCACCTAAAATAATTTTATCTCCAACAACCTTCGCGAAAGATATGGTTGAAGTTGAAATTAAAAGAGCAATTGCAGAAACTAACGTAATTAGTATATTTCTGATTTTCATTTTTATTTTCCTCTATTAGTTTTAAATTTAAAAAATTAATTAAACTCCTAAACTAAAAGACAAACAAGAGAGTAATAAAGGTTGCAACTTAATACTTTTGAATAAAAGCAATGATTAGTGCAATTAATATTAATACACACGCAGAAATTGTATTTATAACTTTAGGATTGGCCTTAATCCAAACAATTAGTTTTCTAGCAAGTACAGCGTAAGCAATCAGAGATAAAAAATCTAAAACTACATATGTTGTGATCAAAATTATAAATTGAACAATATAATTTCCATTAAAGTCAATAAACTGTGGAAAGATTAATGGAAAAAACATCCAAGCTTTAGGACTTGTTCCTGCAACTAAAAACCCATCTTTAAAAAAAGAAAAAAAACTTTTTGATGAAATATTATCTGAGCTTACATCTTTAAGTCTTGAATTATAAATATCGTAAGCAAGATAGAGTAAGTATGCAATTCCTATCCACTTAAATATATTTAAAAAATTTGGATTATCGACAAAAAAAGATCCTAAAACAAAAATTACTAAAGTGGCTTGAATAATATTTGCAGTGATGTCTCCAAGAGCTGTCCAGATACATTTTTGAACTCCATAATTCATGGAATATGAAATGATTACAATTCTAGGTGTGCCAGGAGTAATAAATAGAAATAAAATTATCTGTAAAAAAAGGAAATAATTTAAAGGGAGCATTTTTGTTTTGAGGATAGTCCAAAAAAACCGGAGCTAAAGATGGCTAAGATGGACTATCTAAGTTTAAAGATAGCACGACCCTAAATAAAATGCATTAATCATTTTTTTCAAATATAATAAAAATAGAGTATTTATGAAAAAAAAAGGTCACACCCCCATAACTAGGGTCAAAAACCCAGAACCCCATATATCAGATCCTGACTGGATAATCTGGGCAGCTTGGGCAGATCGAATCACTTTTGAGGAAATTGAGAAAAAGACTGGAAAAACAGAAGGTGAAGTTATTAAGATTATGAGACGATCTATAAAGCCTGTATCTTTTAGATTGTGGAGAAAAAGAGTTAATCAAAAAAGTATTAAACACAAAAAAAAATTTGAATACTCTAGAAAAGAAATAACTAGTAAAATTAAAAAGAATGATTATTTATAAGTCATGAAATCAGTAACAATTTATACAGGACCACTTTGTGCTTTTTGTGATGCAGCAAAAAAATTATTAACTAGAAACAACGTTGAATATAAAGAAATCAACATTGCAACAGTTGACGGTGCAATGGATGAAATGATTAAAAAAGCTAATGGTAAAAGAACAATTCCTCAAATTTTCTTTGATGATCAACACATTGGTGGCTACGATGAAACTAGAGCTTTAGAAAAAGAAAATAAACTTCAAGAACTTCTTAAATAGTTTACTTAATAATATTATTCTTTTGGCTTAAAAGTTAGACAAACACCGTTATTACAGTATCTTTTTCCAGTTGGTTTAGGTCCGTCTTCAAAGATATGACCATGATGGCCGCCACATTTTTTGCAATGATATTCTACTCTCTCATAACCTAATAGAGTATCTGTTTTAGTTTCAAAAGCATCTGGCAATGATTGATAAAATGAAGGCCAACCTGAACCACTTTCATATTTTGTAGTTGAATCAAATAATTTTTCACTACAATTAGTGCAATGGTAACTACCTTCTCTCTTTTCGTGATTTAATTCACTCGTACCTGGCGCTTCTGTTCCGTCTTCAAACAAAACTAATTTTTGCTCAGCCGTAAGGTCTTTGTTAATTTTTTTTGTCATAAATTTATTCTAATACTCTTAAAGGTTTTCCAGCAACACAGGCTTCTAATCCTTCGATCATTTGTGTATAAAATACACTATAATTTTCTGCAGTTACATAACCTACATGAGGCATTAATAATGCATTTGGTAAAAATCTTAGTTTATTGCCTTCTGGTAAAGGTTCTTTTTCATAAACATCAAGTCCTGCTCCAGCAATAACATTGGTTGATAATGCAATAATTAAATCATCTTCATTAATAATTGATCCACGTGACGTATTAATTAAAAAAGCAGTTTTTTTCATTGTGTCTAACTCTTTTAGTTTTATTAACTCCTTATATCTTTCTCCACCTTGAACATGGATGGATATAAAATCAGAATTTTGAAACAGGTCTTCCTTGCTACAAGGAAGTACACCAAGTTCTTTACAGGTATCCAAGTTTAAATTTTCACTCCAAGCCATAACTTCCATTCCGAAAGCTTTAGCAATTTTTGCAACTTGAGACCCAACTCTACCTAATCCTACTAAACCTAATATTTTACCTTTTAGCTCAAACCCAATAGTTGTTTGCCAGTAACCTTGATACATATTGTCAATTTCTTCTTTAAAGTTTCTTGCTAAACCTAAGATTAAACCCCAGGTTAATTCTGTTGTGCCAGCAAAATCAATGTCAGTACCACACACAATGATTTTTCTCTTTTTAGCAGCAGCTAAGTCTATTGCTTTATTTCTTGAACCACTTGTGACGATGTATTTAAGGTCATTTAAATTATCAATTAAATTTTTAGTAATAGGAGTTCTTTCTCTCATTATCAATAATGCTTCAAAGTCTGATAATTGCTCTATAGCATCTGCTTCATCCTCAAAGGGTTCACTGAATATTTTAAATTCATATTTGCCAGATAATTTTTTTAAATCAACAAATTCATGAGACACGTTTTGGTAATCATCTAAGATAGCAACTTTAAGCATTTTTAATCTTTCTATTTGATAAAAGAATTCCTGTTAAAATAAATATTGCGCCCAACATATGATAAAGCATAAATTTTTCATTAAAAATAATCATTGCCATAATTGCACTTAAAATAGGCATCATATGCAAAAAAACACCTGCTCTATTGGCACCAATTAAAGCAACTCCCTTTATCCAAAAAATAAAAGAAGCGAGGCCTGGGAATAAAACTACATAAAACAAAATCATATAAAAGTTTTGATTTAAAACAATCCTAAAGCCCATTTGATACTCTGTAAAATAAATTGGTATTAAAAAAATAAAGCCAAATGAAATTACCACTTCTAGTAACCCTAGTTGAGATAGTTCATGTTTTTTTTTCTTTAAAAGTGCAGAATAAGTAGCCCAAGAAAGCATTCCAAAAACCATCGTGATGTCACCCTTGTTAAAATCTAAATTCAATAATATTCCAAGATTTGCTTTAGTTATAATTAAAACAACCCCAATGAAAGAACATGTAACTCCCAATATTTGAAAAGTATTAGTTTTCTCAATTTTTAAAATTGATGAGATGAAAATGATCATCACTGGTATTGTTGATATCATCAACACTCCACTGATCACTTGTGTAAAGTTTAAAGAATAATAAACAATTGAATTAAATATAGTAACACTCGTTATTCCAAGTACTGTGTAATATTTATAATTTTCTAAAATATAGCTTCTTTTTTTAAATAATTCTTGAATTGTAAATGGAGCTAAGATCAACCAAGCAAAAAGCCATCTATAAAAATTTAGTGAAAATGGAGGTATTTGATATTGACTAGCAAATTTTCCAACTAAAAAATTTCCTGACCAAAATAAAGTTGCTAAAAATAAAAAAATATAAGCAACATTATTTTTATTTATCACTTAGTTAAACCTAAGAGAACTATATGGCTTTAAATCTAAATTTGTATTTTCTTCAGCAATCATTCCAGAGATGATTTTCCCTGAAATAGGTCCTAAAGTCCATCCTAAATGATGATGTCCAAAACAATAAAAAACATTTTTATATTTTTTTGAGGGTCCTATTACAGGTAAGTAATCTGGTAATGTTGGTCTAAAGCCAAGCCATTCATCTGCATGTTCAGGTAAATCACCCATCATATATTTTGCATTATTAATTAAATTTTTAACTCTTGATTTTGATAATGGATTATCTAATCCACCGAATTCGACAGTCCCTACAACTCTAAGTCCCTGTTCCATTGGTGTAATACCAAATCCTCTATTTTGAAAAATTACTGGTCTACTTAAAAGATGATCACAATCTTTAAAATGAACATGATACCCTCTTTCAGTATCAAGGGGTATTTTTTCACCTAAATTATCTGTTAGTTTTTTTGAAAATGAACCACAGGCAATAACAATTTTATCAAATAGAAAACTTTGCGTTTCAGCTTTTATAACTGGTTTTTCATCATTAAAATTTATGTCTTTGATATTCATTTTTAAAAATTTGCCACCCTTTTTCAAAAAAAGATCATATAGTTTTAAAAGAATTTTCTTAGGATTTCTAGCGTGTCTACCATGCTGGTAATAAACACCTCCATGATAGATTGGTTTTATATTTGGCTCTAAGTCATGAATTTCTTTTGGAGTAACTACTTGCTGATCAACCCCCAGTTCATTTCTTACTTTAATTTCTAACTCTCTACTTTTTAAACTTTGATCATTCCAAATATACAAGATACCTTTTTTTTCAACCAATCCTCCGAGCTCAATATCATCAAATAATTCATCATAAGCGGGTAATGCTAAATCTAAAATTTGATGCATATTTTTAGCAGTATGCATCATTCTTTTTGTGGTGCAGTTTCTTATAAACTGTAAAAACCAAGGGATCATTTTTGGAACATAGTTCCATTTAAGAGCAAGGGGACCTGAAGAACTTAAAAGCATTGCAGGGACATCAGTTAAAACATCTGGTCTATTAATAGGAACAGATGCATATGGAGAAAAGTGACCAGCATTACCATAGGATGCAGCAGGACTTCCCGGTTCATCTCTATCAAAAATTGTTACACTAAAACCTTTTTTTTGTAAAAATAAAGCATTGGAAATACCCTGTATACCAGCACCTACAATTCCAATTTTTAAAATTTTTTCCATGACACTTTATATAATTTTTAGATTTAAATATTCTCGCGACAAATTCGACAAGTAAAGCATTAAAATACTTAAGCTATTAACTGTTTATGATTAATTTTGGCGCTCATAACAATTGCAAATCCAATCATTGTTGCAAGCATTGAAGATCCTCCGTATGACATAATTGGTAATGGAGACCCAACGATAGGCAATAAACCTAAAACCATAGACATATTTACTGTTACATAAAAAAATATTGCAGACCCATAGCCATAGCAAAAAAGTTTTGCAAAATAACTTCTCGAGATTGCACCAATTCTTAACACTCTGTAAATAATAATTATATAAATAAGCAATAAAACCAGAGACCCTAAAAAACCATGCTCCTCAGCAAATAAAGTGAAAATGAAATCCGTATGTTTTTCTGGTAAAAATTCTAAATAACTTTGAGTGCCTTTTAAAAAACCTTTACCAGTTAAGCCTCCTGATCCAACCGCTATTTTAGATTGAATAATTTGATAACCTGCACCTAAAGGATCTCTATCTGGATTAAGAAAAGTTAAAATTCTAAGTTTTTGATAAGGTTGTAAAAAAGCAATAGCAAAAGGCATTGAAATTAATAATGCTATAAATGAATAAATAAAATATTTAATATTAATTCCTGCAAGCCAAATGACAACCAGTCCACTTAAAGCTATTAAAATTGAAGTTCCCAAATCAGGTTGAGTAATAACAAGCATGATTGGTAAAATTAAAATTACCAAAGCAACAAACATAACTTGAAAACTATCAACTTTATTCAGTTGTACACGGTGATAATATTTAGCTAGACATACTATTATTGCAATTTTCATCAATTCAGATGGTTGCAAATTAATAAAATACAAATTAATCCATCTTTGTGATCCTGAAGCTTTAACACCATATAAAGAAGCCCAGACTAGGAACAATAAAACTACAATATAGAATAAGTAAGCAAAATAATGCCAAAATTTAATATTAAAAAATGACATAAAAATCATCATTGTGAAAAAGATTAAAAATTTTGAAATATGGCTTTTACTATGAAGTAAAATTTCCCCTCCATCTGTTGAATACATGGACAAGGAACTAATCAATCCAAGTAATAAAATACAAATTAACAAAACATAATCAAAATTTCTTAATTTTTGAAAAAATGTAGGTTGTGTATTAAATGAATTATATTGCATCTATACCTTAGTAGTTTTTTTAATCCTAGTTTGCTCTCTAAGTTCATGTCTATCTATAATTAGTTTAAAAAGCTTTTTTGCAATAGGAGCCGCTGCAGAGCTACCAGATCCACCATGCTCAATTACTACGCTTAATGCATATCTTGGGTTTTTATATGGTCCAAAAGCTATATATAATGCGTGATCTCTTTCATTATAAGGAATATCGAGTGTTTTCAAATCAAGCTCACGATCTGTTTTGGTAATTCTTTTAACTTGTGATGTTCCTGTTTTTCCAGCAAATTGATATTTGGGATCTTCAATTCTAGATGAATAAGATGTTCCTCTAACCTCATTAGTTGAGGCAAACATTGCTTCTCGTACTAATTTTATATTCTTAGGATTTTCAAATAATCTTTCATGTTTTTCTTTATTCATAAAACCTAAAATCTCACTTGCTTCTTTTAGTCCATAATTTTTCACATCTAGATTTTCAGAATTTTTACCCATTAAAAGTTTGATATCTTCAAAAGTTTTTTCGTTTTCTTCTACTATTATTTTTGGGTAAATCTTAAATCCTCCGTTTGCAAGTTGAGCCGTCATGAGGCATAGTTGTAGTGGTGTTGTTTGAGTGTAGCCTTGTCCAATACCAGTAATTAATGTTTCACCTATAACCCAACCTTTTCCCAAATTATTTTTTTTCCATTTAGTGTCAGGAACTAGTCCTTTTTTCTCATTATTAAATGTTTCATTTAAAACTTTATCTCCAAGCCCAAATTTTGTAGATGTTACTTTTAATCGGTCTACACCAAGTTTTCTTGCTATCTCATAAAAATATGTGTCACAAGACTGCTTCATTGCACTTTTTAAATTCACAACACCATGTCCTCTTTTTTTCCAGCAATGATAGGTTTGTCCATACATTTCAATTTTTCCAGCACAGTTGACTTTAAAATTTTCATCGATAATTCCATTTTCTAGTGCAGATAAAGCTACTATTGGTTTAAACGTTGAACCAGGTGAGTACAAACCTGATAAAGTTTTATTTACTAGTGGTTTTAAGGGATTGTTTCTAATTAGCTGCCAATCATCTTGGTTAATTCCAAAAAGAAATAAATTAGGGTCAAATGATGGTGAGGACTGCATGGCAACTATCTCACCTGTATAAATATCCATCACACTTATAGATCCTGCCACATCTTTTAAAAGCTCATTACATAGTTTTTGAATCTCCGTATCAATTGTAAGTTGGATTGTTTTACCGTTCAGTCCATCGGTATGATCAAGTTGACTAATTCTTTTGCCATAAGCATTAACTTCATATCTTCGGACACCATTTGTACCAATTAATTCATCTTCAAAAGTTTTTTCTAAACCAGTCTTTCCAACTTTAAGTCCTGGTACATGTGTATCTTTTATAATGTCATTATTTAAAATATCTTTCTCACTAGCCTCACTAACATAACCCAAAATATGAGTATAATTTTCACTGTAAGGATAATTACGTGAAACAGACAAAACTGGCTTGGCTCCCGTTAAATCATGTAAGTAATAATTAACTTTTGTGAACTGTTCCCATGTTAAATTTTTCGAAATAATTATAGTTTCCCAAGGTTTTTGATTATTTTTTTGTTTTATAATCTTTTTAAAATTATCATTACTAATTGATAAGATTTCTTTTAACCTTACCATTAGGTATTTAAAGTCTTCTACTTCCTCAGGGATCACGTGTAGTTGATATACTTTTAAATTACCTGCAATAACATTTTCAAAATAATCTAAGAACTCACCTCTAATTGGAGGTAATTTCCATTCACGTAATCTGTTTTTATCAGATAATGTTAAATATTTTTTGTTCTCTGTAATTTGCAATGAAAATAGTCGAGCAATTATTCCAGTAAATACAATAAATTTAGCTGCACCAATAATAAACATTCTTCTATTCATAGTGTGAATTTTTTTTACACCAAAATCTTCACCCAGCATTATTACTGCCCACAAAATAACTTTCAAAAAAATCAAATATATTTGAAAATAAAAAATAAAATAAAAAAGTGTATGTAATATTTATTATTTGATCAAAGTAACTTAATTCATAATTAAAAATAAAATTTAAGGATATAAATAATAATGAGTTTATAATCAAAATTGTTATAAGAAAAAATATACAGTCTTTCAATAAACTTGGTCTTAAGGTTATATTTCTAAGATAGGATGCTGCTACACAAAGTATTAAATACATTAAACTACTCAATCCCATTGGAGTTCCTACAATAACATCATTAAACAAGCCTGCGATAAAAATATAAGTGTACCCCAAGCTTTCACTTTTTTTTAAACTATAATAAAAAATTATAATATAAGAAAAATTGAATGAAAAATATTTTAAACCCAAATAATTAAAGTCATAGTTATTTAAAACAGACACAAAAAGAAGTATCAAAGGTATTTTTGATAGTATCCTTCTAGTAAAATTTTTATTTCTCAAATCTATCATTCTTCTTCACTTTTCTTGAATGAGGAAATTTTTACAAATTTTAATTGAGAAAAATCTGAAAAAAATTCAACTTTTTTTTGATCGTTTGTAAAATTACTATTTATCCGACCAATTGGTATTCCTGCTTTAAATAAGTTGCTTGTACCTGATGTGTAAATAATGGACTGACTTTGAATATCTTCATACTTTTTACTATATTGAATAACTCCATAATCTTCACCTGTTCCAGATAATATTGATAATAGTCCATTAGGTTCCACTACTACTGGTATTTTGCTATTCAGATCTGATAACAGTAATATTCTTGAAGATAAATAATTAACCTCAACAACCTTTCCAGTTAAATATTCGCCATCCATTGCAATCATTCCAAGATTAATTCCTTGCTTGCTTCCTTTATTGATAATGATTGATTTTAAAAATGGGCTTTCTTTATCGCTTAAAACTCTAGCCAACACAGTGCCTACCTCAACCTTATAATCATCAACCACACTTTTTAACCTTTGGTTTTCTAAAACTATAAATTCATTTAATAAATCTTTAGCTTTTAAGGTTGCTAGTTCCAATTTATTTTTTTCATTTTCTTTATAAAGTCTGTTGTGATTTTGAATTGTAAGATAACCTTCTTTTAATAAATTCTCTGGTACTGAAACTATAAATGAAGATCTATAGACTATTTCTTTAATAACTATTTTTGTATAGTTTATAGCTTTAAAGTTAAAATTACCCAAAATTAAAAGAATAATAGAAAAAAATATTAAACTTAATAGTGAGAATCTTTGTTTTGTTTCTTTTTTTAAAAAAGCAGATCTTAATGCAATTACAAAATCATCTCTGCTTGGTTCCATTATTTCTAATATTCAGATAGCATAGTAGAGAATGTTTCTTCTTGCTCTAGAGCTTTTCCAGTACCAATTGCAACACATGCTAATGGATCATCTGCTATGAAAACTGGTAATCCGGTTTCTTTAGAAAATCTTTTATCAATATTTTTTAATAAAGCACCACCACCTGTTAATGTAAGACCCATATCTACTAAATCTGCTGATAATTCAGGAGGAGTGTTTTCAAGAGCATCTTTTATCCCATTCACCATTTCTTTTAAAATATCATTTAAAGCTTCTGCCGTATCTTCTTCAGTAATATTTACTTCTTTAGGTGTTCCTGATCTTAAATCTCTACCTTTAACTGCATATGTATTGCTGTTTGATGGTATAGCTGTACCAATTTCTTTTTTTATTTTTTCAGCAGTACTATCTCCAATCATTAAATTATATTCTTTTCTCATATAATTTACTAGAGCTGTATCCATTGCATCCCCAGCAATTCTTAAAGATCTAGAATAAACAAGACCTCCTAATGACATTACGGCAATCTCCGTAGTACCTCCACCAATATCAACAACCATTGATCCAGTTGCTTCTGAAATCGGAAGACCCGCTCCAATAGCTGCTGCAATAGGTTCTTCAATTAATTGTACTCTTCTTGCACCTGCTGCTAATGCGCTATCTTGAATCGCTTTTCTTTCAACAGGCGTTGACCCTGTTGGAACACAAATTAAAATTCTTGGGTTTGCAAAAGTTTTATTTTTATGAACTTTTTTTATAAAATGCTTAATCATTTCTTCAGTAACTATAAAATCTGCAATCACTCCATCTCTCAAAGGTCTAATTGCACTAATGTTGCCAGGTGTTCTTCCGAGCATAGTTTTTGCTTCATCTCCAACTGCTAGCACAGTTTTCTTTCCCATATTCTCTACTATAGCAACTACAGATGGTTCGTTTAAAACCACCCCTTGTCCTTTTAAAACAACAAGTGTATTAGCGGTTCCAAGATCAATTGCCATATCTTGACTCCAAATATTAGTTAAATTTTTAAACCAATTAGCCATCTTAATTATATACCTTTCACTTTTTGAGTTTCATGCTCCATTGGAGCAGTTTTTTTTCTTTTAATAATCATTTTATTTAAAGCACTTAAATAAGCATTAGCTGACGCTACTAATGTGTCTGTATCAGCAGCTTGTCCAACTGTAGTTTTACCTTCTTCTTCAATCCTAACACTTACTGTAGCTTGAGCGTCCGTTCCTTCAGTAACAGCATGCACTTGGTATAATAATAATTTTACATCGTGTGGATATAAAACTTTTATACATTTAAAAATAGCATCAACTGGTCCATCTCCTATTTCTGATGTTGATTTAACTTCACCATAAACATCAAGAGTCATCTCTGCTTTTTGAGGTTCACCTGTTCCTGCAAAAACTTTTAGTGACTTCAGGTTGATTACATATTTATCTAAAACCATACTATCATCAACTAGTGCTGCAATATCATCGTCATAAACATGTTTTTTCTTATCTGCTAAAATTTTAAATTTACCAAATGCTGTTTGAATTACATCATCTGTTACATCTGCATAACCAAGATCATTTAATTTTTCTTTAAAAGCATGTCGTCCTGAATGTTTTCCCATAACCAATGAGGTTTTCTTAACCCCAACACTTTCTGGTGTCATAATTTCATAAGTTTCTCTGTTTTTAAGCATTCCATCTTGATGAATACCCGCTTCATGTGCAAAAGCATTCTTTCCAACAATTGCTTTATTAAATTGAACTGGAAATGTTGCGTTGGAAACTATTTTCGACGCTTTACTTAATAATTCAGTTTTAATTCCTGTTGTATAAGGCATTAAGTCATTTCTTGTTTTTATTGCCATTACAATTTCTTCAAGCGCAGCATTTCCTGCTCTCTCACCAATTCCATTAATAGTACATTCAACTTGTCTTGCACCAGCCGAAACACCTGCCAATGAATTAGCTACAGCTAATCCTAAGTCATTATGACAATGAACTGATAGTATTGCTTTATCAATGTTTGGAACTTTATTTTTTAAAGTTGTAATTATTTTTGTATATTCAGAAGGAGTTGTATAACCAACTGTATCTGGAATATTAATAGTCCTAGCGCCACAACTAATTGCAAGCTCAACTGACTTGCACATATAATCCATATCTGTTCTTGTACCATCTTCACAAGACCACTCAACATCATCAGTGAAGTTTCTTGCATAGGTAACACTTTCTTTTATTGCATCTAAAACTTGTTCTGGAGTTTTATTTAATTTGTGTTTCATGTGCAATGGACTAGTTGAAATAAAAGTATGTATTCTAAATCTTGGAGAAGCTTTTAATGCTTCATGACATGTGTCTATATCTTTTTTACTAGCTCTTGATAGTCCACACGGAATTGAATTTTTTAAAATTTTACTTATTGCTGTAACAGCTTCAAAGTCACCAGGTGATGCAATTGGAAAACCAGCTTCGATGATATCTATGCCTAATTCGTCAAAAATTCTCGCTATTTGAATTTTTTCCTCAAGACTCATCGATGCACCAGGTGATTGCTCACCATCTCGCATCGTAGTATCAAATATAAAAACTTTATCTTTGTCGCTCATAGCCAATAATTTTAGAAAAACTATAATACAATCTATAATAGAGATTGCAAAATAATTGTTATATTTTGGCTATAATTTATGATCGAATTAGGTTTTTAGTAAAAATTAACTCTTATCACTATCTATTAATTTTTTCTTACCAATCCAAGGCATCATGGCTCTAAGTTCTGCACCAACCTTTTCAATTGGATGATCCGCAAGATCTTTTCTCATTTTTAAAAAGTTCTTTTGACCGCCTTCACACTCTTTCATCCAATCTTTTGTAAACTTGCCAGATTGAATGTCAGCTAGAACTTCTTTCATTCTTTTCTTGCTCTCACTATCAACAACCTTTTTACCGGATACATACTCACCATACTCTGCTGTATTGGAAATTGAATAATTCATGTTAGCAATTCCGCCTTCATAAATTAAGTCTACTATCAACTTTACTTCATGTAGACATTCAAAGTATGCCATTTCTGGTTCATAGCCAGCTTCTGTTAGGGTTTCAAAGCCATTTTTAATAAGCTCAACTAATCCACCACATAGAACTGATTGTTCACCAAATAAATCTGTTTCACATTCATCTTTAAAGGTAGTTTCAATAATACCAGACTTTCCACCGCCTATTGCTGATGCATATGATAATGCAAGATCTCTTGCTTTACCTGTTCCATCTTGATGAACTGCAAATAAACATGGAACTCCACCACCTCTTTCAAACTCACTTCTAACTAAGTGACCTGGTCCTTTTGGAGCAACCATAAATACATCTAAATCTTTTCTAGCATCAATAAGTTTGTAATGAATATTTAATCCATGTGCAAAAGCTATACTTGTTCCTGGTTTAATTCTTTGGTCAATATGATTTTTATAAATAGCTGCTTGCAATTCATCTGGTGTTAATATCATTGCAACTTCTGCCCACTCTGCAGCATCAGATAAACCCATTACTTTTAAGCCTTTTGATTCAGCTTTTGCTTTACTTGCTGACCCATCTCTAAGAGCCACAACAACTTCTTTAGCTCCACTATCTTTTAAATTTAGTGCATGTGCATGTCCTTGGCTTCCATAACCAAAAATTGCTATTTTTTTACTTTTAATTAAATCTACATCTGCGTCTTTTTCATAAAACATTTTCATTTTTTTCTCCTATTTG
>Ga0222670_1000589_pt1 | contig 15015 bp, 33 predicted proteins | sample AntAcemetagen732_FD_181148 | JGI IMG/M metagenome (GOLD analysis project Ga0222670, IMG submission 181148) | Saline water microbial communities from Ace Lake, Antarctica - #732 | ecosystem: Environmental > Aquatic > Non-marine Saline and Alkaline > Saline | place: Antarctica: Ace Lake... | reverse complement strand
CAAAAGGCAAGGTTTATGATGAGAATGAAGGTCTTAAATATATCTATGCTAATTTAGACAGCAACTTTGATAAATTAATGGATATATTATATAGCAGATAAAAGGAGAGAGAATTATGAGCAAAATACAGGATAGATTGTTGGAACATTATAAAATAGTAGAAAATAAAGGTTATGAGATAATAGGTATATTTCTACAAGGATCACAAAATTATGAATTGAGTTATGAAGGCAGTGATATAGATTCAAAGTGTATTATATTACCAACATTTGAAGATTTCTGTTTAAATAAAAAACCAGTATCCACAACTTTGATATTGGACAATGAAGAGCACATTGATTTAAAAGACATTAGGTTGATGTTCGATTGTTTCAAAAACAGAACATTAATTTTGTGGAAATATTATTTACAAAGTATAATGTAATTAATCAAAAATATGTAAAATTTTGGCATGAATTAGTAAAACACAATGAATCTATATCTAGATATAATAATTATAAAGCCCTAAATTGTATTTCGGGGATGAGTATGGAAAAGAAAAAAGCATTGACACATCCTTATCCTAGTCTAAAAGACAAGATAAAGAAAAGTTTAAAGCATTGAAACACAAAAATACAACCTTTAAAATTTTAGAGGGGATTATAAAGGATGCTGGGATTTTAGATATGGAAGAAGAACAATCTGAAAGTAATAATTAAAAAGTATTGACAAAATCATCTCCTTATGGTAAACTAATATTACTAACTAAGGAGATGATTTTTTATGTGTAAATTAAGTGATATTAGAAAAGTATATAACAAGACTAAAATATTCGAGTCTTATGAAACTGTAGATGTATTTGAATTAAGCACGATAAATAAACTTTTAGAACGTGAGTATGGAAAGCCAATAGATATACTAAGTGTATGTGGATATAAAATTAAAAGAAATTCACAGAGATATGGATTATTCATCAGAGATGCACAAGCATGTGTGTGCTGTGGCGTTAAAGCTGAATTTTGGGCACTACAGAGGTCAAGAGGAACAAATGTTGGTAGTTGTCATATGAACTTATGGGGATTTGATGAGAATTCAAACATCATATTATTTACCAAAGACCACATCATTCCTAAATCCAAAGGTGGACTAAATAATATGGATAATTACCAAATAATGTGCAGTAGTTGTAATTCACGAAAAGGAAATAGAGATATTACTCTGGATGAATTAAGAGTTGAAATATCTTCTGGAGAACAAATTGTTAAAGAGGTCGAAGTTATACCAAGAATAGGTAAAAAGAAATTAAAGTCAATGATAAAGAAAAGAGGGTATTCTTTAAGCCAACTCGAACTAGGGTTAGAAGTTTGTAAAGTAAGTGGAAATACCTTTCAGGATAACAAGACAACTTCATTTATATCTTGTTTAGAAATATTACACCCAATTACAAACAAACCTTCTGCTAAATTACAGAATGGAGCGAATATAGATCTAAGACAATTAATGCCTACTGATGAGTATAATAGAGTGTTCTCATAGGGAATAAAATTGGAAGTTCACAGTTAAAAGGGAGGAATGTCCCACATGTGATCTTTGGGAGTGTCCTTATTTTACGGGATGAAGCTCTATATCTAGATTTGTAAAGATTGAAAGTGATATAATAGAATATATAGTAAATAATACTTGATAGAGGAATTAAAATATTGTATACTATTAGAAATAAAACAAAAGGAGGGTAAAAATGATAACATCATGTATGAGTTGCAAGTTTAGAGGTCTCTGTGGAGGAACAGGTTGTTATGTCGGGTATTATAAAGATAAATCATATCTAAAATTAATAACTAAGTTTATGAGAGATTTAATCGGAGTGTAATTTTTAACAAAATAAAGGAGGAGAATAAATGTGCAGAGTAAATATGGAGAATTTTGAATTGTTTAAAATGCAATTTGATATGTATAATACACTAAGAAAATATAATGCAGACTTTGCTGAGTTTAAAATACTAAATCATCATATAGAAATGTTTTGGGCACATATTGAAAAAGAAGAAATAGAGTTAGCAAAGAAATGTTTAGACATTGTAGAAGTAAATTTGGGTAGTGATAGTTCAGAGGTTATTAATATGTCGCTAGAATATCATCTATGTCATGAATAGAGGAATCTAAATGAATTAAGCGTTTCACTTGAGGTACGAAAGGAGGTTGTGATGTTAAAAATCATAGGTGATAAATATTTAAAAATAGAATTAGGGATGTATGGAACTTTAGTCTTTGGTAAAATACTAGAGCAACATGACAGTTTGAGGAATGTTAGGGATGTCTGTGTCAAAGGAGAATACTCCATAGGTTATGAGTTCAAACCAGCTATAACTAAAAATAAATTATGTTTAAGAAATATGTATTCTGTTGACGACAATATCCAGTTTCATCATAATTTCTCATGTGTATACATAGCTGAAGAATGGATTAAAAACATATCCACTCTAATAATAAAAACAAACAAGCAGTTAGAGAACAGTGAACCAAAAAAATGTGTTGTAACATATAGCTACTACAAAAGAGAAGAAGTTTTCAGAATGGGTGGGTATAGGGATGAGTATAAAAAAATGAATTGTGAAATAGAGATGTATCTTGGCGGAAAAACACTCGATGACAAAAGAGAGATCACGAGTATAATAGAAAATAAACTTAAGTTGAAGAGTATACTAATAGGTGATATTCATATCATAGACACTGAGGAGGATTTAGATGACAAAGAAGGAGTTAATTGAGGAGTTATACTATATCCCAGATGGCTATGAGATATTTTATGAACTTACAAACAAAGACGGAAGCTCAACTTTACACGAAATAAATATAGTCGGGTACGTCGACCCATCAGAAGGATTTGGAACACTACAATTATAAATAGAACTATAATTTCACATATAAGTTTGAACATGACAGTGTATATAGGTATTTAAGTATATAAGACTAAATGAAATACGCATTTTATGTTGACAAATGGGTTAGAATAACGTATAATAATATAAATCAAACAAAAAGGGGAGATAAAAATGAAGAAAATATTAAAAATTTATACTGGTGGCATTGATGACGTAGAGGAATTAATAAAAATAAACAAAAAAGAAATCATCAGGCTTAAAAAGACTGATGAAATATTAGAAAACGCTAGAATAGAAAGGATAAAAGAAGCACTGGGTAAAAACTATCCATTTAGCCCCGTCGATGTTATTGACTTCGTTGAAGCCAAGGATACAAAAGGTGTTAAGAATCTTTTAAAGTGTTGTTATGACATTAAAACTAAAAACATAGCATTTGTTCAGCATGGTCACAATATGTTAGGAGCGGATTTTAGATTTAAATACAAAGGTATGGGTATCATATTTTACATTCCTATCAATATAGAGATGAATGGGAATCTTATATTTTCTAATGTAAAATATAAGATAGGATTAATAGAAGATGATACAATAACTTATTTTAAATCATCATATAATGCCTATGACTTATTATTTTATATCAATGAGATGGTAGATAAGGAGGGTAAAAAATGAGAAGTTATATAGTTGATTTGAGCGGTAGTACCCTTGAGATGTTTCTATTTAAGGAAAATCCTCTAAATGAGAAGATAAAGAAGTTAAAGGAACTGGGATTCAGCAATACTTTGACTAGCTATAATAAACGGTATAGTTTAGGAAAAGACCCTTACGACTATATAGAAGTATATATGTGGCAAGGTGTGGACTATATGAGATATAAACATAGAAGTGGGAAACTGGATTCCCCATCAGAAATAACTAAACACAATACAGATAGTAAAAAATATAAACAAATTTTAGATGCCCTTAGGGAAGATTTTAAGACATTGAAAAAGTTTGGTATATTAAAATAAATAAAGGAGAGTAAAAATGAAAGATTACATGGAGTTAATTAGAAAATCAGACGAAGTTTTACTATTTATAGGTAATTATGATCACTACATATTAAAGAGTAGATTGTTTGAGAGAGACCTTCCTAGCTGTGTAGAGGGGTATTTTAATGAGGTACACAGCAAGGATGTCTTAATATTATCCTATAGGATGCTTAAGAAGGAAGGATTTAATCATATTGATGAATTATTAAAAGATCTTACGCCACTTGAGTTTGGGTATTCAGATATTATTATTAATAAGTCGGTGGAATAGTAGTATTACAAAATAAATTAACCATTATAGATAATGGTATAGGGGATGGAATTATGATTAAAGAATATAAATTAGAAATAATAGAATTTGCACTATATTGTGATAAATGCAATAAAGAAATGGAGTTTGAAAAGCTAGAATATCTGATAAGACTTACTGCGAAGATGTTGGGGGTAATCCCCATAGGTAGATTATAGAACTAAAACTACTATAAAAAATAAAGAATTGTCATATGAAATTTATGATGCAAACCCAAGGGAAAACTCATTAAATTATATATATCAGCATGAGTATATTCATAAATGTCCAAAGTGTAATGTTAGAGTAGTTACAGATGAGAGATATCCCAAAAAGATAGAAAAAAGAGTGGAACAATTATGATATTTAATGGACTGAACAAATTGAGATTTTATCCTTATAAAAATATTAAGGATATAAAATTTGTAACTGAGGAATTAAAGAAAATTAGAATTGGATTGGTAAAAAGTTTTGCAGATATAAGAAATAGACATGAAAAGGAGAGTAAAAATTAAGTAATATATAAATATTTTAAAAAGAGTTGACAAAGTATAATCAATATGATATACTCTTTATAGGAACAAAAATAAAATTAAAAAAGGAGAGAAAAATGAAAACAAAGTTTAACGAAATTGTCAATGTATCAGAAATAGGGAAAGAGGTGAATTCAATTAAAATGAATGATATCTTAGCACAAGCCAACAAAGAGAATCTTTTACCAGCATCAAAAGACAGTGAAAGAGTAATGTTTATAGGAATTGACTATCAACAGGACTTTATGGATGAGGGGGCACTTGGAGTTCCGGGAGCTAATAAGGATGTAGAAAATGTGACTAAATGGATGTATGAGAATATGGAAAACATATCTCAAATAGCAGTCTCGTTAGATACTCATAACCCTTTTCAAATATTCCATCCAGCATGGTGGATAGACGTGGACGGAAATAATCCAGCACCATTTACAGCGATCACTTTATCTGACATAGATGATGGGAAATGGAGAGCGGTAGTTAATCCAATTGGAAGTAGAAATTATGTAGAAAACTTAGAAAAAGAAGGGAAAAAAGTATTAGTAATTTGGACTTATCACACATTACAAGGAACTTCTGGGTGTGCTTTAGAAAATCAATTTGCAAATATAATATATTTCCATTCAGTTGCTAAAAAATCAATGGTTCAAAGATTAGTAAAAGGAAGTGATCCGATGTCAGAAATGTATGGGATAATTAAGCCTGAATATGATACAAAAAATTACATTAATCTTGATTTTCTAAATAAAATAGAAAATTTTGATAAAATTGTAATTTCTGGCGAAGCGAAAAGTCATTGCCTTGGTGAAAGTATTAGACAAATATTAGAATATTATGAAAATAAACCTCAAGTTACATCTAAGATATATGTATTAGAAGATTGTACTTCGCCAATACCAAGTTTTGAAGATGAAACTAAAAGAATGTACGATAGTTTTAAATCCAAATATAATATAAATATAGTAGATTCTAAGAGTTTTATTTTATAGTCATGAAAAATAAAAATTCATTTATTCCTTCAGTTTATAATATAGGATTTTTAGGCAATGCCACTCGTAAAAACAATGAAAAACTATATGAATTTTGGAAATGTATGCTTAGAAGATGTTATTACACAAAAGATGCTTCTTCAATTGGAAAGTGTTGTAGAGGCAAGGCGTTAACAGCAGGTACTTATAAATGGGAATATAAAATAAAATAGGAGGATATTTAAAATGGAAGATAATGGAATGGATATAATGGGAATGGACGAGATTGAAAATTACAACACTGGTGTAGATGAACTAGAAACAGAGAATATCAATTTGATATTTGTTGGAATTGACCAATCATGGTCAATGGGAAGATATATTGGAGATATGAAAAATGCATTATCTGAGTTTAAATCATCTTTAACAGACTCTAAGGAAGCTGATGAAATTTTAGTAGCAAGAGCAAATTTTTCTAGCACTATAGATGTAGGGGGATATAAAAAAATAGAAGAGTTTGATGATAATTATACTACGGATGGGATGACTGCCATGTATGATCTTGTAGATGAGGGGGTTGAGAAGTTACTTACCTACATGAATTATCTAAAACAACAAGGTATGAGGGTTAAAGCTGTATTTGCAGTATTTAGCGATGGAGATGATACAACTTCTAGTAAAGGTTTAAATGATGCTATTAAAAGAATAGATGATTTAAATTCTAAAGAAATTACTACAGCTTTTATTAGCTTCGGATCGGACGCTGAAAGAAGTGCTAAAGATATGAAATTTAGAAATGTATTAAAACTTGGAGCATCTTCAACAGAATTAAGAAAAGCGTTTAACGTTTTGTCTAAATCTGTGGTAGAGTCTAGTAAATCAGCAACATCTGATGGGGATGACTTTTTTCAAATGTAAAATATATAGACACTCTTTATAGGGTGTCTTTTTCTTTAGGAGGGTATTATGAATGTAAACAAAATAGGACATGAACATATTATCATAGGTACAAACATGCAAGATGCAGTTCTTGAAAAAGAAAATTTAAAAGTAGTAGCGGATGGTTGTTCTGGAGCTAAACACAGCGAAGTTGGAGCTAAGTTATTTTGCAAATTAATAGGGGACGATTTTTCCATTGAGCATGCTTTTAAAATCTTACAAGTTTTAATGGGAAATAATTATAAAGATATGTCTGATTATCTATCTTTTACATTCTTCATAGTTAGAGAATATGAAGATAAATATGTCGTAGATTACTGTGGAGATGGCTTTATTATAGAAAGAGTTGGGGACATTATAACTTACAAAGAAATAGACAATGGAGAATATCCTGAGTATTATATTTATAACTACATTGATAAAGATAAATTAAAAAAGTATAAAGACGGAGTAAGTTACCACACCGTTGAATATTTAAAATCGGATTATGATAATATAGGAGTATCTACAGATGGAATTAGATTTTTTATTAATAATAATTTAGAATTTAAATTAAATGAATTTATATTATCTGGAAAATCTATCAGAATGAAAAGGTTTATAAATGCTAATCACTCTACATTTAAAGACGATATAGGATTGGTGATATAAGTGAAATTTAGCAAAGACGATCTAATAGCAGAAGGAGGAGAGGGCTTTATATATGATAATAAAGATTCAGTTATTAAAATATATAAAAAAACTATAAATATACAGGATAAAGAAAGCAAGTTAAAATTATTAATAAATAAAACTATGCCTATTAATATAGTGAAACCCACTGAACTTATTTATGACGATAATAAATTTATAGGTTATAAAATGAATAAAGTATCTGGAGATGAGTTAAAAAGCCTCAGCAATAGAAAATTTATAAAAACAAATAAGATCACCAAAAGTAATATTTTAAAAATGCTTGTAGATATTAAAAATACTATTAAAGAGTTACATTATAAAGATATAGTCATTGGGGATTTGAATGATTGCAATATATTATTTGATTCTAAATTTAATACATACTTTATAGATGTTGATAGTTGGGCGATAGAGTCTCATAAATGTGATGTTTGTATGGATAGTTTTAGAGATCCTAAACTAGTTTCTGATAATTTTAATAAGTCAACAGACTGGTTCTCGTTCGCAATTATAGCATTTAAGGTTATGACTAGACTTCATCCTTTTGGAGGAGTTATGACACCAGACATAAGCCTTATGGATAGAATAGATAAGGGACTAAGTGTTATAGATAGACCTAATGTAACTATTCCTAGAATAGCTGATAATTATGAATTTTTATCTCCTAATCTTAAAGTGTCTTTAAAGAAAATATTTGAAACTGGTGATAGATTCTTAATAGATGGAGAGTTAGATGAATTTTTAAACAATCACAACATGTGTAAAATTTGTGGGAGTATATATTATTCTAAATATAACACCTGTCCTATATGTGATGTGAATGCAAAAGTTATAGTTAAACCTCAAAAGATATCTACAAATACTAATTCTATACCATTAATAAATATTTTCAATAAAGATGATGCTGATGTATTATTTTCGGAAGGTGTATATTTAAATAAACAAGGTGACGTTATATGTGAAAATAAGAAGTTAAAGTATGAAAAAGGTTATAGATATTATTCTATGCAAGGCAATATTATAAAAGATGGAAATGATAAATTTAATTTAATTGATAAGAAAAGAGGGTCTTCTATCTCAATCAAAGAAGATTCTATATATTACATCAGTAGAAATAATGAATTAATAAAAATGTTAATAATAAATAATTCAACATATCCAAAAGTAATTACCAAGACAGCTAATAACGTGTATTTTGAAGTAGAAACTGAAAAAGAATTTTGTGTTTTAAATGACTATGGCTCTTTTAAGATAATTAATGTAAATGGTTATAACTATGAGTTGAGATCAGAAGACAAAATTTTAAATTATGGGATTCATTATGATAATACAAATAATTTATGGTTAGTTGTTTACGAGAATGAAAAATCACAGTTTAAAACATTTGTTTTTAAAAATAATATACTAGAATTTGAAAATGATACATTCAAATATATAGGGAGTCTAAGCAATTTATGTTTTGAAAATAAGATAATGTTTAAACCTTCTGATAAAAAAATAATAGCGTTTAGATTTGATAAAAACATATATAAAGAATTTGAATGTAGTATTGTATCAGAGGATAGCAAACTATCTAGGAGAAACGGTAAATTCGTAATTATAAATGAAAAAGAAATATATAGGTTTGGATAGTACGTAACAGGTGGATTAATATAGTAATATACTATGAACAGTCCACCTAGCATGGAATAATACCCAATGAAAGACTGATTTTAAATAATCAATAAAAAGGAGGAATAATGAATTGTAATAAATGTAATTTTTATAGTAACAGGAGCAATCAAGAAAGTGAAGTTAAATTTTGTAATGATAAAGAAGAATTTACGAATGGACTAAACGGTGATTTATGTTGTAGATATCATCCAGATGCAGTTTTAAAAATTGAAGGTGTAAATATGGAGAATTTTGAAACTGTCATGAATGAGTTTTACAGGAAAGAAAGCTATGAGAAAATTAGAAAAATAATAAATAATACGCTATATTTTGATGATAGCTCGGATTATGGAACTGCGTTATGGCAAGCACTAGAGATTATCGAGCCAGAGTGGTTTAAAGATGACTTAGAGCCAATATTAGAGTATATTGAAAAGTAGAGACTATTAATTTAGTCTCTTTTTATTTATTTTTAAATAAAGTGTTGACAAATTAATATATACGTGGTAGAGTAGTAACAAATCAAAGGAAACTAAATTTAAGGAGATGATTAGTATGTATTTAGGTAAAAAAGTATTATTAACAAATGGAAAAGAATATGATGTTGAGAAAGTTAAGAGAACTAATTTTGTAGGAGTTGCATTAAATGGAGATAGATATGATATTCCACTTGCCATGATTGATAAAATAGTAGGAGATTCTACGAGTTTAAACATAGAAAGCTATGATCCTAAGCAATTGAAGAAAGGTCAGTTATTTTGGATAAATAAAGGTGGGAATGCAATTACCTTTATATTTGATAGCTTAAAAAATAGTAAAATATTAGGAATTAATCCTATCAACAAAGGGATTGTGAGAATTGATAATAGTTTTCAAATTGGAATATTTGAATAAATTAAATTTAAAGGAGGAACAAAATGTTTAAATGTCCTATATGTAGAAAAATCTCAAGTGGAAAAGCTTGGCAGGAGGAAACAAAAGGTAACTACGAAATTGGAGAATTAGTTGCAAATATTTCATATAATAAAGATAATGCTTTCTTCTATTGTCCTGTATGTCATGGCGAATCAGATGGGGAATATATAGAAGTCGGAGATAAAACGATATTAATTTCCAAAAATGAGTATCATAAATTGTTAGAATATAAGGAAAATTATAAAAATTTAATGAATGAAACAGATGCGGGCAATAAAAATCATGATAAACATCTACAGCATTTAGAAGACAGACTAGAAATTGGTGAAAACCTATTGAATGACGCTCAAAACAAGCTTGGAGGGTTGGAATATCTAATATTAACCCATGTGGTCAAATCATAGACCATCTTAATAACGAGGAGGATTAAAATGAAATCTAAACAGAAAAGATTGTGCATTCAATGTGAGTATAACAACAAGGTGTATTGCAACAAATTATTAACGGATAATATGGATATTAAAATTGAAAAATGTCATCATAATTCAGTGTATCGAAGATGGCTGGAGGAAAATATTAGCAAAGTAGAAGCATCTTTAAATCTACTCAATGAAAATGATACTAGGATCAGATTAGAGAATAGATTAACCGTTCTCCAAATGTGCTTGAGAAAGTACAATGAGGTATAAGTTAAGAATATTCTTCCTCAAGGTCAACATGGAGTTACGTGGTTTGTCTATTTACAATACTAATAGTCTAGTAGATGCTAAAAGGCATTTAGATATGGTATTAGATAATCACAGACATGAGGTCGAGTTGTATTATATTTTAAATAATAAGACCAATGAAATAATTGAAGAGTGTGAAAAGAGTGAAGTAGAAGAGACTATTGAATTTGGATTTTAAAAGGAGGGAGTTATATGGATAAAAAGATATCTAGAGCTCGGTTTAACTACTTAAGTGAAAATATTGGAATTTTAAATGATATGGTACATTTGCCGAATGGTGAATATACTATAGTAATAGGAGAGAGCAACTTAACCTCACAAATAGAACTGCTAAGAAAAGCAGTTAGGTTGTTTGAGGATAACACTGGATTAAAATTAATTGTAAAATAAAAACTACATTTATTAGAGTTAGAAAAAATAGAATCAGATAGGTTAAAAAGCGTGAAGGATCTAGAGAAATATTTAGAGCCTAATATAAAATTGTTGACAATAGTTATATAATAGTGTATACTCTATGTATAGTAGATAATAAATTCAAGGGAGGAAGGAAATGGAAAATTTAGCAAAGGATTATTTGAGGTGTAAGTTAGGATTAGTCAGGTTAGAATTAATTATGTTAGGAAATCCATCTGAAATTAAATCCCCAGAAAATAATCTTAGACAAGAAGAACGTACATCCTATATGAATAGAATGAATGAAATTTATTTAAAAATATTTATATTAACGAGTGATTCTAAGAAGATTAAATTTCAAGAAGCTTTAATTTTTCAGATAGAAAATAACTTGAACAAAGATTTATTAAATCTACAAAATAAATTTGATTCCTAATTTAGTGGGGAAATAAAAATGAATTATTATCCTCATAAGCATAATTGTATATCATTATAAATAAATCAAAGGGGTTGATTAATATTTTTACATTAAAACTGAAAAGAAAAAATAAAACAGAGAGAGTTAGTCAAGTTGAGTTAAAATTAAAGGACAATCTTAAGATTGTAAATACTGAGCAAAGTATGAAAGATATTCTTAACAAATATGAAATTGAAGATATTAAAGTTAATATTGATGGGAAGTTCTATCCAATATGGAATTTATATTTTAAAGATTTCACTCAATCATTTATAGTAGAGGGAGTTGGGAAGGATGATAAGTTGGACTAGAAGTTTACTTTGCAAGCATGAGTGGAATTATTTAAGAGAAATTAAAATATTCGACGGAGGGAAAAGACCTGTTAAGATATACCAAATCTATATTTGTAAAAACTGTCTAAAAAGAAAGAAGATAATACTAGCATGAAACCTACATTTTAATTATATTAGATAATAGGAGGTGAATCATGATTGAACTTAAAATTGCATTTTTATTCTTAGGGATATTTTTCAGTATTGTTAATTTTGCAAAAATGACTAGAAAGTCAGAAGAAATATCTAGTATAAGTTTTATACTACAAACAATAGGCATCGTTGGATTTATAACATTACAATTTAAATTATTACACTAGGAGAATATAATGAAAATAACAGTTTTTTACAGAAGTAATGAGGCTAGTAATAGATATACATCTTCAACTAGAAGTGAGACAGATCTTAAAATTAAAGAATGGGATAAAATAGATATCAAAGTAGGTTATGAAAATTTGGATAAGAGAAAATATCAAAATTATTTTAAGAAATTTGGAGTTCCAGAGTATGTTTTCGTTTGGCATGATGAAGAAATCTTAATTGATTATATTAAAGAAAACTATCCAGCTACAAAAATAGAGTTAATGTGCGGAAAAGATAGGGAATACAATCATCCAGATCACACGTATGATAATACAGGAAGTAGTTTTACTATCTATAATAGAATAGTGAATATAGTAAATACCAATATTGAAAAAATCATTATATTTAAAATTAAAACACACTCTCTTACAATTGAAAAAGAAGAGCTACCAATAAATAAGTTACAAGACAATCATTACAGAACAGAATTAGAAGCTAAAGATGCGTTTAAGTTATTTCTGGAAAGAAATATAGAAACCTGCGAAGAGGGCATAGAAAGAAATAATAGGACTATTAAAAAGTATACTGAAGTTTTAAAAAGTATATAACAGGGGGGTATAATGGAAGATTTTGGAATGATTGATTTTGAGAAAACTCTCAGCTTAATTAAAAAAGATGAAGTAAAGGAAATAATATGTTATAAATCTAAGGACGGACAAGTATTTGAAACTAAATTATTAGCAGAGCGTCGGAATGAACATTTGAGATTACAAGACGACTCTATCGAGGAACTTGTGGATTTTATAAAATCAAATTTAACAATAAAAGATGAAGTTATTGATGAAATAATATATTTAGCTGAGTGTCATAAATACGATTTTAAAAGGATAGTTAGCAAATTATAATGTGATAGAAAATATGAGGGTAAAGATATTATAAGAAATCTGAATAAGCAATTAGATTTCTACGTGGATCATTATATAGAACAGTGTAAGTATAGACCATTTTCAGCTGACTCTTTCAAAAATATGTTATATGATCTAAAAGATAACTTAAAATTAGGGGTAGAATAAAAGAATACTTTCATCCACCAAAAGATAGATTAATTTCTATCTTTTTTAATTTACCTATTGACAAAATATATTAAATGATGTATAATAGTATCAAGTTAAGAAAACTTTTAGCTTGACAAATCAAAGTAAATATTGTAAAATATAAACACCTGTAAGTCTTGAACTCGAGAGAGCAAGCATTGTTGGAGGGTTATAAAATGAAAAGAGCATTTGAAATTTTAAAAACAGATTTAAGAAAAGTTAATATGGATGAAAAAGTAGAAGTATTAAAAGAATTATATAGTATTCTAATAAATAATGGATTTGAATCATGTTGTGAAGATGATAATCTAGTATTAAATAAAGAAACAGAATTAGACGAAAAAATCATAATTGTATTTAGCAATTATGAACAAGATTACAGTGAATTTGAAACTGTAACTAGTATTGATATCCAAGGCGAGGTGTTAATAAATAACGAATGGGAGGAATTAGAGACGGTTGATGACTTAGAAGATTTCTATCAATACAAAACACCTATTGCAATATTAAATACAACCATCGCCACAACTGATGGAACATATGAAATTGAGACAATAACATTAGCAGAAGCTAAAACCTTATTAAGTGGATCAAAAATAGATTCAGCTATAGGACATCAGTCAACAGCTAGTGTCATGACTACACTATTAGATGTAGACATTATAATGAATAGACAACAATTTTCCCAACAAATAGGACAACAGGCTTTGGTGTTCAAGTTGAAGGGAAGACCTGAAGAAGGTAAGATACTATCTTCCAAGGAGATTAAAGATATGGGATATGAATTCAAGATTATGACAAGAACTAAATAGGGATAACTAAATGAGCTGATTAATAATCGGCTCTTTTTTATTGTCCCTATTTAATTTTAGATAACAAAAAAGACTAATCGCTTAGTCTTTCTTGCCATTTGTGTCCTCCCTGTTAACATATACTTCATTTTTGTGCTTAAATATGCACATTTGTACACATATACTGTACAAAATAGCAAATAAAAGAGACATTTCATACCTTGTAAAAATTATTAAAAAGAAAGGACGATTTCTCGCCCTAACCCGCTCAAAAATTCTTGCTCCGAAGTGTTCTGCCATATCAAAGACCCATTGATGTTATTTTCATATATAGACAATCTAACATTAGAACACCCTTCAACTGTATTTAACCATAAACCATCGTTTAACCCTCCATCTAAAGCTACGAATGGATCGGCGGCAATAGTTCTAGTTATACCAACTGTATTAGAAACTAAAGATGTTGTTGTTAAGTGCTGTACTACTGCCTTATCAAATCTTATATCTTTAGTAACTTTATAAATTTTATCATTTGTAAATAATTCTAGGTTTCTCTGAACGTCTCCTACATTTATTGAGTCCGATGTTTGAGATTTTGATATTCCATAGAGTTTAGTACCATCTTCTTCTTCAATAAATACTATTAACATCTAACCCACCACTTGCATCAAAAGATACCACTAATGTATTGTTACCATTATCCACTATTCTAGAAACTTTTCTTACTAACTCTGTCGTAGTCCCTTCTGTAACCGACATTCTACCACCTCCTTATGAATTACTATCATCCTCTTTTAATGCTTCCATTTTGAATAAATCAGCAGAGTTAACTAACATTTCTGCAAATTCATCTTTAATTATATTACATTTTTCATACCCAATTTTCTTATCTAGAGTTTTATCTAATTTTATAATCATATTTGCAATTAATGTCTCTAATTCATCTTGCCCGACTTTATTATACACATCTACTAATAAACCGAATGTTTTTGATATAAACCATTTTAATATTTTAGCCTTCATTTTATTCACCCCCTAAGTATATATGAAATATAG
>Ga0222670_1000582_pt1 | contig 15081 bp, 14 predicted proteins | sample AntAcemetagen732_FD_181148 | JGI IMG/M metagenome (GOLD analysis project Ga0222670, IMG submission 181148) | Saline water microbial communities from Ace Lake, Antarctica - #732 | ecosystem: Environmental > Aquatic > Non-marine Saline and Alkaline > Saline | place: Antarctica: Ace Lake... | reverse complement strand
TAACAGGAGATGTTATGCTAGCAGAAGGAACAGAAATGATCATGCCAGGAGATACTGCAACTTTCACAGTGAAGCTTGTAGCGCCGGTTGCTCTTGAAGCTCAAACTCGATTTGCTATCCGTGAAGGTGGTAAGACTGTTGGAGCTGGAGTTGTTACTAAAGTTATTGCGTAATTTATAATTTCTATGGCAGACACAACCACAAAAACGAAAAAGAAGGCAGTAAAAGGTGGTGACGAAGTAAAACTTCGTATTCGCGTGCGTGCATACGAGAATAAGATTCTCGATGCCTCTGTGAAGCAAATAATGGACACAGCGTTCCGTTATGATGCTAAGGTACGAGGACCAGTTCCCCTACCTAATGAGATTAAAAAATACACCGTGAACCGAGCATCTTTTGTTTACAAGGATGCCCGCGAACAGTATGAAATTCGCATTCACAAGCGTTTGATTGATATTATCAATCCAACACCAAAAGTTATTGAAGCCCTGACAAATATGAATTTGCCTTCAGGAGTTGATATTGATGTAAAGATGGTATAGCTTCACGCTATTCATTTTAAACAAAAAACCGCCTTGGCGGTTTTTTGTTTTCCACATGTGAAAATATGGAGGAGTAAAAAGAGTTATAATAATTACAGGTATTAAAAATTATTAATCTAAGTATATTATTATGTTTTCAAAAAATAAGGATGCTTTTATGGCGGTCTTGGTAATTGCCGGATTTGCTGTTGGAGGAATATTAGGGCACGGTGGATTTTTTATGTCATCTGGAGAGTATTCAGGTAGTCAAAGTGCGTCAGTTAGTAGAGCTTTGAACTCTGTGCAAATGGAAAAGGTAAACGCAGTCAGAGCGCAATGTATGCCAGGAGAAGTATGGATAGGTGGTAATTGTGTTCCTGGAACAGGACCTGTAGCTACTGGTACTGTATCAGCTCGTACAGCGTTACCGAGCGGGAGTACTACACTCCCAGCAATGAAGGACACTGTTACAGCAGTGCGATTAGGTAATACAATAACATCTAACCAGCAACCTGTATTTCAACCTAGTACTGCACTCGGCTACCAAGCTTGTAACGGAACAAGCGCATCAGCATATGAACTATGTATGGAAATTTGTGACGATGCGGGAGGTGACTGGATTACATCATCAGGTGAAAACGGTGTAACACAAGGTTGTGTTTCTAGTCTCTCTGCTTCTGCAGCAGCAGGGACAGTCGAAGTAACATCTAACCAACAACCTGTATTTCAACCTAGTACTGCATTAGGCTATCAAGCTTGTAATGGAACAAGTGCGTCAGCGTACTCTCTATGTATGGAAGTTTGTGATGATGCAGGTGGTGATTGGACTACTTCACAAGACATCAACGGTAACGTCACACAGGGTTGTACTCCTAACGCTGTCTCATCAGTAGGCGGTGTAATAAGTACACCGATAACTGTATTTCAACCTAGTACTGCATTAGGCTATCAAGCTTGTAATGGAACAAGTGCGTCAGCGTACTCTCTATGTATGGAAGTTTGTGATGATGCAGGTGGTGATTGGACTACTTCACAAGACATCAACGGTAACGTCACACAGGGTTGTACTCCTAACGCTGTCTCATCAGTAGGCGGTGTTAATCCAATAGGTATAACCCCCTCTGTTTCAACGTATACATTTGAAAAACAAATTCGTTATGGAGACGTAGGGGTAGATGTATTTAATCTTCAACACCTTTTGGCACGACTTGGTTTCTACACAGAGGCGATAGATGGAAGGTTCGGACCGGCTACTGCTGCAGCAACAAAAGCATTTCAACGGTCAGAAGTATATGAAAAGAAGTCAAAAAAACTAACGACCGGACGACTTGTTGGAAATGGGACTCTTGCCGATTTAGATTTGGTCCTAAAAAAGCTGAGAACTTCTAATTAGTTCTAAATAATTAAATTAAACAAAAAACCGCTTCGGCGGTTTTTTGTTTAATGAGAAAGGTTATTGCCCTATCTCTTAACTATTTATTCGAGCATGCTCCCATTCTCTAGAGAATTCATAAAGTTTTGCCGATACTCCCTCCATGTCGTTAGATAATGAGTGTTTAAGATTCTTAATCATTTCAGTGTTATCTTTTGCAACTTTTGCTATTTTTTCATGAACTTCTCCATTTTTTGCTGAGTCACGATTAATTCTCATCGTTACCGCTAATCCGTCAGCAAGACTAGACAGTTCAGGCTCACTACGCAAAAGATTGGTCAAATCTTTCAATTCAAAGTAGAGTTCGTCGTATATTTCTGATATAGGCTGTTCTGGTTTGGGAATATATTGTGATTCATCCATATAATTTCTTATTAAAAATAATATATTAATTGTAGCATCTTTATCTATAAATACAGGAGTAGTATTTACTTGACTTTATTTTTAATATCCGTAAGATACCGTAGGTAAGTTGTACGTACCTTTCGAGGGACCAATGCACGAACTCTATTTTTAGAGCGTCATTGATACAACATAACAGTTGTATTTTTTTATTACATGAATAAATTTCTATTAGGAACAAAAGAACAAATGACTCAATACTTTACCGAAGAAGGTAAGGCTATTCCTGTAACTGTTGTAAACGTTGGTCCTATGACTGTAACTCAAGTTAAAACTACTGATACTGATGGATACGAAGCAGTTCAATACGGAACAGGTGTACGACGAGAGAAAAATATCAATAAACCACAACTATCAGCCTGGAAAGATCTTGGAACGTTCTGTTCAGTACGAGAATTCCGATTAGATGCACCGTCTGAATTGAAAAAAGGAGATGTATTGAACCCAGCTGACGTTCTACAAGTAGGACAAGCTATTACTGTTACGGGTGTTTCAAAAGGTAAAGGTTTCCAAGGTGTTGTAAAGCGACACAATTTCGCCGGAGGACGACGAAGTCATGGTCAAAAGCATAGTGAACGAGAACCGGGATCAATTGGATCAACAGGACCACAACGCGTATTCAAAGGAACACGTATGGGTGGACGAATGGGTTCTGACCGTGTAAGCGTAAAGAATCTGGAAGTTGTTGCTATGGATACAGAGAAAAACGTTGTATTTGTTAAAGGTGCAGTACCGGGACGTCGAGGTACATTACTTGAAATCGTAACTCAATAATTATGGAAAACTTAACTGCACAACTATATAGCGTAGAAGGAAAAGACAAGGGAACTGTTGAATTGCCAACTTCAATTTTCGGATTGAACTGGAATGCTGACTTATTGCACCAAGTAATAACTACTATGCAAGGAAATGCTCGTCTTGGAAACGCACACACAAAAGACCGATCAGAAGTTTCTGGAACTGGTAAAAAACCTTGGCGTCAAAAAGGAACTGGTAGCGCACGTCACGGATCACGCCGAAGCCCAATCTGGGTAGGTGGTGGAGCCTCTCATGGTCCTCGAAATACTAAAGACTATTCAGGAAAGATCAATAAGAAATCAAAAGCAAAGGCATTGTTTGTTGCATTGTCACAAAAGTTACGTGATGGACAAATCTTGTTTACTGAACGTGTAGAATTGTCAGAAATGAAAACAAAACAAGCTGATACTATCGTACAAGGATTGGCAACAGTTGCTGGCTTCGAAACTATCGCAACACCAAACCCTGTAAACATGTTATTAGTACTACCAGCATTTGATGAAAATGTAGCAAAAAGCTTCCGAAACCTACCGTTCGTAACTGTTCGAGATGTTCAAAGTTTGAACCCACTTGATGTTATGAAATACCGATATATTGTTATGACTTCACCAGAGGACTGTCTAGCATTTTTAAATTCAAAAATGGCTGATAAGAAATTAGTAAAAGAAACCGCATAATTGTATGGCTAAAGAAATTACAAACAACGAAATACAGCAAGTAGCACACAACAATGCTTCAAACATCTTGGGAGCTCCACGTATCACTGAAAAAGCAGCTATGGGAACAAGTGATGGCGTGTATACTTTTAATGTATCATTGTCAGCAAACAAGATTCAAATTAAGCAGGCGGTAAAAGCTTTGTATAATGTAGAAGCTGTTAAAATCAATACTATTCGTCAACGACCAACAGAAAGAAACTTTCGTGGACGGAAAGGTATGGCAAAAGCTTACAAGAAAGCATTAGTATACCTAAAAGAAGGTGACTCTATCGAGCTATAACATTTAATATTATGAAGAAACTTAAACCAACATCACCCGGAAGTCGTAATACACAGCTCGTAACATATCGAGGAGTACTTTCACGTTCAAAGCCACACGAAGCTCTTACTGTTGGAATTCGTCGAACTGGTGGACGTAACAATCAAGGACGCATAACAACTCGTCACAAAGGTGGTGGAAACAAAAGGCGTTATCGAATGATTGATTTCTTGTATAACAAGAAGGATGTTACAGCAAAAGTTGAGTCTATTGAGTATGATCCAAACCGAACATCATTTATTAGCTGTATTGTATATGCTGATGGTGAGCGACGATATATAATTACTCCTCAGAAAGTAAAAGTTGGAGATAAGGTTATCGTAAAGGAAGAAGCTCCAATCGAACCAGGAAACCGAATGCTACTAAAGAGTATTCCAGTTGGAACATTTGTATATAATGTAGAACTAAAGCCAGACGGAGGAGCAAAACTTGCTCGATCAGCTGGATCATATATTCAAGTTTCAGCTCACGATGAAGGAATGACTTCATTAAAAATGCCATCAGGTGAAGTTCGAAAGGTACAAAGTATCTGCTGGGCATCAATCGGAGAAGTTTCAAACTCTGAGCACAAGCTTGTGAAGAAAGGTAAAGCTGGACGTAACAGGTGGCTTGGAATTCGTCCAACAGTTCGTGGTTCTGCAATGAACCCTGTTGATCACCCTCATGGTGGTGGAGAAGGACGTCAAGGTATTGCATTGCGACGTGGTCCAAAGACTCGTCAAGGTAAGCTGGCTTATGGTGTGAAAACACGTAAACCAAAGAAATACTCAAACAATAATATCGTTTCACGACGTAAGACAAAACGATAGCATTTGCTTTTTAATTATAATTTCGTATAGTACACAGATAATATGCCAACAATTAATCAACTCGTAAAAAAAGGAAGAAAGAAGATCGCAAAGAAATCTCAAGCGGTAGCACTTCGACGTGGGTTTAATACATTGGCTAACAAGCCAACACACTACCCAGCTCCTTTTAAACGAGGTGTATGTACAAAAGTTTCAACAACTACTCCAAAGAAACCTAACTCGGCTCTTCGAAAGATTGCTCGTGTTAGATTAACTAACGGTATGGAAGTCACAGCTTATATTCCAGGTATGGGGCACAACCTGCAAGAACACAGTGTAGTATTACTACGTGGTGGTCGTGTGAAGGATCTTATTGGAGTACGTTACACTGTAGTTCGTGGTGTACTTGATGCACAAGGTGTAGACGGACGAAAACAATCACGATCTCGTTACGGTGCTAAAAAACCTAAAGAGTAATATTTATTAAACTAATAGAGTAAGTGATCCGAGAGGTGAACTGAAGAAATTCTATGCGAAAGCCAATTAAACGAAAAAACAAAGTAGTAGCCGATTCAGTATATAATTCTGAACGAGTATCACGTTTCATTAACTACGTTATGCTTGACGGTAAAAAAGAAACTGCACGAAAGATCGTGTACGGAGCTTTTGATGTTATTAAAGAAAAGACAGGAAACTCAAATCCACTTGAAATTTTTGACGCAGCACTTAAAAATGCGAGCCCGGTTATGGAGGTTCGATCACGAAGAATTGGTGGTGCTAACTACCAAGTTCCAGTTGAAGTTCGACCAGAACGCCGAAATCAATTAGGAATGCGATGGATTTTAACAGGAGTACGAAACCAAAAAGGCGGAAAGACATATCAAGTTCTAGCTGATGAATTAATTGCAGCAAGTAACAATGAAGGTCAAGCAGTTAAGAAGAAAGAAGATACACACCGAATGGCAGATGCCAACAAAGCTTTTGCACATTTCGCTTGGTAGCAAAGAAAACCCGAAAGGGTTTTTTTGTTACACAGAATATTTATTGCAATACACAAGTTTAAGTGTTATACTGGAGATATATTATGAAACCCATCTACATCAAGCTCACTACTATAATTGCAATATTCGCACTCTTCTTCCTCTATGGTGCAGTCGTAGTATTTGCCGTACCACCTACAACACAATATTACCCAGCAGAAATACTTGATCCTCTATGTGTACCTGGTGGTGCTAACTGTTCAGTGACTACAGGTTGGCAATTTGATACAGTAAATGACTTTGTTTACAATGATACTGATTATATTGGTATCGGGACAGATGCGCCGACAGTTGAACTGGATGTTGTAGGGGATTTTCAGCAGACAACTACACTACCTTCGGGGGGGTTTCAGTTCTTTAAATCAGGAGACTTAAGCACATTTAATGCAGATGAAGGTTGGGGAGTCGTTATGGGTACACCTATTATTGGTCAAAATCCACCAGTATCTATTGCTTACCTCGTTTTAGATCTGAATGGAGGACAGCCAACAATGGATATGTCTGTCGGCGATAGTACATATAGTTTAGAAATAGATTTGGATACGAGTGATGGTGGTATTAACATTGATGCTGATGGTGGTGGAGCTATTATTATTGATAGCGAAGGATCTGCTTCATTTAATGCAGATACAGGTCTAAATATAGACTCAGAAGCAGAGCTATATTTAGACTCTGTAAATAATATGTATCTAAATACAGATGCTGATCTATTCATCAGTTCAAGAAGTGCCTGGTATGGAGGCGTAAATGATGGTACGACCGACCCTGGCACATATCGCTCTGATTTTACTCACGACCCCTACAATGCAACCCCTGCTATAGTTTGGGAGCTTAAAAACAATCAAAATTATGCGATGGGTTTTGCTGCTCTTGATGAAGTTGGTAAAAGGTATGCAAATATTTTTTATGGTGAGCTTGATGCAGGTAATATCATAGAAGATATTACACGTATTGGGGCCACTGATGTAGGTGCCAGCACTATGTTTATGTATGACAGGCCGAATGGTTACCGAAACTATTCTAACGTAAATTCATCTGGCATAACTATGCAAACACAAGATGGTTCTGGTACATATACTTTAGACTTAGGGATTGATGGAGATGTACATGCAACTGTCCTCGAAGGAGGAGCAACAACCCTCTCAGTAGACGCCAACGGAAACATCATCCGAACACCTTCAGACGAAAAACTAAAAGCTAACATAGAAAGCCTAGACGACAGTCTAGAACGAGTACTAGCACTCAATCCTGTATCATACACATGGAAAGACCCACAACGTTTCGGAGATCAAATTGAAATCGGATTTATTGCTCAAGAGATAGAAGAGATAGTTCCAGAAGTAGTACGTTCAGGGGGTGAATACAAGTCAGTAAACTATCAAATTCTTACAGCGCTAAATGCTGGAGCTATCAAAGATTTAGCAGGACAGATTAATGAGCGAGCACTAAAATTTGTAGACAATGTAAAAGAAATATTTGTAAAGAAAGTAACTACAGAAGAGTTATGTATTGGTGACGTGTGTTTTGATGAAGATGAAGCAGAAGTTTTGAAACAAATTGTCAGTGATGGAGAATATAATTCTGAACGAGACGACGAAGATCAGAATGGAAATAATGAAGAAGATTCTGAAATTGAAGAGCAGGAAGAGGTTACTGTTGTTACGGAAGAAGTTGAAGAAGTTGAAGAAGTTGAAGAAGTTGAAGAAGTTCAAACGGAGGAAGTTACGGCAGAAACTGAAACAGAAGCAGAAGTGGTAGCTGAAGAGGAGGTTATCGTAGAAGTTGTAGAAGAAGCTGACGAACCTGAAGAAGAAGGGACGGAAGAAGTAGTATAGTCTCTCGCACTATTCTGAGCTATAATAAGACTACTATAGTCTTATGCAAAAAGTCGTTTCCTATTTTAAACAGAAAATAACTCTCAGAATTACAAGTCTCGCAATACTACTTGCAGCGGTGTTACTATTTTCTGTAACCACTATTTTTGCTGCACCACCCGGAACACAATACAATCCAGCTGAAACACTTGACCCAAGCTGTCTACCAAGTGATGTTAATTGTTCTGTTGATATTTCAAGTACTGGAGGCGACATCACTATTGGAGACGATGTTATTTCTGGAACAGCAGATCGTATTCTATTTTTAGATGATGCAGGAAATTTGGATGATAGTGCCGACTTATTATGGGATGACGCAAACAAGATTTTTGAAGTTGGAGATGTTTCTGGATTGGCGAATGAAACATACTTCAGTCTTGATGATGCAAGTCAAAATATTACATTACTTAATTATCCAGCAGCTGACTACTTATTTAGTGTTAGTTCTGACCCTTTAATGGGAGGCTTAATTCCAGGAGGGGCTATGGGTTGGTCTAAGACATCAACTGGCGAAGGAACTTCTTTAGTACTTGGTGACCTTACTGCGACAGGAGGTGCTGACGTTCAGGGAAGTTTTGCTTACAGTAATGCTACTCAGTCTAATATTGCTGCGGTTACCGTAAAGTCGGATCGTTTAAATGCAAGTTACACAACAACAACAGGGGGTGATGGTGGTACTGATTCTGTTGATCATGGGATACGCTTAATTGGTGATGAACTTATTATTGATTACAGAAACGACACACAAGGCATAAGTCAAAACATTCAGCTTACTGACACAGGTATTAACATTAGATCTCTAGAAGAGATTCTAATTGGAGATGTTGGTACCGACGCAAACGGAACTATGCTAACGATTAATGATGAGAATGAAATTTTCAATGTTTCAGCAACTCCAAATACTGGCTACACAAATATTTTTGAAACGAGTAATAATATTGCAGGAGTCGCCCTAGAAGGCTCTGCTCTTTTGCATACAAAAGATGCGACAAACGAGAAGGCTATGATTTTTGCGGGGGACGGTACGGCAATTGGCAGAAGTGATACAACACTATATCTTGGATATTTTGATGACACACTAGATAATACATCTACGGCTATTCTGGAGCCTGACTACATATCACTTATTCTGAATAGTAATACAGGAGATGATGTTGAAGGTGGTTTTATTGCTGTACCGGCACAAACTAGTATTGGGTATGTAAATGCTACTGCTGAGATGACTTCCGGGTTATCATTTCAGGAAGATCTTGCTTTCTTGGAACATCGAAATACTACAACACTTGTTGCAAGCTCTATACAAGTAGATGAATCAGGTATCCTCTCTACTATTTATGGTGGAGGAACTACAAGTTTCACTGTTAACAACACTACAGCAGGTCAAAATCTTCTTAACATAGCAGATACTGGAGTTGTTACGTTCAATTCTGCATATTCATTCCCTTCATCAGATGGATCATCTGATCAAGTATTGCAAACTAACGGTACAGGAACTTTGTCTTGGGTAGATATGACCGCTTCGCAAGGTGAGCCTGTAACAAACTACCGTCTTGCTCGAGAATTAAATGTTCCTTACAAAGAAGAGAATACACAAGTTGTTCAAATACCTGAGTTTGATGATCCTGTGGCACCTGACGTATATGATGTTGGAGGGTCTAATGATCTTATATATATCGAAGAGCATGATATTTTATTTTCTCCTGTCCGAAACGATCCGCCAGCTTTTGTACGATTCAACAATCCCGACGATCTTACAGATTATACATATTTCGAACTGACGGGTATGGGTGATTACTCTCATCCTGATAGTGTGACGTATTCAGAACATACAGGTAAAATTTATGCACCTCTATCAGATTATGGTTACAATGAGAATAATCTGCGCATTGTTGAAATTGACCCAGTAACACTGGCGTATTCATTAGTTATTGATTACGATATCGGCGAACCGATCGGAGGTCCTAAAGCAACTATAGTAGACAATCATATTTTTGTAACAAATTCGTACTATACTCCCGGGGTATATAAATTTAATCTCGACACATTTAATTTTGTAGATGATGCCGTATTTGTTTCAGAAACAGACAATGGTCTTTCTCCTATTGAAACTGATGGAACACATATTTATGTTCACACTTATTTTAACTCGACTACTCATACTGTAGGTAAAATTAACGCTGACACTATGATTGTTGAAGATACGGCGGTATATAATCCTGGTACTTATTCTGGAAGCTCTAGTGGGTCATATGATGACATGGTGGTCTGGGGTAATTACATTTATGTAATTCTGGGTGATTTAGATGTTGGTTTCAATAACATTGTAAAAATTAATAAAGATGATTTAACTGATCGCACCTATCTAGATCTCGGCGGAGACTCTACGGCTCTGGCAGGTATTTTTACTGATGGAAGATACATATACTATGGAGGGCAAGGCAATACTCTTGGTCGCTTCGACCCAGAAACAAATACTGGTGAACTGTATGACGCTAGTGATTTTCCAGGGTCGAGTATTAATGAACTTACGACTGACGGTAGTCGTATCTTTTTCACTGGATACGGAGCTCTTCCTGTCTCAGGCACCGGCTTCGTCGGCCGCCTCTCATTCTTCGAAGGCCTTATCGAAACCTACGTTCTTGACGCAAATGGAAACAAGCTAAGTACACTCGACAAAGTAAATTCACGAATGGGTATTAATAATGGCACACCTGATTACACACTGGATGTAAATTACAATGGAGCAGGTATTGTATCACGGTTCACCTCAACTGACGGTAACTGTACTATTAACCCAGCAGTCGTAGGTGGTATCTCATGTTCATCTGATGAGACATTGAAAAAGGATATCGAACCAATTGAAGAATCTCAACTAGACAAACTAAGTCAAATTTCACCTGTTGAATATCATTGGAAGAATGATGAAAACCAGGATGAAAAAACATTTGGATTCATCGCTCAAGACGTTCAAGAAATCTTACCTGAGCTTGTTTCTCTTGATCCAACAACACAAAAACTAACGATGTCATATGCTGGACTTGCCGTACCTCTTGTTGGTTCAGTTCGTGAACTCGGGCTTCGCTTAGCATCGCTTGAAGCTTTGAATGATTTAAATATTAATGGAAATACTAACAAGATTACAAAACTCTTTAATGATTTCTTGCTTACAACGCAACGAATTGTAATTAACGGACTTGTAGAAATTAAACAAGCAACTATTGATCGATTATTTGCAAAACGAGTTGAAACTGAAACATTCTGTATTGATGATCTATGTATCACAAAAGATGAGTTCAAGACTATTCTAGATGCAAGCGACCTAATAGAGAGAGCAGAAGATATATTTGACGGGATGGAGAGGGAGTCACTAGAAGAAAATTTGGAAGAGGGTGCGGAAGATACAGCTACTGAAGATGATGATGAAAAAGAACTAGACGATGAACAAGTTGATACTGAGACTTCAGAAGATGGCCTTAGTTCAGTAGATGGTTCAAGTAGTGAATCAGAAATACAGGAAGAGTCTGATGACGCTACTGAGAATCAAGAAGTGGACGTCGAAGAAGAGGGTGCTGAGTTAGACGAAACTATAGAAGAGGATATTTTGGAGACTGAAACTGAAGAAGAAGGTGTTACAAAGGAAACAGAAGATAATAGTGAAATTACAGAGGGAGCTATAGAAACCGAGGAAGAAACACAAGGAGTTCCAGTAGATACAGCCGAAGAGTCTAATGTCGTAGAAGAAGAGGTAGAGGAGGAAATTGATCCAGAGCCCACTAAAGCTATTGAAAATACTGAAGAGTCAGATACTGAACCAGAGCCTACACCAGAACCTGACCTAGAACCAGAAGACACTACTCCAAAAGAGTAAAATCACCGTAATTACGGTGATTTTCATTGCATTTTTAAGTGATTTCAGATATAGTTGGCGTATTGTTTGGGTCATATATGACCTTTTTTACATATAATATTACTCAATTAATCTATATATATATGGAACGCGACTACCCATTAGAAAGAGTTAGAAATTTCGGTATTATTGCCCACATTGATGCGGGTAAAACTACTACAACAGAACGTGTATTGTTTTACACTGGTGTATCTCACAAAATTGGTGAGGTTCATGATGGTGATGCTACTATGGACTGGATGGAACAAGAACAAGAGCGAGGTATTACTATTACTTCTGCTGCTACTACTTGTTTCTGGAAGCCGTCGTATGATGCAGATAATGAAGAACTAAAACATCGTTTCAATATTATTGATACACCGGGCCACGTAGATTTTACTGTTGAGGTAGAACGTTCTCTAAAAGTTTTGGATGGTGCTGTAACAGTTTTCGATGGTGTTGCTGGTGTTGAACCACAATCAGAAACAGTTTGGCGACAAGCTGATAAATATGGTGTTCCTCGCGTATGTTTCATTAATAAGCTAGACCGAACAGGTGCTAGTTTTGAGCGATCATTTAAGTCTATTCTTGACCGACTTACAAAAAATGCCGTACGATTTCAGTTACCTTGGGGAGAAGAAGATCAAATGCAAGGTATTATCGATCTTATGAATATGAAAGCCTACTCTTTCGAAGGAGAAATGGGTGCGCAAGTTATTGAGCAAGAAATTCCAGAAGAATATAAAGCTGCTGCTAACAAATATCGTGGTGAAATGATCGAAAAGATTGTAGAAAACGACGAGGTAGCTATGAACAAATACCTAGAAGGCGAAGAGGTAGATATGGCAACATTGAAAAAGCTTACACGCGAAGCTGTAATCGCAAACCAATTAGTACCTGTATTTGCTGGAACGGCTCTTAAAAACAAGGGGGTACAGTTAGTATTGGATGCAGTTATTGACTACTTGCCAGCTCCTACTGATGTACCAGCTATTAAAGGTACTGACCCAGAAACCGGAGAAGATCTAGAGCGACCAAGTTCAGATGATGCACCTTTTGCTGCTCTTGCTTTTAAAGTTGCAACTGATCCATTCGTAGGACAATTAATTTTCTTCCGTGTGTACTCAGGAACACTTGAGTCAGGTTCATATATCTACAACTCTCGAACAGGAAACAAGGAACGTATCGGACGAATCTTACTTATGCATAGTAATGAACGAGAAGAAGTAAAGAAAGTATATGCAGGAACGATTGCTGCCGCAGTGGGATTGAAAGAGACCATTACTGGTGATACTATTTGTGATGAAAATCACAAAGTGTTACTAGAAGGTATTGATTTCCCAGAACCAGTGGTTTCTTTAAAGATTGAACCAAAGACAAAAGCCGATCAAGAAAAAATGGGTATGGCGTTAGCACGTTTGTCAGCAGAAGATCCAACTTTTAAAGTTACAACTGACTCAGAAACTATGGACACTATTATTTCTGGTATGGGAGAACTTCACTTGGAAATTTTAGTTGATCGTATGAAACGAGAGTTCAGCGTTGAGGCTAATGTAGGTAAGCCACAGGTAGCATATCGTGAGACTATCATAGGTAGCGCTGATGTTGAAAACAAGTACGTTAAACAGTCAGGAGGGCGTGGTCAGTATGGTCATGTGAAAATCCGTGTAACACCGCTTGAAAATCCTGGAACTATTCCAGAAGATTTGGCAAAAAATGTTACTCGCGAAGAGCATTTCGAATTCACAAACAGCATCAAAGGGGGTGTTATTCCTCAAGAATACATCAGTGCGTGTGTGAAGGGCTTCAAGGAAGCTATGAACCGTGGAGTTGTTGCTGGATATCAATTGATTAATGCAGCTGTGGATCTATATGATGGTTCTTACCATGATGTTGATTCAAATGAAGTTGCCTTCAAAATTGCATCAAGCCAAGCTATGCAAGATGCGGTAAGGCAAGCTCAACCAGTTCTTCTAGAGCCTATGATGAAGGTTGAAGTTACTGCTCCAGAAGAATTTCTTGGAGATATTACAGGAGATATTTCAAGTAAACGTGGAATTATCGAAGGTACAGAAGATCGAGGTATGATTAAAGCAATTAATGCTGTTGTTCCACTGTCTGAAATGTTTGGATACATGAATAACTTGCGGTCAATGACTTCAGGACGTGGAGCCTTCACTATGGAGTTCTACCGATATGATGTTGTACCTAAAAATGTCGCTGATGATATTGTAAAAGCACGAACATAATCAATCATTAGGATTAAACAAAAAACCACCCAAGGGTGGTTTTTTTTGTTTGTTTATTAATAGGTTGACTTTCAGGTTTCAATGTGCTAATATATATATGTGAGTGAAGAGTTTTCTCTTTATTTTCAACAATAAACAAATGTCCTCACGAACCTCGGCCTCTGGTCGGGGTTTTGTGTTTATTGACTGACATTTAAATTCACGGTACGATAGTGAAGTAAACCTTATTAAAGGTGGCTGACGGCGACACTCACATAGGACATTTGTTTGGAGCTCGTTTTCGTCGGCCACTTTTGATCGGGTTTTTTTGTTTGCCCAATTTCTTATAATTTATTAATAATATAGTGCACAATTGGATTTAAGTTTTTTGCCAAGTGATACATACGATAGGTTCCATCTTCACGAAAGGTAACAATGTGCGACTGTTCTAACTTCCAAAGATGTTTAGAAGTGTTATGAAACGATGTTCCAATATGTTCAGAAATAGAACCAACAGATGCGTATTCGTGTCCACGTAAGTATTCCAAGATTGCTAAACGATATTTGTTCGCTGTTGCCTTAAGAAGTAGTTCGTTTCGTACAAATTTTTTTGGAAGTTGTTTTTTTGCCATAATGCTCTTTGATTTAAACATTACACGTAATAGTTATTCTTTCTCTATGTAACTATTAGCGCTAATAGTTACATAGTAGCACAAAAAGATAAATTACTTTTCCACAGAAATAACTTTTTTACATTGTGTTACGCGCGTAACTTACGGATAATATAAGTATAGAGGCGATGGAGACAACGGGTCGGCATCATCGCGCATATTATAAATTTTTTTTTCATATTATTATGGCAGCAAAAAAGAAAGCAGCAGCAAAGAAGAAGCCGGCAGCAAAACGAAAGCCAGCTCCACGAAAGAAATCGGCTCCAAAGAAGCGAGTAGCAGCAAAGAAGAAGGCCGCAGCTAAAAAGAAGCCAGCAGCTAAAAAGAAGCCAGCAGCTAAAAAGAAGCCAGCAGCAAAGAAGAAGGCCGCAGCTAAAAAGAAGCCAGCAGCAAAGAAAAAACC
>Ga0222670_1000578_pt1 | contig 15146 bp, 11 predicted proteins | sample AntAcemetagen732_FD_181148 | JGI IMG/M metagenome (GOLD analysis project Ga0222670, IMG submission 181148) | Saline water microbial communities from Ace Lake, Antarctica - #732 | ecosystem: Environmental > Aquatic > Non-marine Saline and Alkaline > Saline | place: Antarctica: Ace Lake... | reverse complement strand
AAATCATGGAACTTATCAGTAATGAATTTAATGTAACTATTGATGATATTAGTTATACCATATGCAAGAAACCAAATGATATTATAACATCTCATTGGGTTATTCCAAAATTATCAACAGATTTTGAAACACTAAAAAAAGTAGTTGAACAAGAAAAGTTTAAAAAATATACTAATGTTGTAGATGGCAAAACTCATAGAATTGTAGATTCTGCACCATATAAAGATAGTTGGTTTAGATTACCTTACCAAACATCAGAAGAAAAAGAACTCATGCATAAAATTAAACAAGGAAAAACTGCACATTTCTTCATTCATGATATCATGGAAGATGCACAACCGTTCATATATGATTGCCCAACACAAGAAATTAAAAGTCTCAAAATATTATCTGATTCACCTAATGCTACTAATCTTAAAGAAATTGAGCGAATGGCTTTAAAACTTGGTTCTTTCTTTGATTCTTTTGACGAATGGGTAAAACTAGGAATGATTATTCATTATGAAACAAATGGTAGTGATGAAGGTTTAGAATTATTCGATAAATTATCTCAAACTTTTGATAAATACGATGGGGTGCAAGCTGTTTCCAAACAGTATTACACATGTAAATATACTAAATCAAATGCAGTTAAAATTGGTAGCTTGTATAAATGGTTTTATGATGCTTTTCCAGAAGATAAAATGACAAGTTTTTTAACTAAAAATAATGAATATATGACAACCAAAGAAAAGTTTGAAAAGTTGGTTTTTATGCTTAATAATCCTATTTGCTTTGTAATTGAACATGAGAATGCTATTCAAATGGTGAAACTTAATGAACTTAAAATCTGGGCGAAAGGTAAGTTTCCTAAAATTAACACAATTGACGAAGATAATGCTATGCATCTTAAGAACAAGAAAAAAGACTTTATTGATTTATGGTTAGAAGATCCAAACCACAGAACAAAAGACGAAATGAAATTTGACCCCAAAATGATTGACGATAATAAATATAATATGTATAAAGGTTCTGTGTATAGTGTGTGTGATAGTAAGATAGATGAAACTAATAATATTTTCTTCAAGCTATTAAAACATATTTCAAATGACCCTGTAGTATATGAATACTTTAAGTGTTGGATTAGTCATATCGTCAAAACACCATACAAAAAAACTAACGTTGCTATTATCTTATATTCTATGATTGGTGGTGTTGGTAAAAATGCAATTACTGATGCGTTGTGTAAATTGTTTAAAAATTATTCTGGTCATATTGAAAATATTGATGATATTACCAAAAACTTTAACTCACATTTAACCAACAAATTATTTATTTATGGTGATGAGATTAATGCAAATGCAAAAAAGGTAAGTGATAAACTAAAACAAGTTATTACAAGACCAAAACAAAATTTAGAAAAAAAAGGGATTGACTCAATTGAGATTGATGATTATTCTAATTATATCTTTACAACAAATAATGAGAATTGTTTCAAAATAGAAGAAGGCGACCGCCGATTATTAATGGTGAAATGTCCAGATAAAGCATTAGAAAAGGAAGATTACAAAGCTTTCTATAATTATATCAACAATCCTAATAACATCTGTGACCTTTATAATTATTTCTTAACATATGATAATAGTAAGTATGAAATTGGTGTTGATAGGGTGATTATGACCGCTTATAAAAAGCAACTAGCCTACGAAAACACACCAGCTTATACAGAAATGTTTTACAAAGAGCCAGGCCAATATGCGGGTCAGTGTATCTCATCAACTCACCTATTAGATATGGCTAAGGATTATGCGAAGAAAAACTATCTTTCTTCCAACTTTACAATGACAACGTTTGGAACTCACACTAAAGAATTATTTAACGACTATGTGAAGAGAAGCAATGGTATTAAATATGACTTTAGAAACTTATCAACAACTAAATTTAAGGAGCATCTATACAAGAAGAATAAGGATTATTATTTATATGTTAATAATTTAGAAAGCGATTATGAACCAAAGTTTGAAGAAAAAGCAATAGAAAAGGATGTTGTGAATCCGTTGGATGCTTAGACGATATCTAATGCTATGCATCTTACAAATCTTTTTATTATATTATATATTACATAATAAAATCATTTCCTTTAGAAATTAATAAATTCTTTGAATTTAAATATAATGTAAATTGAATGAGATGGAAAACGGAAGGGTTCATGATATTTGGAAGGGTTCAAAAAACAAACCCTTCCATTTTTATATATCTATGTTGTCTTCATTTTTATTCTATATATTACCTTTCTTTCTATAAAATGAATAAGATATAGTATATAATTATAGGGTAAATAATGAATAAGGTTACAAGTTGGAAGGGTTTGGAAGGGTGGAAGGGTTAAAACCATTTTAATTCAAAAAAAATATTTTGTTTTATAAAATTTAAATTCCAAAATGAATTATTTTCGGTCAAAACCCTTCCATTTAAGTCCAACCCTTCCGCAAACACACTTAAAGCAATACTAACTTATTAAGTAATGGAATCAATGACATTTGAACAATTTCAAGAGAAATTCAAGCCTAATACTCAACGTTTAACAGCTCAAAAAGAATTAGATGTTTGGAACATTAAACAGGAATACAAAGCAATTCATAATTTTTACATTGACAGAGGTAAGATATTTAAGAACAAGTATGAAGAGGCTAGATACAAGATTTTAAAGTGGATTATTACATGTGCTACTTATGACACAGAAGAAGGTGATCTAATTAGTGAGAAGAATGATGAGATGTTAAAAGATGCCGGTAGATTGCTATATGAATTCGATGGAATGAAAGGAATGCACGATAATTTAGTATGGGCTTTTGTTCCAACGAGATATAGAAGAAATATTGACTGTGTATGGTATGGTATTGGTGAATGGTCATCTTAAAATATTAGTTTAAACAAAAAAATAATCTAGATTTTATTATATATGAACAAAATATATAATGATGACTGTTTTAATGTTTTCAAAGCCATTGACGATAAAATGATTGACATGATTTTAGTGGATTTACCATACGGACAAACTGCATGTGATTGGGATATTTGTATTGATTTAAAAGAAATGTGGAAAAATTTAAAAAGAATATGTAAAGATGAATGCCAGTTTGTATTTTTTACGACAACTAAATATGGATACGAATTGATTAAAAGTAATCCTAGATGGTTTAGATATGATTTAGTATGGGAAAAACATAATTCTGTTGGCTTTTTATCAGCGAATAAAATGCCTTTAAGGTCTCACGAAATGATTTATATTTTTAATAGTCAAAATACTGACGATGTTGAATTGACAAGAAATTTAGAATTAAGAGAATATGCTAAAAAGGTGTTAAAGTTCATTGATAAAAAATACTCAGAAATTAAAAAAGATTTTGGGAATAGTAAATTACAACATTTTCTTGGTAGTGCAACAACCTCTCAATTTGAATTACCATCAGAAAAAACATATAATGAATTAATAGAAAGGTATAATATTAATAAAATGGAAGGTTTTATGAAATATGAAGATATGAAATCTAAATTTAAAAGAAAGCACCAACCTAAAAGAACATATAACCCACAAAAAACACCAGGAAAACCATATAATGTAAAAGGACATAAAACACAGGATGTTTATGGTCAAGACGGAATACCAACAACCGAAAACACAACAGGAGATAGACATCCAACCTCAGTTATGAAGTTTTATCAATCAGGAAATAAATTACATCCAACGCAGAAACCACTTGATTTATGTGAATGGTTAATAAGAACATATTCAAATGATGGGGATTTAGTTTTAGATTTTTGTATGGGTTCAGGTACAACTATAGAAGCGTGTAAAAAAAGCAAAAGACAATATATAGGAATAGAGAAAGATAAAGATATTTATGAAACGGCTAAAAATAGAATAGATGGTTCTCAAATTTTTAGCCCAATCCATTCACATGGTCTTGAGATATAGTTATTTCGGTGTTATTATTAATGCAAAGCATTCAGAACCCAAAACGAAAAGTTTATAAGAACCGTTTTGAAAAATCATTTGAACAAGTTCTTTAGATTTCTCACATTACATCTAATGCTACGCATCATAATTGTCTATAGTATTTTTATTGGTATAATTTCTAGTAAGAATGCTAGGAAGATTGATGGTATAGTTTAACAGTGCCGCCGCGGCACAGGCCTTAAATATTTAAGATGGTTTAGATGGTAATATTTTGTCTTTTGTTGAATCACGTAAGGCTTGGCGATATGAAACCCATTTATCTTTAATTTCTTGTGATTTGTGTGGATAATCCGAAAATATATATATATCTGATTCTTTTAATAAGGCGTCCCTTTCAACTCTAAATAAGTTGAGTTCATATTCGTGTTTCATTTCTTCCCATAAGGTTATCAAATGTTCGTTGGTTGGTTTTTCTATATTTTTATCATTCCACATTAATGAATCATACGTATCGCCTACACACCAAGCACATTTTTTATAATATTTTTCTAAAACTACTAAATAATTCATTATATATTATAACAATATATTTTATCTATATACTTTTTAATTTATGCTATTTTAAAGATATAAAAAAATGTGCTTTGATAATCAGGTTGAGATACAATTCCGAAAACTCTTACTTGTCCGTTGTCGCATACAATTGAAACAGTATCATTTTCTACTAAATCTAAAAGTGTGGTTCCTGTTATTATCCAAACATTAGAACTTTTTTCTCCAAATCTTGCTCTAGTAGTCGTTTGATTTACTCGTATATCAACAACCCCAGTAGTATTAGTTACATTATAGCAAGAAAAACCTATACAATATTTACCAGCGGTCAATATAGTTGCTTTATAAGTGCTTGTATTATTATAAGATATTCCGTTTATGAAATCTATAATGTTATAAGGCAGTGTTGATCCACCATTTATAGTTAAACTACTAGAACCTTTCCATACTCTCATACCAATGAATTCGCTGCCACCTGTTGAAGAGATAATATTATCAGTAATTGTTATATTATCTCCTGCTGTTAATATGTGTTGTTTATCTATTTGTAACGTTGAAATGTCATTTGAATTTGTTGTTATTTGTGTTTGTAAATTAGAACTATCAAGACCATCCACTCTTATGTCTAATTCATTAATTTTCTGTAACAAAGATGTCATATTATAATAATATTAGATTTAAAATTCTCAGATTACTTTCTATAACATTTTATTAAATAATTAATCGTTCAATATATATTAAAAATAATCTAAGTATTTTTAATATATAATGCCTCAAAGTCAATCGCACATGATTTTAGATTCTATCACAATAGATAATATAGATGAGGCAATGTACTTTTACTCATACATTTTAGAAAAGATAATAAAAAAGAAAAAGAAGTATGAACACAATGAAGAGATAATGATGAACCAATTAAAGAATCTAGATATTAAAAATGAAATAAACCGATTAAAACTATTAGAAACGGACTCAGAAACAGATTCAGATGAATGAAATAGAATGCAAGATGCGTAGCATTAGCATCTTTCTACCCTAATAGATAACCAAATATACATGTTTGTTTTAAACTTTCCAAATAAGCAGTACCGCTTTCAACACGAATATGTAAAAAATCTCCAACCTCCATATATACTAGTGTTGTCAATTCAAATTTAGTAAATCTTCCAGTACCAACATCAAGGCGTTTACATCTATTTACAATTTCTGTGTTATTTTTTCTCAGATCAACAGTAAATGCTTTATTTTCACTTGTAAAGAACCCAAATGATATATAATAAACACCTGCAATTGTAGCTGTAATCATACCCATTTTAGTTTCATAACAACCACCAATATTTGTATTAATTTGGTTATATATCACATAACCTACTGCATTAATTGCAGTTGATGCGGTTCTTGAAGCACTGAAAAATATTTGATTTGGTTTGAGTAAAGTACCAGTCATAGATATATCTGTCGTTTTTATCATTCCACTAATTTTTACATTTGATGTTAGGTCTAATGTATTATATGCATCATATACAGTTGCAGTTTCTATTACAGCGGTTGATGTAATTTGTGTTGTCGATTCACTTGTGGTATAGCCTAATGTATAAGTAGATATTGAAGGAAAATCAAATCTATATCTTAATGATAAGCTTGATATAACATTTGTAGTTGCTAATGGATTAGTTAAATCTGGGTCTAATGTTGAATTATAAAGCTCAATTGCTAAACCTACAGCTCGCAAATACCATGTATTATCAACTCTATTATATAAAACAATTGATTGTATAGAATTAATAAAATTTAATGGAACACCCCGAATAATTAAGGCTAATCTTGGGTCTGAGGATGGTTCTTTCGAATGTGCACCGACTGCTGTTTCTATACTATTATTATAAATCTTATCTGGTGAGTATGTAGATAAATATCCCTGATTAACTGTTTTTGATGACCATAGTGCAAACATACTAGTTAAAGTTGTGACATTAAAAGAACCAAGTTGCTGTAAAACATTTATATTATTTACCCATACTTGAATTTCTCGTAAATCAATGATATAACTAGATGTAAATTCTGAAACGCTTGTAGGTCTTCTGATAACTATTGTATCAAATTGACTGCCTGTAACATCACCTGTGACAGTTAAATCAGAACAAGCAAGTGATGCACATGTTAAATCTGTTAAGAAAGTTATTTTATCCTGTTTAAGATTAATTGCTGCATTAGTTGAAGCAAACTCAGTTTTAACATTTTTTGACCCATTATTAAAATATGATAAATTTCCACCAGCCGATATATCGGACAATGTTGATACTTTATTTATTGCTAAATTTGTGCTAGGTGATAATTTATCTTGTTTTAAACCTAAGGATATATTAATGTTAATCAATTCCTCTGATAATCCATCCGTGTTTGCCATAGATAAACTCGAATTAGTAATAGTTGGCTGTTTTAAATCCAACGCATCTTGTAATCCACTTGTTTTAGAAATACTTAAATCATAATCATTGATAAACTCTTGTTTGCCAATTAAACTTGATTCAATACTTAATATTTTTGCACCAACATTAGTACTTCCATAAAATAAATTACCTGAGGCTGTTATAGTTCCACCAGTAATATTTGTACTTGAGGTTCTTCCTGTAATATTTCCACAAGTAATGGATCCTATATTGAGATTAGTAGATGTAGTCAGTGATGGTTGTTTTTCGAGTAATGATGATTCAATCGCTGAAATTTTTGTTGCAACATTAGTACTTCCATAAAATAAATTACCTGATGCAGTGATAGTTGGTGCAGTGATAGTTGTTCCTGTTCTTCCTGTGATATTTCCACAAGTAATGGATCCTGTTGTTATATCACTACTTGCATTTAAGTCAGTACCACTAGTTGCAGAAATTGTATTATTTGAAATAGTTATATTATTACCTGCTGTTAATACATTTTGTTTTGTATCTAATTGAGATTGAGTAATACCACCACTTGAAGAAATTGTATTATTTGAAATAGTTATATTATTACCTGCTGTCAATACATTTTGTTTTGTATCTAGTTGAGATTGAGTAATACCACCACTTGAAGAAATTATATTATTACTATCAATAGTTATATTCGTTCCTGCTGTTAATTTGTCTTGTTTTAATTCAAGAGTATCTTGCACATTTAAAATTTCTCCTGAAAATGGATCTTCTATCCTTAAAATAGATGCTCTTATTTCACCATCAATTGGTTCTGTATAAATATTTCCTTGAGTAACTTTCGGTTGAACTATAATTGAATTTAAAATTAAATCATTATCAAAAGTTAAAAAATCTTGTTTTAAATCTAAATCTTCAATTGTAATTTCGCCTATTGATGAAATTGTATTAGTAGTTATTCCATTTTCATCTGTTATTACATCAATTGTAACATTATTACCTGCTGATAATATATCTTGTTTTGTATCTAATGCTGTAGCTAATTCTGCTTGTGTTATTTCACTGATTGATGAAATTGTATTAGTAGTTATTCCATTTTCATCTGTTATTACATCAATTGTAACATTATTACCTGCTGTTAATATATCTTGTTTTGTATCTAAGTCTTCAATTGTAATTTCGCCTATTGATGAAATTGTATTAGTAGTTATTCCATTCATATCTGTTATTACATCAATTGTAACATTATTACCTGCTGTTAATATATCTTGTTTTGTATCTAATGCTAATGTTAATTCTGCTTGTGTTATTTCGCCTATTGATGAAATTGTATTAGTAGTTATTCCATTTACATCTGTTATTGTATCAATTGTTACATTATTGCCTGCTGTTAATATATCTTGTTTTGTATCTAATGCTGTAGCTAATTCTGCTTGTGTAATTTCACCGATTGCTGAAATTATATTAGAAGTTATTCCAGTCACATCTGTTATTATATCAATTGTTACATTATCACCTGCTGTTAATATATCTTGTTTTTTATTCAATGCACTATATAAACTACTTATTCCACTTGTATTAGAACTTATTCCACTTGTATTAGAACTTATTCTTCCTTCAAAATTAGTTAGTTTATCTGATATATTCACACCATTCACAATTATTTTGGTAGCTGTAATCGAACCTTTATCTATATCTACACCGTCAATATCTGGAAGATTCAGATTTATGTTATCACAAATAATATCTCTAGAGATAATATCAGTTTGGGCTGTTAATTTATTTTGTTTGTTAGAATTTAATGAGCTTATATTATTATCATTGTCATCTATTCTTCCATTTGCTATGCCTATTGCGGTTGATACTCCTGCAATAGATGTGGTATTAATTGCAACCACGCTAACTAAACCTGGTGTGACAAAAGGAAAAATACCAACCCCATATACAGTTGAATTTAAAGAAGCAACAGATGCGGCAACTCCAGATATAGCTGATGTATTAGAACTGATATTACTTGTATTAGAACTTATTCTTCCTTCTAAACTAATTAATTTACTTCCAATATCCACCGTACCAATTTTTATTGATTGTAGTGCTGATATATTTAGTAGTGCTGATAAAGTCCCTGTAGTTATTGTACTACACATAATTGACCCTTTATTTAAATCAAAATTTGCAATATCTGGGGGTCTTAATGTTATATTATCTGCTACAATATCCCGAGAGGTAATGTCAGTTTGGTCAGTTATTTGTGCTTGTTTTGTATCAACAGTTCCGCTCAAAGTATCAACAGTTCCGCTTAAATTTATAGCATATTCATTTACAGTATCAACGGTTCCGCTTAAATTTATAGCATATTCATTCAAAGTATCAACAGTTCCGCTTAAAGTATCTACAGTTCCGCTTAAATTTATAGCATATTCATTTACAGTATCAACGGTTCCGCTTAAAGTATCCACGGTTTCGCTTAGATTACCAACAGTTCCGCTTAAGTCTATAGCATATTCATTTACAGTATCAACGGTTCCGCTTAAGTTTATAGCATATTCATTTAAATTATCAACGGTTTCGCTTAAGTTTATAGCATATTCATTTAAATTATCAACGGTTCCGCTTAAGTTTATAGCATATTCATTTAAATTATCAACGGTTCCGCTTAAGTTTATAGCATATTCATTTACAGTATCAACGGTTCCGCTTAAGTTTATAGCATATTCATTTACAGTATCAACGGTTCCGCTTAAATATTCAACAGTTCCGCTTAAATTATCAACAGTTCCGCTTAAGTTTATAGCATATTCATTTAAATTATCAACAGTTCCGGTTAAAGTATCAACGGTTTCGCTTAGATTACCAACAGTTCCGCTTAAGTCTATAGCATATTCATTTACAGTATCAACGGTTCCGCTTAAGTTTATAGCATATTCATTTACAGTATCAACGGTTCCGCTTAAGTTTATAGCATATTCATTTAAATTATCAACAGTTCCGGTTAAAGTATCAACGGTTCCGCTCAAATTTATAGCATATTCATTTACAGTATCAACGGTTCCGCTTAAATTTATAGCATATTCATTTAAATTATCAACAGTTCCGGTTAAAGTATCAACAGTTCCGCTTAAATTTATAGCATATTCATTCATAGTATCAACGGTTCCGATTAGATTACCAACAGTTCCGCTTAAATTATCAACAGTTCCGCTTAAATCTGTAGTATTATTATTCATTGTTCCTAATGTGCTTTGTAAATCTTGACCTGTTAAAGTCATCGTGATATATTGAGTTTTTAATTTACTAATTTGTATAGTATCTAAAACTGTTATATTATTCTGTTTAGTATCTTCCAATGTTTGAATATTATCATTTATTGTATCTACATTATTATTGAGTGTTGTTGTTTCTTCTTTTAAGTTTTCAATATCATTTATTATATTTAATATTTGAGAATTTGCCGACATTATTATTATTATATAGATATATTATTATTAATTTTATAACTATTATTATTAGTATTATCATAAGATTGAATTAATTATATATACAACATAGAATTGATTTTCTATATTGTTTTATATAAACATGGAACCTTGGAACGATGAGACAATTAAAATATTAAATAATGTAAGAATCAACAGTTTAAACCTTTCAGAGTATCACAGACGAAATTACTTCTCCTACAAATATTTAAGTAATTGGTTTGATTTGCCTGTCATATGCATTTCAACAATAGCTGGTTCATTTTCAGTTGGTGCAACACCTTATTTAGAACAAGGAACGATAAGCCTTGTAAGTTGTTCTGCATCGATGTTAATAACTATACTTTCTAGTATTAAATTATATTTAAATATTAATGATAACTTACAATCTGAAAGTGATATGGCTAGAAAATTTTATGTATTGTCATTAGAGATATATAAAATAATAAATCTACCTGATGAAAAAAGAGGTATAAATGCAAGTGATTTTTTAAACTCAAAGTATAATATGTATATTAAACTATATGAAGAATCTAATTTATTAAAAAGAAGATATAAAAAGGATCAACTAGCAAAAATGGATGAATCATTATTATTAAGTGATAATAATAGTAATAGTAATTCAAGTTCATCATATAATAATAATATAATAGTTAGTGATACTGATAGTTTATAAAAAGGTGCAAAAATTACTATTCATACAAATCTATTATAATGATATCCATAAAACTAATTTTTGCACCTTTTATAAATTGAATTGAATGCTATGCATCTTTTTAACCTAATTGGTCAGATGATTGAAAATATAACGCGAATCTATATCGTGCATCAATATCTGATAGGTTATTTACTGACTGAACTTTTATACAAATATTACCTGGTGCATAAGATTTATTAATACTTGAGTTAAAAACATTTGATGTTCCTAATGATATAATCTCATCATCTCCTAATGTTTTTACACCGCTTGTATTATAATGTTCAATGGTAAAACTAATGCTTCTATTAGAATCAGTTGAACTAAATGTTGCAGCATAACCTACAATTTTAAAATTAAATGGAATAGCTAAACCGAAACCAGCTTTAGACGGTGACCCGAAACCGAAAGCGAAAGGATAATCGTTGACTGCGATCACTCCTTCACATTCACCAATATTTACAAATACCATTTTCATATCAGCATTGGTTCTGTTTGTTACTTCTGTGTCAATATTGGATTGCAATGTATTATCATTAGATAGTCTTGTTGCAGCTTCGGCATCTATATTAGATTGTAACAGATTATCATTAGTAGTTCTGGTTGTGGCTTCCGCATCAATATTAATTTGTAATGTGTTATCTGCATTGGTTCTTAAAGTTGCTTCATTAGATACATCAGATATTCTTGCGGTTTCTTCAGCATTAATATTACTTTGTAGAACACCTTCCGCGGCGATTCCTCTATTTTCTTCAGCTAATACATCTGCAACTCTATTAGCAACTTCTGAATCAATATTTGATTGTAAGATAGTATCGGCATTATTTCTTGCTAAGGCTTCGGCGTCAATATTAGATTGTAATGTAGTATCATTAGTTGTTCTGGTTGTTGCTTCTGCATCTATATTACTTTGAAGAGTTGTATCATTAGATAATCTTGTTGCGGCTTCAGCATCAATATTAGATTGTAACAGATTATCATTAGTTGTTCTGGTTGATTCTTCAGAATCTAAATTAGATTGTAGAGTAGTGTCGGCACTTGTTCTATTTGAAATCTCACTATTTAAATTAGTTCTTAAGAGATCAGTGGTTGCAGTAAAACTATTATTAATAGCAACAATATTAGATGCATTGGTAGAGATATCTGATTCTAATTGATTTATTTCAGTAGCTTGACTTGTTGTTGTAGTTTGAAGAGTATTAATATTTGATGCGTTGGTAGTTGTTCTATTTACTAATACCACAATATTCTCATCACTGGTTACAAAATTATGATGGAAAGCAATGGCTTCTGCGGTTTGAGTTTTCAAGCTATTAACTTCAATTTCAATAGCATTTAAGTCGGTGTTCGCATTGTTTAACTGTTGCTTTAAGGATAAAGACATGTATATATAAATGCTATATATATTTATTTCAAAGGTCAATAAATCATATAATCTATATATTCCATAAGGTTGATAATATACATTATATATTAAGCAAAGAATTTATAAATTATTTAGAATAAACCTAATATAGATTATATTATAAATGGAATATATAGATTAATTAGTTATGTTTTACATTTATTTACTCAATTCATTCAATAGGCTATTCATTTTTTCAATACTATTAAAATTCTGTAAAATTTGCATGTTTCTTAAAAATGGATTAGCCTGTATTTTCCCCCTAAAATTTAATTTAATTAATGCATTTTTAATTTTTTCAGTTCCTGCCATAAGCAACTTTTTTTGTAAATCTAATGAAACTTGATCATATGATTTTTCAATTACTTTAGGTTGTTCTTTATTTATTGGTTGTTCTTTATTTATTGGTTGTCCTTTCTTTTCTGTTAGTTTTTCATACATATTAGGTGCTACTTGCTTCATATATTCCTTATAACCCTTGTTTCTAGTTTTAAATTTTAATCTTAGGCTTGGTAGGCTTTCGGAATCTGCTTTTAATTTGGTTGAAAAGTTTTTATTAATATCACTTCTCCATTTCTTTTTTAATATATCAAGTTGTTTATTTTTAATTTCATTCTTATCTATTTTAATATATGTTTTCTTAGCTTCTGTAATAGCACATGCATAAGTCATATCATTTTCTTTTGCATATTTCTTTACATGTTCAACCCATGGATTATTTGCCCTTGCTCCTCCTTTCATTTCTTCACAATGACAACCTCCACTCATCTCATTAATAGTATAACCTTTTATTTTATTCATATTACCAAATCCTGCACCTCTTCCTATTACTCTTTCTTGGTCTAATCTATCTAATATATCTGGTTTATGTTCTGTTATAGGATTTCCTGTTTTATCATCGACAAAAATCATATGTTCCTTTGTCCAATTCGGATATAATACTGAATTTAAATATTTTTTTGGTGCTGCAAGTTTTGAAACTACATCACCTGTGGAACGTATAATATATTCGTTATTTTTCAATGATGCATTTTTATACGCTGGATTTAGAGCAAAACAATTTTGAACTTTATCAGAACATAAATTATTTACAATCACTCCTGATTGGGAATGGGATACCAACTCAAATTTATAACCTTTATATTTTGTCATTGCTCCATTATACATTTTTACGGCTGTTTTATATCGTGGTGTTAATTTATAAGCATTTGAATCAAGTGCAAAAACTATATTATTTAACCAGTCAGTTCCTAAATTTTCCATTCCCGTTCCTCTAAACGCTAACACAACTTTTTTTAAACTTTCATTTACATAAACTTTACCATATAAATTAGATAACTTTTCATCTAACATATAATCATTAATTTGTGGTGGTGCTTTCTCTTCATAAGATGCTTGTAAAAACATTTTTATCTCTGGCGGTTTTAAACTTCCTCCTTTTAGTTTCATATATAATATAATATAGATATTATGATTTGAATGCTACGCATCTGAGAATTCTATATTAAAATTGGAAGACTTGAAAATATTTGGAACACTTGATAAAATGAACCCTTCCATTTTTTTAATGCTTATTATCTTCATTTTTATACTATATATTAACTTTCTTTCTATAAATTGAATAAGATATAGTGTATAATAATAGGGTAAATAATGAATAAGATTATAAGTTGGAAGGGTTTGGAAGGGTGGAAGGGTTAAAACCATTTTAATTCAAAAAAAATATTTTGTTTTATAAAATTTAAATTCCAAAATGAATTATTTTCGGTCAAAACCCTTCCAATCTATTCCAAGTGTTCCAACTCAAAAATATATAACCTATATATAATGACATACAAAAGTTATAAACAAAGATTAAATATTAAATTAGGTTTAGATAAGGATATAGAACACTCATTAAAAGAATTAAAAGAAATCACAGGTATTCCTATTAAGATATTAAAAGAAATTGATAAAAGAGGTAAAGCCGCCTATTTTAATAATATGCTTTCAGTAAGATTAAAAGAAGACTTTAGTAAAAATCAGGATATGAGAAAAGGATTTTCCGAACGGTTATCAGTAAGACAATGGAGTAAAGCACGGATTTACTCGTTTATTTATAAAAGTATGTTTCAGAAAATGAGATACAAAAAACAAGACTTAGATTTATATGAACAGATTAAACATATGTATGCTTAAATTTGCTAGAATCCTTTCTATATATTCGGTGCCTCAATTTGTAATTATATTTAAGACAATTTTACAAATTGCGGCACCAAAATACATTACATAGAAATAGTTTAAGAATAATTATAATATAGATTATATATATATGGAATTTTTAAATAATATATTTGAACAAAGAGATAAACCTATAAGTGATTCTTCTAAAAAGTTATATACTAGAAACTTAATGAAACTTAATAATGATATGCCTATTACCAACTTTAATTTTTTGAAAGAACCAAAACATATATTAAATATGATTAAAGATTATAAGCCAACTACACAGCGAAGCTATATTATATCAATATGTACAGTATTAAAGAATTCAAAACAACAAAATTTATATGACATGTATTTTGAAATTTTATCTAATTTTAATAATCAATTAAAAGTAAGAACTGATAAGAGTGATTCACAGAAAGAAAATTGGTTATCAAATGATAGTATAGATAAAATTAGTAGTGAT
>Ga0222670_1000573_pt1 | contig 15203 bp, 13 predicted proteins | sample AntAcemetagen732_FD_181148 | JGI IMG/M metagenome (GOLD analysis project Ga0222670, IMG submission 181148) | Saline water microbial communities from Ace Lake, Antarctica - #732 | ecosystem: Environmental > Aquatic > Non-marine Saline and Alkaline > Saline | place: Antarctica: Ace Lake... | reverse complement strand
GAAAAAATTCTAAAAAATTTTTTAGATGATAAAGACCCAAAAACAAAACCTATATTTGTTAATAATTATACTTGGCTTAAAAATTTAAATTATATTTCTTTTCTAAGGGATGTTGGAAAACATTTTACAATCAACAAAATGTTGAGTTTTGACAGTGTTAAAATTAGATTAGAAAGAGAGCAGTCATTAAGCTATATGGAATTTAACTATATGATTTTGCAAGCTTACGATTTTTTAGAATTAAATAAAAAAGAAAAATGTATGCTTCAAATTGGTGGCTCTGATCAATGGGGCAATATTGTTAATGGAGTTGATCTTATAAAAAGATATTCAAATAATCATGTTTATGGTTTAACGACACCTCTTATTACATTGGTGTCAGGTGCGAAAATGGGTAAAACTGAATCCGGAGCTGTTTGGCTAGATAAAAAATTTCTTTCAGCGTATGAGTACTGGCAATTTTGGAGAAATATTGATGATCGAGATGTATTAAAGTTTTTAAAAATTTTTACAGATATTAATATTGATGAAATTGAAAACATTAAAAATGATAATATTAATGAACTAAAAATTTTACTTGCTAATAAAGCTACGTCTATGCTGCATGGCAAAGATGAAGCAAGCAAATGTCAAGAAACAGCAAAAAAAACATTTTCTGAAAATGCATTGGGTGATAACTTACCAACCATTCAGATCAACAAACAAATGTTAGACGATAATATAAGTATTTTAGATCTAGTAATTTTATCTAAGTTACAAAACTCCAAAAGTGAAATTCGAAGATTAATTAAAGGAAATGGAATTAAAATAAATAGTAAGGCTATTTCTGACGAAAAATTTTTAATTACTGAAAGCTTATTTAAGGACAGTTTAATTAAGCTTTCTCTTGGTAAAAAAAAACATATTAAAGTTGAATTAATTTAGTTCTTTTTAATTTTTTCTAGCGTTCTTGTTATAAATCTAGGTGTTAGAGTTTTAATTGGATTAACTGTTGTGGTAAGATTTTTTGGAGGTCCTTTTATTTTAAAACTTACACCAAAAACACCTTCACCCGTTTTATCTCCTATCAATATTTTTCCAAGCAGAGGAATTGAGGCTATAGATCTATTTATAGTTGTTGCAGGAACCAATGTTCCTCTCAAGCTAACCAATTTCTTTGATTCAATATAACCATCCATTAATATAGAAATAGCAGGTCCTATTGCATACATTTCTTCAATCTCAGTAAGACCTTTTTGACTTGAATATCGCATTTCAAAATCAGTAAATCTTATTCCCTCACCCGTTAAAAGATCTGCAATTCCCTGGAGAGATGCTAGGCTTAAAAGTTTAGCAAAAACAGGTACTTCTTTAACTTTAAAATTATCAATAACTAATACAGAATCTGACACACCATCCTTTTTTATAGAATTAAAATTTAGATTCCCTTCTTCAAATCCTTTTATGAAATCATACCTTTTAATCAAAGACTTTGGGTGGTTTGAAACAAATTTTGTAATAGTTTCTTTTTGATTATTAGTTTCAATGGATAAATTCATTTTTTTATTGTTAGAAAAAGTAGACTCTAGATTTAATTTATCTAATTTATTTTCTTTAAAGGTAAAGTTTCCAAATAAGTTTTTTGTGTAATCATTTTTGTTTATATAAGTTGTGTCTATTTTAATATCAAATATAGAATTAAAATTTTCAAAAATTGTAGAACTTTCATCATCATCCATAATATTATTAATCAACTGAGTTGCATCAAAACTTTTACCTTTTATAGAAAAATTAGATTTTTTTTTCTTTAATTCTATCTTGTTGAGAAGATCATTCTTATTTCTATAATCAAGCTTAACATAACCTAAATCTTTAATTTTAAAATTTTTGCTTAATAATAAATCTTTAATTGAAATTTGGTTATTTTTTTCTGTTATAGAAATATTTTTAAATATTAATTCTTTATTTTTTTTGTAAATACCTTTTAATAAAATTTCTGAGCTATCTTCTTTTTTCTTCTTATAATCTAAAAAATTTATTATTAATGGATTGTTTTTAATATTAAGCTTTGTATCAAAAGTTATTTTTCCATCATTATTAATAATATTATAAGATAATTGTTCAAGCTCTTCTCCAATGTAGGTCCCTCCTTCTCCTTTAATATCTAATATATTTTTTATTAATTTAATTTTAATCTTATGATCTTCAAATTTAACTTGTTCTGTATAATTGGGTAAAAAAGTTTTTAAATTAAGAGGATTTTTAACTATTTCAAAATTTTCTAGTTTAATATTGGTCTCAAGTTTTAAATCATTTAATTTTGATTTTTTATTAATGTTAAAAGAAAAGGTATTTACAGAGTTAAAGTCAATTTTTTCTATCTCAATATTATTTAGCAAATCACCAAGTATAGGTTTTAATTTATTTATATCAAAATTTTGCTGATCATTTATTATCTTACCATTAATAAAAAATATATTTTTCTTTTCTTCAATTTTTATTAAGGGTGATTTTAATTTTATACTATTAAGATCTGTTTCTATTTTGCTTAATGTTAATTGATTATTGCTTATATTAAATGAAAGGTTTAAGTTATCAATTTCCACTTGGTTAAAAATATTAAATTTTGCTTTTTTAACAGCACCATTTATTTGATAATTTTTTTTTATTTCTCCATCTAAATCAAACATAAGATTTATATTTGCAGAAATTGACCCTGCTTTAGTTATGTTATCTAAAACAAAAAGTTGGGGTGATCCTTTAACTGCTCTTGTTAATGAGATTAGATCTTTAATTTTAATTTCTTTTGTAGAAATTTTTAAATCATCAATAGAGAATTGATTATTTATAAAAGATTTTAATGATATGTTGCTAGTAATATCTTTTAAATCTAGACTTTTGTCTTCTAGTAATATTTTGGGGTTTTTTGTTGAAATATTAACACTAAAATTCAGTGGGTTTAATAAATAATTAACCTCATTTAATGAAAGATTAATTTTTTTATTAATTTTTGAAATATTTTTTATAATTTCATTATTAAACTTTTCAGTCTTTATTCCATATATACTTAAGTAAACAATAATAGCGGCAAGGCTTATTATCAATATTATAAGAATTTTAATTATTCTTTTCATTATTTCACTTTATATAATGAACTTTCTAAAAAATCATCAATCTCACCATTCAAGATTTTATCAGGATTTGAGCTTTCAAAGTTAGTTCTGTTATCTTTTACCATTCTGTATGGGTGAAGTACATAGGATCTAATTTGATGACCCCAACCAATTTCTGACTTGGAAGACTCTACTGTTTGGCTTTCTTTTTCTTTTTTCTTTAATTCAAAATCATATAGCCTTGCTTTAAGCATATTCATGCAGGTATCTTTATTTTTATGTTGAGATCTTTCATTTTGACATTGAACAACAATTTTAGAAGTTAGGTGAGTAATTCTTACTGCACTGTCTGTAGTATTTACATGCTGCCCTCCTGCTCCACTTGATCGATAGGTGTCAATACGTAAATCTTTTTCATTTATCTCTATTTCAATATTTTCATCTACAACTGGATAAATCCAAATACTAGCAAAACTGGTATGCCGTCTTGCTCCAGAGTCAAAAGGAGATATTCTAACCAACCTATGAATTCCAGACTCGGCTTTTAACCATCCATAAACATAATCACCTTCAATTTTAATCGTTGAAGATTTTATGCCAGCTTCATCTCCTTTATGTTCACTAATTAATTCAGATTTAAAATTCTTAATATCTGACCACTTTAAATACATTCTTCTTAGCATTTCTGCCCAATCTTGACTCTCAGTTCCCCCAGCACCAGCATGAATTTCTATATAGCAATCAAAACTGTCAGTTTCATTTGATAAAAAACAATTAGTTTCATTTTTTTTAGCTAATTTTTTAAGATTTTTGACGCTCTCTAGAACTTCATTTATGACAGGCTGATTTTTTTCTTCTAAAGCAAGCTCATTCAGTTCATCTAGATCAACTATTGATTTAGATGAATTTTCATACGAATTTATTAATTCTTCATACAATTTTTTTTCTTTAATAACTTTCTGGGAATTTGCTTTGTTTTGCCAGAAATTAGTTTCTAGTATTTTTTGTTTATTCTTTTCTAATTTTTCATGAATACTATGTGTTTCAAAGATACTCCTTAACTCTTTGATTGATTTTTTCTATTTCAGATTTGTAATTTAAATATTCATTATCCATTAATAGAACCTTAATATATTATTATTTTTTAATCTATTGTTAATATCTTGATTCAATAAACTTTCTACTTTCACATCTTTATAAGCTTCAATAATTGTTGTTCTTGTTCCAATTTCAGCTTTTTTTCCTGTAACAGGATCAATAACTTTCATTAAAATATTTTTTGCAACTTTAAACGGTTTTGCATCTTCTTTTTTTACAGCTTTTTTTACAAAGCTTTTAAAAATTGGTAATGCTGTTTTTGCTCCTGTTTCATATCTTCCAAGTGATTTTGGATTATCTGAACCTACATAAACTCCTATTGCCAATTTTGATGTGAATCCAACAAACCATGTATCTGTATTTCCATTCGTTGTTCCTGTTTTTCCTGCCAAGTCTAAATTTAAATCTTTTAAATTTTTTCCTGTTCCATTTTGAACGGTTCCCTCCAATATCGAGGTTATTTGATATGCTGTTTGCGGAGAAAATATTTGCTCAAACTTATCTTTTATCTTTGGATAATTGTCACTTAAATGTGATATTTGATCACAATTTATACACTCTCTCATTTCATTATTAAAAATTGTAACCCCTTCACTGTCTTGAATTCTATCAATCATTATTGGTTTAACTAATTTTCCTCCATTAACAAATGAAGAATATGCAGATGTTAGTTTTAACAAAGTTGTTTCTGCAGAACCTAATGAAATTGATAAAAGCTCACTAGGATTTTCATAAATACCAAGCTTTTTTGAAAAATTAACAATTTTTTTAAGCCCAAGATCTTGTGCAATTCTGACAGTCATCAAATTTCTGGATTTTTCCAAACCCATTCTCAGTGTTGATGGTCCATAAAATTTTTTTCCATAGTTTTCTGGTTTCCACACTTTTAAATCTGTTCCTTGTTCTAAAACTAATGGTGCATCTAAAATTAGAGTTGATGGAGTGTATCCATTCTCAAGAGCTAAAGCATAAATAAAAGGTTTGAAAGCAGAGCCTGGTTGTCTTAGTGCTTGCGTTGCTCTATTAAATTCACTTTTTTTAAAACTAAATCCACCACTTAAAGCTAACACTCTTCCTGTAAAAGGATCCATAACAACAATTCCTCCATTAACTACTGGTAGCTGTCTTAAGGCAAATATGTTTTTATTAATGTTTTCAACATAAATGACATCTCCAATTTTTAATATTTCTTTAAAATCCTTTTTGATCCAAGAGATGTTTTCATACTTAATAATTCCTTTTTTTTTATATTCAGTCTCAATTTCTATTGAAAATTTATCTATCTTTTCAACTATTGCCAAATCCCAGTTAATTGACCTTTCTAATCTAAATTTATCTACTTCTTTATTCCATTTTTCTAACTTTTTAATATTAGTCAATGCACCTCGCCAACCTTTTCTTTTATCGTATTCAATAAGACCTTGTCTCAATGACGCAGTTGCAATTTTTTGTAAACCGACATTAATAGGTGTGCTTATATTTAATCCTTGTTTATAAACTTTATCAAATCCTAATTTTTCAACTACATCTTTTCTAATGTCCTCTACATAGTAACTTGTATCTTCAGTAAAAATTTTTTTTCTTTTTTTTAATATAATTTTTTTTAACAAAAGCTCTTCTTGGTTTTTTTTGTTTATATAATTGTTTTCAAATAAATTGTTTATAACCAAATCTCTTCTAAATTTTGCGAGTTCAATATTTTTATAAGGATTATATCTGCTTGGAGCCTTTGGTAGGGCTGCTAATAAAGCTGCCTCTTCATAATTCAATTCACTAATTGATTTGTCAAAATATTCTAAGCTGGCAGATGCAACACCATAAGCACCCTCACCAAGATATATTTGATTTAAGTATAGTTCTAATATTCTTTCTTTTGAAAGAGCTCTTTCTATTCTGAAAGCAAGAATTGCCTCTTTAATTTTTCTGTTTAAACTTACTTCATTTGTTAATAAAAAGTTTTTTGCTACTTGTTGAGTTATAGTTGATGCACCCTCTAATCTTCTTGATGCAATTACATTAGAAATATTATTAATTATTGCCCTTAATACTCCTTTTGCATCTACACCTGGATGTGAATAAAAGTTTTTATCTTCTGCAGATAAGAAAGCTTTAATCACTTTTTCTGATATTGATTTGTAGGGCACAAATATTCGTTTTTCTGATGAAAAATCATTCACCAGTTCACCGTCACCTGAGTAAACCTTGCTAGAAACTGATGGTTTGTAATTTTTAAGGAATTTATAGTCTGGTAAATTGTTAGAAAAGGCCCATAAAACAGTTAATATAGAAAATGCAGATAATAGACCAATACTTAAAACCAATATAAATATATTTTTAATTATTCGATGCATTTTAGTTTAATATATATAAGAATTTGGTAAAGTTAAGGCATCAAAATTCAAACAAAATTTAAAATTATTTAAATATAAAATGAAACAATTAATCAAAAATATATGGAAAAAAATTTATACATTGATGCTTCGCATCCAAATGAAACAAGAGTTGTACTTAAGTCAGGTGAAAGTATTGAAGACTACGAGTACGAAGGCTTAAAAAACAATTTAATCAAAAATAATATATACCTTGGTAAGGTAAGCAGAGTAGAGCCATCTTTGCAAGCTGCATTTATTGATTTTGGAAGAGACAGACATGGCTTTCTATCTTTTAACGACATTCAATCAGACTATTATCAAATACCTCAGAGTGATTTAGCAAAAATAAAAGAAGAAGAAGAGAGAGTTAGAGAAGAGTTATTAAAAGAAAGCGAACTAGAAGAACAAAAAAATATTAATGAAGGCAATCTTGATGTTAATGACCCAGTCGATGTAAAACCTGAATCTGAATTAGAGACTGATGACCAGATAACAGAAGAGAATGATGCTCCAGTTGAAGCTGGTTCTCAAGTTGATGAAAACAAAGAACAACCTTCTCATTTCTTTCGTGGTAAAAAACCTGAAGTAAGATTTAGATCTAAAAGATATAAGATTCAAGAGGTTATAAAACCTAATCAGGTAATTTTAATACAAGTATTAAAAGATGAAAGAGGACAGAAAGGTGCTGCACTAAGTACTTTCATTTCTATAGCGGGTAAATATATTGTCCTAATGCCAAATACTCCAAAAGGTGGTGGTATATCTCGTAAAATTTTTAACCCAGGAGAAAGAAAAAAAATTAGAACTATCTTAAACGATATAACTATTCCAAAAGAAATGGGACTTATCGTAAGAACTGCAGGATCAAATAAAACAAAAAATGATATAGATCATGACCTTCAAACATTGATTAAAACTTGGAATGAAATTAAAGAAAATGCATTAAATTCTATAGCTCCATCATTAATCCATCAAGAAAGTGATATTATAAAAAGAACCTTGAGAGATATGTATGATGAAGACACAAACAATATCATTATTGAAGGTAATGAAGGTTACAAAAAAGCACAAAACTTTATGAAGTTAATGATGCCCTCTCATATAAAAAAAATAAAAAAATATAGAGAAAAAGTTCCTTTATTTTTCAAAGAGAACATTGAAGAAAAATTAAATCAAATTTATGATTCAGAAATAAAACTACAATCAGGTGGTTACCTGGTTATAAATCCAACCGAAGCATTAGTTTCAATTGATATAAACTCAGGTAGCTCTATTAAACAAAAAAATGTTGAAAGTACCGCTTTAGACACTAATCTTGAGGCAGCAGAGGAGATATCTCGACAAATAAAAATAAGAGACTTGTCTGGTCTAATTATTATTGATTTTATCGATATGTTAAGTTTTGGAAATAGAAGATTGGTTGAGAGAAAGCTTAAAGAGCAATGCAGAACTGATAGGGCAAGAATTCAAATAGGAAGAATTAGCACATTTGGACTTTTAGAGATGTCCAGACAAAGATTAAGAGAAAGTGCTGTAAAATGGAAAGTTACTCTTACCGATGAGTCTTTTGCCATGAAAATTCTTAAATTAGTTGAAGTTAAAGCTGTTTTAACAAAAGCAAAATTTGTAGAGCTTAAGATTTGTGAAAAAATATCAGACTTTATGAAAGAAAATTTTATTGAAGATTTAAAGTATTTTGAAGAAAAAAACTTAATTAAGATAGATATAATAGCAGATAATACTCTTATTATTCCTGAGTATATAATTGATCTTCAAAACAAAACTAAAAAAACAATAGAAACAGTTCAGCATATAGAAAAGTTAAAAAATCTAGAAGAGCAAAAAAAAGAGGTTAAATCTTTTGAAAGTCCAATTAAAAAAAAACCTTATAAAAAAAAACCTTTTTTTAAAAAGAAATTTTTTAAGAAACCAGAAGCTTAAATAATTCCAGTTTTTGGAGAAGATGCCCTTCCGTATATAGATTTTTCTATACGACCAGCTAAATAAGATTGTCTTCCTGCAATGACTCCATTTTTAAATGCTAAAGCCATTTGAAATGGTTTTTTAGCTTTAGCAATTGCAGTATTAGCCAATACTCCATCACAGCCTAATTCCATAGCAATAGCTGCATCGGATGCCTGTCCTAACCCAGCATCGATTATCAAAGGGAGCTTTGTTTGACTTCTTATAATTTTTATATTTGTTGTATTTTGAATTCCAAGTCCAGAACCTATAGGTGCTGCTAGAGGCATAATTGCACAAGCTCCTACATTCTCTAATCTTTTAGCCATCAAAGGATCATCATTGCAATAAACCATTACCTTAAACCCTTCTTTGGTTAAAACTTCTGTAGATTTCAATGTTTCAATCATATCTGGAAATAGATTTTTTTTATCTCCTAGAACCTCAAGCTTTACAAGTTTCCATCCACCAATTTCTCTTGCTAAACGTAAAGTTCTTAGAGCTTCTTCAGAATTAAAACAACCAGCAGTGTTTGGTAGATAGGTAATTTTCTTTGGATCAATATAATCCATTAATAAAGGTTTTTTTTTATCAGAAATATTTACCCTTCTCACTGCAACAGTAACTATTTCCGCTCCAGATAATTTTATAGCTTTTGCACATTCAGCCATACTTTTATATTTTCCAGTTCCAACTATTAATCTGGAATTAAATTTTTTCTTATTAACTATTAATTTATCATTAACCAATTTTATCCACCTCCAATAAAATGAACAATTTCTATTTTGTCATTTTTTTTTAGTTTTATCATTTTTAAATTATTTTTATCTATTATTTCTTGATTTAATTCAATTGCTACTTTTTTAAGAGGAATTTTTAGTTCTTTTAAAAAAATTGAAAGGCTTAAATTTTCAATTATTGTTAAAAATTTACCATTTATCTTAATTTTTATTTTTTTTATTTTTTTCATAATGTATAAGAATTTGATGAATAATAATATTATAATTATTAATGGTCCTAACCTTAATCTATTAGGTGAAAGAGAACAATCACAATATGGATCAATAACTTTCGAAAAATTAAAAGAAAACTGTTTAAGTAAAGCTAAAGATTTAAATATTAATTTAGAGTTTTCTCAGTCAAATATAGAGGGTGAAATAGTTACAACCATACAAAAAGCTAAAAATAAGTTTGATGGTATAATTATTAATGCTGCTGGCTTTACACATACATCTGTTGCTATCAGGGATGCTTTAGATATTTATAAAAAACCAATTATTGAACTTCACATATCAAATATATATAAAAGAGAGGAATTTAGACACAAATCTTTAATCAGTGATATTGCTACAGGTGGAATTTTTGGTTTAGGTGATAATGGTTATATTTTAGCCATAATTGCAATGCAAAACATGCTAGAGAAATGAAAATAGATAAAAATATTATCAAAGAATTAACTGACTACTTAAATGAGTTCAATCTAACTGAAATTGAATACACAGATAAGGATACCAAAATCAAAGTATCAAAATCAAACCCAGCTGGTTCAAATCAAGCTGTAAGTGTTTCTTCTTCAATACCAGTCCTTGATGCAGCTAAGTCCACTATTATATCTGGGACTGAAGTTAAGTCTCCTATTATTGGTACTGCTTATCTTGCAGCAGAACCTGGAGCTAAAAAATTTGCAGAAGTTGGTAAAAAAATTAAAAAAGGTGAAACAGTTATGATAGTTGAAGCTATGAAAACTATGAATCATGTTCCATCAACAGCAGATGGAGTTATAAAAAAAATCTGTGTCGAAGATGGCCAACCTGTTGAGTATGGTCAAACTATTATCATCGTAGAATAATGTTTAAAAAAATTCTAATTGCAAACCGTGGGGAAATTGCAGTTCGAGTTATTCGAGCATGTAAAGAATGGGGAATAGCAACTGTTGCTGTTCATTCTGATGTTGATAGAGATAGTATGCATGTAAGACTAGCCGATGAAAGTGTTTGCATTGGCTCTCACCAACCAGCAAATAGTTATTTAAACATTCCAGCTTTGATGTCAGCAATAGAGTTAACAAAAGCAGAGGCTGTTCATCCTGGTTACGGTTTTTTATCTGAGAATGCAACTTTTGCTAAGGTTTTAGAAGAAAACAATATTAAATTCATTGGTGCTTCTTCAAAACTCATAGAAATGATGGGAGATAAAATCCAAGCAAAAAAAATTGCAAAACAGCATGGCCTTCCAGTAATTGAAGGTTCAGAGGGTGGTGTAATTGATATAAAACAAGCAAAAGAGTTATGTAATAAGATTGGTTTTCCAGTTTTAATTAAAGCTTCTGGAGGTGGAGGTGGAAAAGGAATGAAGATTGTTAACAAAGAAGAGGAATTTGAAATATCTTTTTCAACAGCTAAATCTGAAGCTCAAAAATATTTTGGAAATGATGAGGTTTATATTGAAAAATTTTTTCAAAACCCAAGACATATTGAAGTACAAGTTTTGTCAGGTAAAAATCGAACCGTTCATCTTCATGAAAGAGATTGCTCAATTCAAAGAAGACATCAAAAATTAATAGAAGAAACTCCTAGTCCAGTCTTAACTGATGAAATAAGAAAAGATCTTTTTGAAAGAACAGTAAACATGGTTAGTAAAATTGGTTATGAGGGTGCTGGAACTGTAGAGTTTATATACGAAGATGGTAAATTTTATTTTCTTGAAATGAATACACGTGTTCAAGTAGAGCACCCAGTCACCGAAATGGTAACGGGGATTGATATTATTAAAGAACAAATTTGGATAGCATATACTGGGGAAACAGCCTTAAAACAAAGTGACATTAATCCTAGAGGACATGCGATAGAATGTAGAATTAATGCAGAAGATGCTAGTAAAAATTTTCAACCATCCCCTGGAACTATAGGTATGTGTCACCAACCATCAGGTTTTAGAACAAGAGTAGATGGTGCAATTTTTCAAGGCTATAAAGTTAACCCATACTATGACAGCTTAATCTGCAAGGTAATTGTTCAGGGAAGAAATAGAACTGAGGCAATACAAAGAATGAATCGATCTTTAGATGAATTTGTCATTGAGGGAATAACTACAACGATACCTCTTCATAAAATTCTACTAAACCATAAAAAATTCATTGAGTCAGACTTTAATGTTGGTTGGCTAGATAACGAAAAAGTAATCTAATAACATCTTGTTAGCCAAATGTCATATACCGCGTGATCAAAAGGATTTATGGCAGGACTGGATGAAAAGGTCCATCCATTAAAAACAAAAACTTCATTATTATCTTTATTCGTTATATCTTTAACTTGAACATAAGCAGTTATTTCTGGGTTGTCGTCAAATTCTGAGTTTTTACATTTGAGACTTTTTATTAATAAACCTTTAAATTTAAGTTCTTTACCTATCTCTAATTTCAAAAGGTCAGTCTTTGAACTTACTTTATCTAAAACCTTAATTTCAACAAATCTTCCCTCATTAGCTATTAAGGGTAGTGACTGACATATTAAAAAAAAATAAATTAAAAAAAATAAAAAATTAACTTTTCCAGGATGTATATTTTTTTTTAATTGGATCATTGTTTTTATTTGGATGATAGGCATTCTCAGTACCTGTTTGATTGGATTGATGTGGTTTTTGCCAATCATACTTATTCAATTCATGATTGTTTTCAATTCTATTATTAGTAAAATGCATCCAAGAGTACCATTCAGTAGGTATTTTTGAAGCATCAATTTCATCATTATAAATAACCCACCGTTTGCCAGATTTACTTTCGTAATATTTATTGCCACTAGAATCTTTTCCAGCAAGTTTTCCATAAAAAATAGTTTTTAATTTTGTGCCTAATGTTTCCTGGTTCCACCAAATGAAAATTTTTTTAAAAAGTGTCAACATATTATTTAATTAATTCTTCAATCCTAAATTGTATTATTTAAATTAGACTAAAGTAAGGATTTGTATATAAATTAATTATCTTACGATTCAAAATAAAAAATTAATTAAAGGAAAAATGGCAAAATATTTAGTAGAAACTTATTATACTTGTAGCTTTAAAGTTAATCATTATCTAGATGATATTAATGAAACAGAGTTAGCAAACCTTGAAAAGCGCGATGATGGAAAATTTGAAGTTTTAGATGTTAAGCTTGATACAAGAAAAACAAAAAGTTTAGATCCAAATAATAAAGTAATTGAGCCTAAAAAATTAGATATTATTACTGAACAAAGCCAACCAAAAATTGTTTCGAAAGAAAATAATACCGCTTTTGTTAAACAAATTAACGAAGGTGTGGGTAAAAGATTTGGTATGCCTGATAGAAGAAAGGGTTATATCCAAAAAGCGACGATTGGTGATCATAAAGTTTATCTCCACACCGGTGAATATGAAGATGGTAAAATTGGTGAAATTTTCATAGACACAAGTAAAGAAGGTGAGCTGGTAAAAGCTTTGATGAATAATTTTGCAATAGCAATATCACTTGGTCTTCAATATGGTGTTCCTTTAGATGAGTTTATTAGCGCTTATGTTGATACTAAATTTGAACCATCTGGAAAAGTTCATGGCAATGACAGAATAATGAGTGCCTCTTCAATACTTGATTATATATTTAGAGAACTCGCTATTTCATACCAAAATAGAGAAGACCTAGCACACACTCCATCTATTGGTGGATCAGATAGATCTTCATCAGAAGAAGAAAATACTGAGGATCAAAATCAATTACTTAAAATTATAAAAGATGTTACTAGCAAAGGCTTTGTTAGAAATAATTACAAAAAAAATCTTGTTGATTTATCTGATGTTAAAATAAGTTTAAAAGGTAAAAAATAATATTATTTTTTCAGCTTTAAAGCTAAACCAAGCTCTTTAAGTTGCTCTTCGTTAACATTTGATGGAGCATTCATCATTAAATCTTGAGCATTTTGATTCATTGGAAACATTGTAACCTCTCTAATATTTTTCTCATTTGCTAATAGCATTACAATTCTATCAATACCAGGTGCTATACCACCATGAGGTGGGGCTCCATAACTTAAAGCATTGATCATTCCACTAAATTTTTCATCGACTTGTTCTTTTTGGTATCCAGCAATCGAGAATAACTTATACATCAATTCAGGTACATGATTTCTAATTGCGCCAGAAGATAATTCTATCCCATTACAGACAATATCGTATTGGTAGGCTTTAATATTAAGTGGATTATCAAGATCAATATCTTTTATGTCACCTTGAGGCATTGAAAATGGATTGTGACTAAATTCAATTTTATTAGTTACTTCATTTTTTTCAAACATAGGATAATCAACAATCCAACAAAACGCAAAAGTATTATCATCAATTAATTCTAAATTCTTGGCAATTTTATCTCTTGCTAGAGAGGTTATTTTCTCAACTTCATTTATTTTTCCACAAGCAAAAAATATACTATCTCCTATTTCAGCTCCAGTGATTTTCATAATTTCTTCTAAGGCTTCTTTAGAGAAAAATTTTCCGACTGGTCCTTTTGCTGAAAGATTTTCTCCTTTTTCAATTGTAAAATAAGCAAGACCTGATGCACCTTGTTCTTTGGCCCACTTGTCAATATTATCAAAAAAACTTCTAGGTTTATCTTTTGTATCTTTTGTAACTATACATCTTACTTTAGAGCCAGATTTTACAAGCTTTTTAAATATCTCAAACGTAACATCATCACGGGTAAAAATGTTTGATAAATCAGAAATTATTAATGGGTTTCTTAAATCTGGTTTATCCGATCCATACTTTAGCATAGATTCCTCATAGGATATTCTTGGAAATTTTTCATACATTAATTTTTTTGAAGAAAAATTCTTAAAAACATTAACTATTAATTTTTCAACAACTTGAAAAATATCTTCTTGTTCAACAAAAGACATTTCTAAATCGAGCTGATAAAATTCACCTGGACTTCTATCTGCCCTTGCATCTTCATCTCTAAAGCATGGAGCTATTTGAAAATATTTATCAAAACCAGAAACCATTATAAGTTGTTTAAATTGTTGTGGTGCTTGTGGCAGTGCATAAAACTTTCCGGGATTTAGCCTGCTTGGTACCAAAAAATCTCTTGCACCCTCTGGGCTGGAAGATGTTAATATTGGTGTTTGAAACTCCAAGAAACCAAGTTTAGACATTTCACTTCTAATAAAAGAGATGACTTTTGATCTTAAGATAATATTATCGTGAATCTTTTTTCTTCTTAAGTCTAGGAACCTGTACTTAAGTCTAATTTCTTCAGCATATTCTTGATCACTAAAAACCGGCATTGGCAACTCTTTACAAGTACCAAGCACTTCAAATGAATTTATATTAACTTCTATTTCACCAGTTTGTAGATCAGGGTTAATGGTATCTTTTGTTCTCTCAACAACCTTACCATTTATTTTAATTACACTTTCTAATTGTATTTTTTCTAATGATTTAAAATTCTCGTTGCTCTTATCTATGATGCACTGAGTCATCCCATAATTATCTCTTAAATCTATAAACAATAAATTTCCATGATCTCTTTTTTTGTTTATCCAGCCTGACAAAACAACATCATTATCACTGTTATCTTTCGTTAACTCACTACATGTATGTGTTCTGTATTTATTCACTTATTCCTCAAGAGCTTCATTAATAATTTTAAAGTCGATTGATTTTTTTTTTTTT
>Ga0222670_1000561_pt1 | contig 15364 bp, 15 predicted proteins | sample AntAcemetagen732_FD_181148 | JGI IMG/M metagenome (GOLD analysis project Ga0222670, IMG submission 181148) | Saline water microbial communities from Ace Lake, Antarctica - #732 | ecosystem: Environmental > Aquatic > Non-marine Saline and Alkaline > Saline | place: Antarctica: Ace Lake... | reverse complement strand
TTATCAGGATTTAAATTTCCAAATGAATAATTATTAACATAAAATTTTTTATTTATTAAAAATTTTTTTTTTTCAGTAAAAATTTTATTTCTTTTAAATAAAGGTCTTGGATTTTGGGTAAAAATTTTTTTTTCAAATTTTCTAATTATTTTGTTAAAAATATTCATTATTCAAGAAAGTTTAAATTAATTTCTTTTTTGTATGGATTGTTAGGAAAATCTAATTTATGCTTTTTAAACTTATCATTACTATTTGATAGCACAAATTTTGAGAATGATAACTCAATAATTTCTGGGTCATTATATTCATTTACTTCACCAGCGTTATTTGAATGGATATATATTAATTCTAGAGGTAATTTATTTATAAATATTTCAATCTGTTTTATATTTTTACTAACATTATGAAATTCTATTACCAGTCCTGTTAAATATTCAGAATTATTTATAATTTGATTTAAAATTTTATATTCATCACCTTCTATGTCTATTTTTAAGAAATATTTTTTTTTTGAAGCTATTTTTTTTAATATTGTATCTAAAGAATAAATATTTGTAGAATCATTGCCAATCCCTTTTTTTTCATAATTTACTTTTTTTTTTCTTACAAATTGTAAAAATTTTATAGGTTTTACAATATTTTTTTTTGCTTTTAATAATTTTTCTTTATTTTCAAAAAAAATAAGCCTTTTTATTAAAATTAAAATCCACAGAAGTATGTATTTAAATGGATTAATTATATGATCAAAACAATAAATACTATTATTTGTTAAACTTATGTAGTCATGCTCAAATTTAAAATCATAGAATATTCCACCAGATACTAAAAATTCTGACTCTTTTATTGAAGTCTCATCAACCAAGTAACCTCCGTCATATTTATTGCCGAGTCTTATTAATTTATAATTTTTTTGGGGCCTTAAAGTTATTGGTAACATTTTTAAATTTTATATATTTTATTTTTGTTGTACCAATTAAATGTATTTTCAATTCCTTTTTCACTTTTGGTTAATTTTTTTTTCTTAACTTTGTGAAAAACTTTTTTGTTAGATCCATGTGTATGCAAAACATCTGCTATATGCTTGTTTGTTGGTATTAAACTAAATGAATATTTGGATTTAAAGTGATTAATTATTTTTTTTATATTTATAGGATTGTTAGAGCTGATGTTGTAAATGTTATGTTTAATATCTTTTTTAAGCATAAGTTTAGCGAGTACATCAATTAAATCTTTAATATATGTAAAATCTCTTTTATGATTTCCAAAATTGTTTAAATAAAATTTTTCTTTATTTTTGATTGCTTTAAACAACTTAAATAAAAACATATCAGGTCTGCCCCATTCTCCATAAACAGTAAAGAATCTAAGACCAGTCAAATTTAATTTATATTGTTTCGAATAGAATTCTCCAATTATCTCATTTAATTTTTTTGAAAATCCATAAATATTTTTTGGATTAATTTTATCGTTTTCTTTTAATGGGAATTTTTGACTATCACCATAGACAGAACTTGATGATGCGTAAAAAAATCTATCAATTTTTTTATTTTTAAATATTTCCATAAGATTAAAAAAACCAATTATGTTGGTCTGAATATACTTGTTTGGATTAATTAATGAATATCTTACACCAGCTTGTGCAGCAAAATGAAATACATGATCAAATTTTTTGTTGTTTAAATAATTATTTAGACTTTTAAAGTGAACTATATCAATTTTTTTGAAATGAAATCTTTTATTTTTATTTAAATTTCTAATTCTAAATTTCTTAAATAAAATTGAATAATAATTATCATAATTATCTATACCATAAATAGTGTGTCCATTTTCAAGAAGTTTATTCGCAAGACTATATCCAATAAAACCTGCAACACCTGTTATTAATATTGTTTTTTTCATTTAAAAAATTTGTCTATATTTTTTATTGTTTTTAAAAAAATTATTATGAGTATTAATATCTTGTTTTGATTATTATCAAGTCTAATTCTTATTTCTTCACCAAAATGCTCAAAAAAATTTATTTTACTTGAAAATCCCCCTCTTCTAAAAACTCCAAAAAGCTCTTCCTTTTTAGATCCAATACCTTTTAACTTTTGCTTAACTATCATTCGATAAAAATAGTCATAATCAGCAGAAAATTTATATTTTAAATTATATTCACCAACTAATTTTGCAGATTCAGTTTTTATATAAAAACCAGTCGAGTGACTAGAGTAAAAACCCCAGCTAAACTTTATTTTCCATGGTTTGTATCCATGTAAAACACCCCAATGCTTTTTTACTGCACCAAAAAAGAAATCTGTTTCTGGATTATTTGTTATATACTTCGAAAGAATTTCTAATGCGTCTGGAGTTAAAATATCGTCAGAATTTACATAACCAAAATAATTGCCATTCACAAACTTCTTACCTTTATTAAAAGCATCATAAATTCCTCGGTCATTTTCGAACAGAAAATAATCGATTTCATTTTCATATTTTTTTATTATGTTTTGTGAGTTATCAGTTGATCCACCATCTAATATTATATATTCAAAATTTCTAAACTTTTGTGCTAGTACGCTTTTAATGCATTCTTCTAAATGCTTCTCACCATTTTTTACTACAGTAATTACAGATATTAACGGTTTTTCCTCTTTAAAAATTTCATTTTTAATTCTCTTTCCACCCTCAATCATAGATCTTTATTAAATAGTTTAAATTTTTTTGTATCTATAAAATTGTTTATTTTTTTTAAAATTTCATGATGTTTTTTTAAAGTCATTTGTTGCATCCATATTTTATACATGGATGGCTTGTAAATATCATTTTTCCATCCAAATTTTTTTTTCAAATTTTTATCTACAGACAACCAATTAGAATTTAAATAAAGTTTTCTTAAAAAAAATAATTCTAAAACTTTTTTTTTATTTGATTTTATTTTATAATTTGAAATATTTGTGATTATTTTTTTATACTCATTTATAGTTTTGGGATTTAAATTAAATTGGTAAGCTGAATGAGGATTTTCTTTACATGCATTAATTACTGTACAACCAAGGTAAGAATATTCATAACCAACTGAACCGTAACATGTTAAAATAAACTCTATTCCTTTTTTCAGAACTGTAGCATGATTATCTTTAGTAGATAAAATTTTCATATTCTTATTTTTACCTAATATTTTAGAAACAATCTTAATATCTTCTTCATTATTATCTGGGTGTGGTTTGAAATACCATTCATAATCAGTCTTATCACTTAATTTGACCAGATAATTAAGCCATTCAAAAAAATCTGGAAATAACATATTGCCAAAAACATGTGGGCTATCATAAAAATTATGCATAGCTATCATTATTGATGTTTTATGTGATTTTTTTTTTAATTTGATCGTTTTTTTATAATCCAAAATATTTTCAAGTTTTTTTTTTGCTAAACTTAAAAATTTTTTTTTTTTTAGTTCTCCAAAAAACTCAAAGATCTTTGGTAAGTTTACAAAATCTTTTCCCATATGATGATTGTTCTTGCTAATATATGTGATTTGATTATACGTTGCTCGATATACTGGAATTTTTCTTGAAGTAGCTATCCTCATAGGTATGCCATATAAGTAGGTTGGATGGACTATAATTAATGATTTTATAGAGTTATTTTTGAAATATTCAGACCAAAAGTTATATAGTTTTATACAATCGAATAAAAATTCCCAAAATTTTACATCTTTTAGATCTACAGTATTAACATTATTATTTTTTAAATAAGTATCATAAATTAAATCGCCCAGTAAAATTTTATTTATCTTAAAATTAAGAATATTTTTTTTTGTTTTAATTTTTCTAATCTTTTTAAATTCTGCAAAAGATTTTTTTTTAATATCTAGTGAAATTTTTGGACGAATAAATTCACTTACACCAAAAGATTTGTAAATTTTAAAATATTTACCAAAAAAATTTTTTGCCAAAGTAAATTTGATTTTTTTAAATAAATTAAATTTTAATGGTGAGCTGATTAATGTATATCCTTCATAAGCACATAAAGAAGAATTATATTTTTTAGCTAAACAATTAGCTAAATAAGACATCCAAATATGAGCGTGTGACCAACCATTAAATTCGATCAAAATTTTTCCATTATCTTTATAATGGTTTTCATGAAATAATTTTAAATTATGTTTAATAAATTTTTTGATAATTAAGCTGCTCATATCTTTTGATAATTATTATTTATTAATCTAAATAAAAATTTACCAAATAAATATTTGTTTTTATTTGAATATTCAATAAGATTGTTTCGTGAAATTTTTTTAAATTTTTTTTTATAAATCTTTTCAATTTTTTTACTTAAATCAATGTAGCTATTAGCTTTAAAATAAAAAACTTTATTATAATTAATTTCTTTATTTACTTTAATATCAGATACTAAAATAGGTTTATTGAATGAAATGGCCTCATATACAGAAAAGCCACCTGGCCCACCTTCAAATAATGAAGGTTGGATTAAAGCCTTTGAGTTATAAATTAAATTAAGTTGAGCATTTTTTTCTAAATTAGAAAATAAAATTACTTTGTTTTGCAAACCGTTTCTTTCTATTAATTTTTTAATTGAAAAATAATATTGTTTATTTTTATTAGTCAATTGACCAGTAATTATAAGCTTAAACCTTGAATACTTAAATTTTTTAAATGCTTTTATTGCTGTTTCAAAATTTTTATGACTCCAATACTGATTACAAATAATAAAATAATCATCTTTTATTATTTTTTTTCCTAAATTTTTTAGTTCAAAATTTAAAAAAGGTAAAAAGGGTAATACAACAACTTTAGTAATAGTTTTTTTAAAATATTTAAAAATATCTTTTTTCGTTTCATGCGAGTTAACTATAACTAATTTATTAGTTTTAATAATTTTTTTAAAAAATTTATCTCTATCAATTCGCTGACTTTTAGAAAAAAATTTTTTTAAGTATTTATGCTGAAAATCGAAAATATATCCTATTTTTTTTCCTTTGGGTGACAAGGACATTGATAAAAAACTGATATCATTATTATTAATAAAATATTTTTCATGTCTGTAATCAACTCCTAAAATTTTAACACATTTTTCATTAGAAAAAAAATTTCTGAGTTCTTGTGCACCTTTGTAATAAGGCCACTCTTGAATTGCAATCTTTCCACTAAAAATATTAAAAAAAAAACTTTTTAAAATATAATTAAACCTTTTCAAGGCTGATAGAAAATTATTATCTGGAATTAGAAGTACATAATTAAATTCTCTTTTTTTATCGTAATAAATTAAACTGTCTAAACACATTTTAATTAATTTAACTCCACCATTCCATGCACAAAAATATGCACAAGGCAAAACAATAGTCTTTCTTTGTTTCATTTGATAAAAAATTTTTTGTTATTAATTATTTATAATAGTAAATTATCATACTGCTTTAAGACAATAAAACTGTACTGGTGCATAATTTCCCCTTGGTGGCAATAATTCAGAAAAAAAATTGCCGAAATGAGTGTTTCTTTCTTTTAATTTATCAGATGATGAATTTATAATTGCTGAATGAATAACGCGTGTCATAAAATAATGGCTACTTAAAACGTTTTTGGGTTGTAATTTATGACCATTTATCACATTTAAAATTTCAAATTTTTTTTCAATAAAATTTTCTAATTCCCCAGATTTAAACCACCTGTTTTGTGACGCCATTGGAATTTTCGACAAACCTAATTCTTCGCGAGCATTATTTGAATTTATCCATGCATCCTCTAATGCTTCAAACATAATAAAATAACCTTGTTTTTTTAATACTCTACGCACTTCAGAAAATGCTTTATTCTGATGATCTAAATCAAGCAAATTAATAATAACTCTTTCTGCAATTACGACATCAAAAGTTGAGTCGTTAAATTTAAGTGCTCGAATATCTCCAACTTCTATTTTGTAAGGTAAGTCTCTACTTTTTGATAGCTTTACAAACTCATCTAAAAAATCAATACCAGTTACTGAAGTATAATTATTTTTATGTAGTTCATTTAATAACACACCATTTCCACATCCTATTTCTAAAATTTTGATATTTTTATTGTTAATGGCAGAAAGTGTCTCTAGTGTAGTCTCTATTTCTTTTTTTCTAACATAGTGATCTGGCATTGTAGACTCGTAGTCTAATCCTTTTTCAGATACTTGGCCTAAATAGTGAGATTTTACTTTTTCTTCATAACTCATATTGAAAATTTATTTGTGTAATTTAACATTCTTTTTATATCAAGCTTAGCAGCTTTATCAATTATTTTTTTTACTCAAAAAAATTAAAGTATATTTTTATGATTTTTTGAAATATTCATTGATTATTTTGCATATCTTTTTTAATTGTCTATTTTTTAATCCAGGGAAACTTGGCAAACATAAGCCTAAATCATTTAATTGATTTGCATTTTTGAAATAACTTTTACTTTTATACATTGGCATAGTGTGAACAGGATAAAATGTAGGTCTTGTTTCAATATTATTTTTATTTAATATTTTATTTATACTTTTATTTATTTTTTTAGATCGAAAAAAAATTACAATTAACCAGTAGCAACTATCAAGACCATCTACTTCTATGGGAAACTCTATATGTTTATTATCAAGATTTTTTTTATAGAACTTGTATATATTTTTTTTCTTCTTTAATATTTGTGATATTCTTGTAATTTGAGCATAGCCTAATCCTGCACAAATATTAGTCATTCTATAATTATATCCAATAACGTCATGCCAGTAATATTTCTTTTTCTTTGTAATATTTAAACCTTGACCTTTGAACTTAATAACTTTTTTTATTAAAAGTTTATTGTTTGAGCATACCATGCCTCCCTCTCCAGTGGAAATAGTCTTACTTCCAAAAAAACTAAAAGCACAAATATCACCAAAATTTCCTAAATGTTTCTTTTTATAAAATGAACCTAGGGCCTCAGCGCAATCTTCTATTAAATATATTTTGTATTTTTTTTTTAATCTTAAAAGTTTTGTGAGATTGCAAGAATATCCATAAAGATGTGGTACTATTATAGCTTTTGTTTTTTTTGATATTTTTTTTTCTATATCATCAATTGATATTTGCATTGTTTTGAAATCTGAGTCTACAAATATAGGTTTTGCCCCAACATATTTTATACAATTAACAGAAGCAATATAAGTGAATGTTGGCACAATTATTTCATCTTTTTCTTTTATATTAAGAGCTAAAAGACATAAATGTAAAGCTGCAGTTCCATTAACTGCAGTGGTGCAGTATTTTATTTTAGTAAATTTTTTAATTTCATTCTCAAATAATTTTGAAAATCTTCCTTTTGAGGAAATCCATTGTTGATTTAAACACTCCAATACATTTTTTTTTTCTCTATAAGAAATAGATGGTTCATACAAAGGAATTTTTGATTTCATATTTTTGATTGTAATTAATTTATTATAATAATAAGTTATATAAATAATATAAAGAAAATATGTCAAAATCATAACATCATGTTAAATATTTTGTTTTTAGTAGCTCATGCGGATGACGAAGCTCTGGGGCCAGGTGGTTTAATAAAAAAACTAAGTAAAAACAAAGCTAATGTAAAATTAGTGGTGATAAGTGATGGAAAAATTACGGTTCGAAACAAATTTGTTGATAACTCTAAACACCTGCTTAATTCAGCAAAAGTCCTAGGTATTAAAGATATCATTTTACTCGGTTATAAAGACCAAGTGTTTGAAAATTATCCAATTTCAAAGATTGCAAATTCATTGCTAAAAAAAGGATTTAATCCTGATTTAATTGTTACCCATTCTTCATCAGAATTGAACAGAGATCACAGAATTACTTTGGAAGTAGCAAAGATTATTGCAAGACCACATAAAAAAAAATGTTCAATTATCTCTTTTGATATTCCAAATAATTCATTTAATTATAACAAAACTTTTAAACCAAATTTTTTTGTAGATATTTCTAGAGAAATTAAAGACAAAATATCTGCTTTTAAAAAGTATAAAAATGAAATTCAAAAATATCCTCATCCTTACTCTGTTGGATCTTTAGAATTAATAGCGAAATATTATGGATTTTTGAGTGGTTATAAATATGCTGAAGCTTATGAAATTGTAAAACTTTACGAGGATCACTTAAATTTTATAAAAAAAAAATAATTATTTTTTTACAATTAGAGTTGAAACTTGTTTGTTAATTACAAAATTATTTGAATTTTTTATTTCGATTAAGGATTGTTCTTTTAACTTTTTTTCATTAGGATTATTTAGTCCCTCTAAACTATCTCTCCATAAAAGCGTGGACCAATAATAATTAGCATATTCAATCTCATTTGGAAAAGTAAGTTTGTTATTCAGAATGTTCAATTTACAATTTTCTGATCCAAATTTTTTTTGAGTTAATTTAAAAAATTCTTCCTCTATTCTTTTTTGTCTCTCTCTGTATTCTGGTTTAGGTAAAAGACCAGTAACTACTTTATTTAATTCATCTAATTCGATTGCATTACTTTGACCTGGTCCAATAATTACTAACTGACCATTATCACTTAGATAAGAATGCATTTTTTCAATTAATTCTTTTGGTTTTTGAGAATAATAAATAGAATAAATAAAAAATATCCAATCAAAATTTAAATTTTCAAAAACAACCTCATCGAAATCACTATGACTTAATTTTACATTTGTAAATTTTTTTTTAATTTCATCTAATAAATTTGAATTATTATCTACTCCAACTATTTTTAAATTTTTGTTATTTGATAAAAAGAATTCAATAAAATTCCCATTACCACATCCCATGTCTAAAATGTTTTGATTATCTTTAATTTTGCAATTATCTTTTATCCATTCATGCAAATTGAAATTACTATATTTTTTATGAATACCTATTCTGCTATTTAGAGCAGTGTTGAGTTCTTTGTAGGTATAATTAGTTTTAATCATTAATTGATAGTAATTAATATTCAGTTTTTTTTAAATATCAATTAAAATATTTAAATTATCAAATTCGGATTTTGATTTTCTTTTACAATTGAATAATTTTCTTACTCGGAATATTTAAACTTAATAAATTATTTTTAATATCTGATGAAAACGCTTTTGAAGTTATTATGATTTTATCAAAATTAATATTTTGAAGTTTTTTAGGAGATATAACTTTTTTTCCAAATCTTTTTTTTTGATGGTAGATATTATTACTATCAGTTATAAAAATTATATTATCTGATATATTTGTATGTAACAAAAATTCAAGAGCAAAATTTGAACATCCATACAAAATAATCTTAGAACTATCTTTTTTAATTTTTTTTTCTAATTTCTTAAATTTTTGAATTGTCTGACTTTTGTAAATAAGCATGTTTTGAATAAATTTTTCAACACTTTTAAACTTTTTTTTGTAATCTAATTGAAAATTATTTTCAAAATTTTTATTAGTATTATTTATTTTTGCAATAAAGTTTAAATATTGATAATGCTTTTTTAGCTTTATTATTTTGAATCCACATTTGTCAAAAAGTAATTTTATATTTTTATCATAATAATTAATTGAATGACCAAATGGATCTCGAAAATTATTCTTAAATTTAAACAAATTTGGAACTGAAACATAAATTTTTGAATTGGAATTCATTAGAGATTTTAAAATTTTTAAAGTCTCAACTGGCTGTTCTATGTGTTCTAGTACGTTATCTAATATAATTAAATCAAATTTACTTTGTCTTGAAAGTTGGTGAATAAATTTATTTTGAATATTAAAATACTTATTATTTTTAAGATTTTGAAAAAGTTTTTTTGATGGTTCAATTCCAAAAATATTACTTTTTTTCAAAGAATAAAAATTAGATATATTTTTTAAAAGCGTTCCTGTAGCTGTACCTATCTCTAAAATTTTTTTATTTTTTTTTATAGATTTTTTTTCAGGGAAAAAATATTTAAAACACTCAAAATGTTTATTTGATTTTGTGCTGTTTTCAAATGCTGATCCAATTGCAGAATTTTTATAAATTTGATTTGTGTTTTGATATCCCAACCATGGATTAGAGTAAATTAGATTACATTTAGCACATCTTACAAGAATATGTTCATAGCTAAATATATTTCCTATTGTATCTATTTTGGAATAGTTGCTATTTTTATAAAACTTTTTGAAAGTTTTTGAACAACATACAGGACAAGATCTTTTTTGAAGTTTTAATTTTATTATTTTCATATAATTTATTCATATTTTTTTCTAAAGTTCTTTGAAATTTTTTTCCAATCTTTATTCATTCCTTCTAAAGCTAATTTTGTATATTTATTTTCAAAAATTTTTTCCCACGTACTTGGTGGTATGGTAATTATTTCTGCTCCACCTTCAATTGCTTCTATTAAATGATCTTCATTTCTAATACTTGCTAATAATAATTTTGTTTTACTATTCATATCAGATAATATTTTTTTTGACTGTGTAATAGATTTTTTATTTGAAAAACCCCAATCTTCAGTTTTTCCTAATATAAGACTAAAATAATCCACATTTAATTTTGCAAATGGAATTAATTGAGTAGGATTAAAACCTATTGTGATATTAATTTTAAAATTTTTTGACTTAAGGTATTTGGCGGCTATATATCCCTCTTTATTAGCAGGTAGCTTTATAACAATTTGTTTAGAAATTTTCTTAAACTTTTTTGCTTGTCTGATCATTTCATCAGAATTTGTGGATGTCACTTGAACTGAAACAGGACCTTTAACTATTTTACAAATTTCTTTAATCAGTTTAATTGGATCTGATTTTTCTTTAGAAATAAGAGATGGATTCGTAGTTATTCCATCCACTACATCGTATTTTAACCATTTTTTTATTTCATATAATGAAGATGTGTCTAAAAAGAATTTCATTGATATTATCTATATTAATTATAATAAAGTTTAAACAAATAATACTATAAAAATATAATTTAAACCTTTGTTAATATTATGGTGAATTTACCAAAAAAAAAATTATCTCAATTAAAATCATACTCTAAAAAACTCAGGTATGAAGTTTTAAGAATGCTCAATTCAGCTGGATCTGGACATCCAGGAGGGTCTCTTTCTTCACTAGATATACTTGTTAATTTATACTTTTCTGGACTTTTAAATTTAAATAAAAAAAACTATAAAACAAATGCTAGAGACCTAGTTGTATTATCGGCAGGCCATTATTGTCCTACACTCTATGCAATTCTCGCTTATAAAGGATTGTATAGTAAACAAATTTTAAGATCTCTTAGAAAATTTAACTCTAAATTACTAGGTCATCCAAGACTCAACGAACTTCCAGGAATTGAAAATTCAGGAGGTTCTCTTGGTCAAGGAATTTCTTTAGCATGTGGTTATGCAATCGCTGCTAAAAGATTCTCAAAAAATATTCCTAGAGTATATTGTTTAATGGGAGATGGAGAACAAAATGAAGGACAAGTATGGGAAGCAGCAATGTTTGCTGGACATTATCAATTGAGCAATTTATGTGGCATTGTTGATATAAATAAGATTCAAATTGATGGTTATACAAAAGACATTATGGACTCTGAACCTCTAGAAGAAAAATATAAATCATTTAAATGGAATGTAATAAAAGTAAATGGTCATGATCATTTGAAATTATATTCTGCTTTTAGAAAATTTTTAAATTACAAAGGTCAAAAACCTACAATTATACTAGCTAATACAATTGCTGGTAAAGGATTAAAGTCTATTGAGGGTCTAGTATCTTCACATGGACAGCCAATAACAACAGAGCATCTTAAAGAGTATATTTAGTATATGAAAAATTATAGAAATACTTATGATTATGGAGACTCTGCAGCAAAAGAAAGTAATCAAGTTAGTTCAAATTTAGAATTTTCTGAAAAAAATGAAATTAATAGTATTAGAGATGCTTATGCATACTATTTAAAAAATATTATTAAAAAAAATAAAAAATTTGTATTATTAGATGCGGATCTAGGAACGGTTGCTAAAACTAATAATTATATTCAAAATTTTAAAAACAGGTATATACAAGTAGGTATTGCTGAACAAAATTTAATTGGTGTAGCTGCAGGAATAGCACAATATGGAAAAATTCCTATCGTCCAGAGTTTATCTGTCTTTCTAACAGGAAGAGCTTACGATCAAATTAGAGAGTCTATTTGTTATTCAAAACTAAATGTAAAATTAGTTGGTCTACATGCAGGAATGACTTTGTCACCAGATGGAGCAACTCATCAAACAGGTGAAGATATTGCACTAATGAGTAGTCTCCCTAATATTGAAATTTTTACACCCGCTGATCCATATCAACTTAAAAAAATTTTACCAAATTTTCTTAATTCAAAAAAACCTGGATATTTAAGATTGTATTTTCCAAAAACTTATAATTTGACTAAAGCAATTGAGTTTAAACCAAGGAAAATTCAAATAATAAAATCTCAAAAGAAAATTAATTTAATTTCTTATGGATATATGTTGACCAAAGCTATTGAGTCAATTGAAATTCTAAGAAAAAAAGGGATAGATTGTGGTTTGGTTAATGTCCACTGTATAAAACCAATTGATGAAAATAGTTTAATGAAAATTGCAAAAACGAGTAAACTATTAGTTGTAATAGAGGATCATAATAATTTTGGTGGATTGGGATCTATTATTGCACAGCTTATAGCTAAAAAATTTCCCACAAAAATACTATCAATAAATACTGATGATAAATTTGGGACAACAGGATTGCCAGATGAAAACTTAAATTATCTTGGTTTATCAACCAATAAAATAGTAAATAAAATAACTCGATATATAAATAAATTATGAAAACTTGTTACTTAATTACTGGAACTTCTAGTGGAATAGGAGAAAATATAGCAAAATACTTTATAAGAAAAAAAATATATATTGTTGGAATATCAAGAAGAAAAAATCAAATTCAAAATAAAAATTTTTATCATCTTCGTGGTGATCTGGTAGATAAAAGTTTTTTAAATGAAATAAAAGATTTTTTAATAAATAAAAAACTTAAATTAGATGGATTAGTAAATAATGCGGGTATTAATTTGCCTAACAAATTTAACAAAATTTCAGAAAAAGATTATGATAAAGTAATGAATAATAACCTAAAAGCGCCTTTTTTTTTGATACAAAAATTACTCCCATATTTTAAAAACAAGTCAAGCATAGTGAATATAAGTTCTTTTAGTGCAATTTCTGGAGGCCCATACTCATCTCACTATGCTATATCTAAATCTGGTATCGAAACATTAACAAAAAATTTGTCAATTTTTTTTAAAGATAAAAAAATTAGAGTAAATGCCATTTCTCCTGGTCTTATAAGAACAAGATTAGCAAAAAATTTTAAAAAACATCCATATTTTAATAGAATTTTATTAAATAGAATAGGTGAAACTGAAGAAATAACTAATGTAGTAGAGTTTTTGCTTTCAAGTAAATCAAGTTATATTAATGGACAAACCATAAATGTTGATGGAGGAATGTTCCTCAGATAATGCATGCCAATAAAAAAGTTGTACTAATAATAGGTGGCAATATTGAAACTGTTCCAGCAGTAAAAATAGCAAAAAAATTTGGTTATATAACTGTTATCACTGATGATAACATAAATGCCCCAGCTAAAAAGTTTTCAGATTATTTTTTAAAAGTAAGTACTTACGATATAGATCAATCAATAAAGATGGTAGTTAATTTTAATAAAAAAATTAAGATTGATGCTGTAATGAGTATGACTACTGATGTTCCTTTAACTGTATCTAAAATTGCAAGTAAATTAAAACTTCCTAATATTCCAATAAATACCACAAAAATATTTACTGATAAATATTTAATGAAAAAAAAACTAAAACAAATAAGAATACCTATTCCTAAATTTTATTTAATAAAAAATTTTAATGACTTAAAAAAAAAAATACAAATTTTAGATATTTGTATTATTAAACCTGTTGACAGTAGAGGCGCCAGAGGTGTTTATATAATAAACCATAATACAAAAAATTTAAAAACTCTTTATGAAAAAAGTAAAAGTTTTTCATCAAAAAAAAAAATTATTGTCGAAGAATTTTTAAAAGGACAACAGCTAAGCACTGAAACAATTATTTCAAATTATAAAGTTAAAACTATTGGTATTTCAGATAGAAATTATGAATTTATAAAAAGATTCCAACCAAACGTAATAGAAAATGGGAGCGATCTTCCGTCAAAATTTCATAATAAATATATAAAAGAAATTGATAAGATTGTAAGAAAAATAAGCATAAAATTAAATATAAAAAATGGAACAATGAAAGGAGATTTGGTTATCCATAAAAATAAAATTTATGTAATTGAATTTGCACCTAGGTTGTCTGGTGGCTATTTTTCTTCTATTATGATACCTAAATCATCTGAAGTTAATTTAATAGAATTAGCTATAAAAATACATCTTGGGGAAAAAATTAATCTAAATCAAATAAATTATAAATTAAAGAAATATGTTACTCAAAGATTTTTCTTTCCAAAACCAGGAATAGTAAAAAAAATTAGAATTAATAAGAATTTACTTAAAAAAAGAGGTGTAGAATATTTTCAATGTTACTTAAAAAAAGGTGATAAAATTAATAATCTTACTGATCATACGGGTAGAGCTGGACAAGTTATTACTTCATCAAATTCAAAAAAGGTAGCAATAGAATTAGCAAATAAAATTTGCAATTCTATTAAATTTAATTAAATGAAATATCATATAATAGGTATCAATCAATCAACAATAAATACTTATAAATTTTTAAAAAAAAACTACTTTGAAACTACTATTAGCGATCATAAAAAATTTATTGATTTAAAAAAAAAATTAAAAAATATTAAATCTTTAAAAAATTTTTTTTTTAGCGATCATCCAAAAAAAGAAATTAAAAATTCTAACTTTATTGTTTATGCTAGTGGAGTTATAAAGAATTCTTTAAATTATAGAAAGTATATAGGAAATAGAAAAAATATTTCTGAAATTGATTTTTTTTATAAGCATAATAATTGGCCTTCAAAAAATATTTTGATAATAACTGGTAGTAGAGGAAAAAGCACAGTTGCTAAGATAATTAAAAATAAATTAAATAGAAAAAAAATTTTCAAAAAAATTATTTTTATGGATAGAAAAAATATAAATTTTAGTAATATTCCTAAGTATAGACCTGGTTATTTTTTAATAATTGAAATGGATTACCAGTCTCTTCTAATAGCAAAAAAAATTTCAGCAAAGTTTAGAATTATTACAAGCTATTTCAAAATTGAAGATAAAGTTTTTAGAAATGAAAAATTGTATAAATTTACAAAATTGAAAATATTTAATAATACTAAGAAGAATGAATTTGCTTTTTTAAATAAAAAA
>Ga0222670_1000558_pt1 | contig 15420 bp, 19 predicted proteins | sample AntAcemetagen732_FD_181148 | JGI IMG/M metagenome (GOLD analysis project Ga0222670, IMG submission 181148) | Saline water microbial communities from Ace Lake, Antarctica - #732 | ecosystem: Environmental > Aquatic > Non-marine Saline and Alkaline > Saline | place: Antarctica: Ace Lake... | reverse complement strand
TAGTGCCGACCTACTCATCGAAGCGATCGGCCTACCCGACGGCCACCCAAACCAAATAGGTGCACTATTCCGGTCATGGGCAAGCATGGGTGTCATTACCTCGATGGGGAACTTTGTGGTGAGCACACGGGAGTCCAATAATGGGCGCTCGATTCGCATGTGGAAGCGCACCGCATGAACCCCGCACTGGTAGGGCTCGCCTGTCTACTCGCTGGTCTAGTCATCGGTCTAGCGTGGGGCTATGTCGGTGGTTGTGGTGAGTGACTACATTGACGCATACCTCGATGCCTTGCATGTTGTACTGACAGAAATAGCGGTAGAGAAGCCCGACAGTGTTGACGCCGTCTGCCATCTCATCTGGCACATGATCGACGATTGCGTGAGCGAATGAGTGATATAGCGAAAATTGAGTGCTCATTCTGTGGGAGGACTTGGGAGTCGAACAACCACGATTCAAAATCTGGTAGGTATTGGGAAAGCCCTCTAGCAGGGCCACTCGTATATGTGAGCAAGTCGTTGCCAAGAATAAAAAGAATCCATTCACGCCCGGAAAAAATTGTGTGTGAATGTGGATGCTCCCCTGCGTCTTATTGTTCCCACTCGCAAATCTTGGAAGGGTAAGTAATGACCTACAACCTTGACGCTTATGTGGACGTACCGACCCGAATCAAACTCTTTATGGCCCGCCACCCTGAGGGATCACTACAAATGGACCCGCCTCAATTCGTGGAAGTTGAGGGGAAACAATGGGTAATCGGACGCGCCTACGCCTACCGAACACCCGACGACGCTCGCCCCGGGGTCGGTACAGCGTGGGAAATCGTGCCGGGCACGACTAACTTCACAAGGGGATCAGAGTTACAAAATCTTGAAACTAGCGCTTGGGGCCGTGCGATAGGGGCCCTAGGTATCGGTATCGACGCCTCGATAGCCACGCTAGATGAGATACAGCACGCTAAGGAACGCGGGAAGGTCATGCGAACCACAGAGGCCGCACCTGATGATCCTTGGATAACTGAGGCACCAGCACCACAATACGACGGTGCAGTACCCGGTAAAGGCTCCAGCATGTACCCATGTACGGCGCCACAAGTAAAAGCAATACACGCCATATTGCACAAGCTCGGTCTGGCAGACAGACTAGATCAACTTGCTAGCGCTAACGAATGGCTAATAAGTCTCAATAAAAAACCTATAACGAGCATTACGGATCTCAGCAAGACCGACGCATCCGGTTACATTGATCACCTACAAAAGGGTGTGCCTTGATCACTGTCGAAGCGTGTCATGCCCATGCGCTCGGATCTCCAATGGGTAGACGATTAACCAGCATGCCGGAGGAAATAGCACTGGTTTCGTGTAGGACAGGGCAACACGCCCGACCACGTAGGTAGGGTGAGTAATACCAAAAACCAACCAACACAGAGGCGCGGTCTTGAGCATCAAGATCGAGGACGCGCCGATCATCACTAGACCAAAGGACAAACCAATGACACACGAACCAATCCACTACAGCAAATACGACTCACACTGCGGCCTAGCCGGATGCGGATGCGACCACGCACGCTGCTACAAAGGATGGATCGACAACACCGCAGGGACATGGCCATGCTTGTACTGCCGAGACAACCTTACCGGACGCCTCATGAGGGCAGACCAAGCTAGGGCCAAAGGCTACCCACAAGCCTCCATCTCCCGCATACTCATGGACACCACAAGATGAGCAGCCTCCACCAAACAGCCGAATATGCCAGATGGCGCAAACTCGTCATGCAACACTGCGAACCCATCTGCATTAGATGCGGATACGAAGTAGACATGACCCTAAGCGGACGCGACCCAATGGGACCAAGCGCAGACCACGAACCACCACTAGCAGTAACAGGCGACATATCACCAGGGTTAGACGGATCCGGCATAAGCCACATGAAATGCAACAGGCAACACGGCGGCAAGATCGGAGCCCAAAGATCCAGCGCCTCACGTCAAGGAACCAACAGCAACAGAAGCGACAGGCAAAGACGCATGGCAACCTGCCAAGGGTGTGGCACCGTGTACCCACCCAACCGTAAAAGCGCAGGTAAGTATTGCTCCAAGAAATGCTACGACGACACGCCACGCCCTACCGCACCCACCTGGTCAATCGAATGGACATACAACTGCGTCGTATGCGATGCACAATGCACACACAAAACGATGACCAAGACCGATCCACAAGCAGACGAACCCGTACTAAACAGAGTCCTATGCAACAGAGAAGATTGCAAGGCCGCATACCCTGCCATGCTTAGCCGGGATGCTCGAAGAAAAGAAAACCAAACAGCACTAGAAAAGATAAGACCGTCGAAGTATCCAGAAATAAAGGAAAGAAAAGAAAAATGTAAAATAATTCCTGACACACAAGAGGAAAGTGGATTTTTGATCAAACAACGATTGACTCCCGCCGCCCTCTCGCCTTTCCCCCCAAGGGGGTCGGAGGAGGGCCGGTACAAGCACACAGAGCCGCGACTTCATGCCTTAGGGTTCGTTATGCCTAGGTTGGAGACTAAGGCCCCTAGCGTGGTTACAGGCTCGTTTGGTGAGGAGGCCGCCGAGTGGCTCACTACCGTGTTTGGGATGGAATTGTTTGCCTGGCAGCGGTATGCACTGGATCGGGCGCTCGAGCATGACGCCGATATGAAGCTCGTTTGGTCGGCGGTGATTATTACTGTGGGTCGCCAGTCGGGCAAGTCGTGGTTGAGCCGGGCTATTTGCATGTGGCGGCTGCATCATGGGGAGCAGTTTGGGGAGACTCAAACTATTTTGCATGTGGCTAATAAGCGCTCTACGGCGATGGAAGTTATGAGGCCGGCAGGTTTATGGGCGACGGAGACTTATGGGAAGAAGTCGGTGAAGTGGGGCAACGAGGCTGCCGGGATCGAACTACCCTCGGGGGACCGTTGGTTGATTCATGCGGCGAACGATTCTGCCGGGGTCGGCTATTCCGTGTCGATGGTCTTTTGCGATGAGGCATGGAAAATCCCCCAAAGCGTCATTAGTGATTCGATAGCCCCAACGATGGTGATGCGGGAGCAACCACAAATCTACCTAGTGTCGACGGCAGGGGACTCACAATCTGATCTAATGCAGTCTTACCGGCAGCGGGCACTTGACCGCCTGGACGATGATGAACCCTCGACCGTACTACTACTGGAGTGGAGTGCACCGGCTGAGGCAGACCCGGAACTCGTTAGTACATGGAAATGGGGGAGCCCTGAGTGGTCGGAGCGCCGGGAGACTTTCCTAGCCGAGCAATGGGCCCGCATTGAGGAGAGCGCGTTTAGGCGGCAGTATTGCAACCAGTGGGTTATCCGTTCGGATCATTGGCTACTGGATAAGTGGTGGACGGGAACTCTCGACCCTGAGGTGAGACTTCCAGAGGCCGGTACGTGGTCGGTTGCGGTTGAGACTGACTTTGATGGTATGGGTCACGCCGTCGCAATCGCCGCACCAAACCCCGAGGGGCTAATCGTTGTTCGGGTCACGACTCACCGGACAATTGTCGAAGTTGATCAGCAACTCGAGAAGATCCGGGCCGAACATCCGAGCCTCTACATTCAAGTGACACCCGGATACGTGGAGAGGCTACGCCAAAAGTTTGATGCTCTCGTGGGTCAGCGTGAAGCCGTCAGCGCCACCCAAGTACTCCAGGATCTTTTTAGCCGCCAACAATTACGCCACGACGGCAGTCAAGTATTGCAGGAACACTTTGCTAACTCGAAGATAAGCCAGCGGCAAGGCGGTTGGGTACTCACAGCACCAATGGGCCGCAACGGTGTCTATGCCGCCCGGGCGGTAATGTTTGCCGTCTCACAAGCCGCTAAAGCTCCTCGTAGTGTGGCGATGATTAGGTCACGTAGACCGACACGCCGACACGCATAAATCACGCAAACACACACAAACGCATCTAAACCGTGGTAAGGGGCTACACTGGCCCCATGGTGTTCCCCCGAGCCCTTTCACTCGTGCGCGGTCAAGAGTCCCTTTCCCGGACGATGGCGACAGCACAGGAACCTGCAACCGCGCACGTACGTGAATCCTCGGGCCTCTACGCCTTGCTAACTAACCAGTTGGCCGGTCGATCAACGCGACCCACAGCGATGCAAGTGCCCGCTTTCGTTGACGCACTCAAGACGTACACGCACACGATTAGCGCGTTTCCGTTGCGCGAATACTTTGATGGTCAACCCGTACCGGCCCGGCAACTTCTCTCACAGCCGTCACCGATCTACCCGTACGCCAACGTCATCCAACGCACACTAAGCGATCTACTCATGTACGACCGGGCCTACTGGCGCGTCATCGATCGGGACTTCGCCGGATACCCAATCTCTGTCGAGGTTATGCGGGTCGAGGACACGACCGACCTACCGCCCTATTACGCAGGGATCGAGGCCAATCAGCAACCACCCGCCGACCCGTTCTATTATCTTGCCAGGCAAATACCGACTCGGGACGTAATCAAGTTCTACGGCTCAGGTGAAGGCGGTTGGCTCGCCAACGGGGCTACAGCAATCACGACGGCGGCAGCACTCGAAGCCGCAACCCTAATGTATTCCGAAACACCTATACCCACAGTCGCCCTAAAGAATAGCGGCCCGGATCTAGCCCCTGAAAAGATAGACGAACTACTCGACGCGTGGGAGGAAGCCCGCGCCAACCGTGGCACCGCGTACCTGAACAACACGATCGACGCGCAAGTAATGGGGTTTAGCGCCCGCGACGTGCAACTAGTTGAGGCTAAGAATATGGCCGCCGTGGCTATTGCTCGCCTGGCGAACTTGGACCCGATATGGGTCGGGGCCGGTGTCCCCGGATCCTCACTCACGTACTCGAACCGGGTCGACCTTTACCGGAACCTACTCGACACGGCGCTACGCCCCGTAATGAACCTAGTCACACAAAGACTATCCATGCCTGATGTCACCCCGACCGGTTACGTTATCGACTTTGATACGACCGCGTTCCTGCGTGACAACATCGCGGCCCTAGCCGAAGTGATAACCAAGCTCCTACCGCTGGAGGTTATTACTGTGGAAGACGCCCAAAACCTTTTAGACCTACCAACACTCGGAGTATTCAATATGAACGGAGCCCTACGGTGAAACAACTCAATACCGAATCAGTCGTGATCTTTCAAGAGCGCGAAAATCAAGACGGTGACATTGTCGGATCCGGTCACGGCATGGCAGTGCCCTACGGCTCCGAAACCATGATCGGTGGCGTCCGGGAATCATTCGCCCCTGGCTCATTCGACCTAGCCAACGTGATCGGCAAGCCACTCGCCTACCGTCACGGGGAACCAGTCGGCAAAATCACCGGAGCCGAGAACCGCGAAGACGGCCTCTATATTGACTTTGAAATCGTGGACACGGCCCTAGGCCGCGATGCCGCTGTACTCGCCCGGACATCAACAATCAAGGGACTGTCCGTCGGGTTCAACCCCGTCAAATCCATTATGTCAAAAGCCCGGGACGCGATCCAACACACAGCCGCGAACCTACTCGAAGTCTCATTAACCCCCTACCCTGCCTATTCCAACGCTGGAGTAAGCGCCATAAGAGAAGAAGGAGCAACAACAATGTTAGAAAACACCGAGTCGACCGAGGTTAACTCGGTGGACATTGAAGCACGCGAATCACTCAAGGCACTACGCGAAGAAGTACAAACCATCAGCGCCAAAGCGTTTACCTCCGAGGCTCAACACCCACTCAGTGCGTACCGTTCATTCGGTGAGTACTGCAAAGCCGTCTACAATGGTGACGCAGAAAACCGCGCCCTCGATGTGCAGACCATTGCCGACGCTCCCGGGCTAGTTCCCCCGATCTGGCTCCGCGACATTAAAGGTGTCCTTGATCGTGGCCGCCCCGTTATTACCGCACTCGGTGGACCAAGCTCCGCCGTCGGTTCAGGCATGACAATCACGTGGCCCTACTTCGACGGTGACCTTTCCGCAATCGTCGCAGCGCAAGCCGCCGAAAACGACGAAGTAAACTCCGTCGACATTGACATTAAAAAGGGCACCGCCAACCTGGTGACCTACGCAGCCGGATCACGTTTGACCCAACAGGTCATCGAACGCACCGACCCCTCATACGTCGATGCTCACCAGCGCATCATGCTCGGCGCGTTCGGTACTGAAACGGACTACGCCTTTCAAGCCGCACTATGGGCCAACGACACCGCCGGAGTCGACTACGACTTCAGCGCCGACACCACGGGCGCAGCATTCCGTGAGGCCGTGTTCGCCGCAGCCGTAGACGTCGAAACCGCAACCGGCCAGCCCGCCGATGTTGTCCTGGTTAATAGCGCAGTATTCAAGAAAATTGGTGGATGGACTTCATTCATGCCAGACAGTTACGCACCCAATAACGTGTCCGGTACTTTCAACGCCCGCACCCTTAACCTCAGTGTGGCCGGTCTACCGATCGTGTTGGCTCGAGCATTCGCCACAGACGAAACACAAGACGCGATTGTTACGAACCGGGCGTCGATTGAATGGGCAGAAGACGGCCCCCGACTCATGACTAACGACGTAGCGGCAAACCTCGGGCGCGACTACTCGATCTACGGATACGCCGCGGCTCTCCCATTCGTTGCCGCTGGCATCGTCGGAATCTACAACCAGGCATAGCCGTGGCACTGGTAACCGGTCAGGAACTGGCCGACAATCTGGATATCGAGTACGAGACACCCGACAGTCTCGTGCTCGACTTGCATGCCAACTCGGCGTGTGTCTTGATCGGTTACCTAGTCACGCTTGTTTCGTTCGAAGCGGAACCGGCACCCCTAAAAATCGCGGCAATGACCATAGCGGTGGAGACATACCAGGCGGCTTACGCGGCAGGGGGCGAATCTATTAGCGTGGACTTCACCCCTAGCCCACGGATCAACTCCGCTTTAATGGCCCGAGTCACTGTCCTACTGGCCCCGTACAAGCAAATGACGACGATGGTCGGCTAATGGCACTCACCACGGAAGCACGAGAACTAATAGTAACGAGCCTGACAGGTCTCGGGTACAAAATCTACGACACGGTGCCCACAGTCCCGGTCACCCCTAGCGTCGTCATCGTCCCCGACTCCCCGTGGGTGCAACCGACCCGGATCGGCTCAACCCTTAACTATGCGGTCCGGTGGCGGCTACTCCTCAACGTGAACGTGAGGGTAAACGCGGTGGCAATCTCGACAACCGAGGACGCCCTCGATGTGCTACTCGCCGCGCTACCCGCATCCGTAAACGTCGCGAGTGTGAACGCGCCGCAACTCCTCAGCCTAGGATCGCAAGGGACCGTCATGTCAACCGAAATCGAAGTACAAATACAAATGAAAGAAGGATAACTAATGCCCGCTATCGGAGTTACTGGAGCCGTGTTCACCGTGTCAATCGGTGGGACACAATACGAGGACCAGGTCACGTCAGGAACAATTAACACGACACCGACCATTGTCCGCACTAAAACCCTTTCCGGGGTCGCGTTCGACCAGACCGACCTTAACTCGACCATGAGTTTGGATTTCCTATTCGATGAAGTAACCGGGATGTATGGGGCTTTGCAAACCGCTATCGCCGCCGCCGCATCCGTCGCGGTCGTGGTCGAATCCGCGTCGGGAACATGGACAGGTGCCGCGATGTTTATTGAATCCGCCGACCTCACCTACCCGGCCGATGGTGTCGTAACCGTATCGACATCATTCACCGGCTCGGTTACATTCGCCGCAACGGCATAAGGCTAAGGGGAACCCATTATGTATCCACGACTAAAAATCGAGTCCGATAATCACGAAACAAAAGAACTCGAAACCCTGCCCGTAGACTTCATGATGTATGAAGAACTAAACGGGAACCGGCCCACAAGTGAGCAGGCGATGAGACTCACAATCGCCTACTACTACCTTGAGGACAAAGAACCAGGGGACCTTAAAACAGTGAAATCGTGGGCCCGCAAAAACCGGGTAAAAGTAGATATTCTCAAAGACGATGTGGAACCTTTTTAGAGGGTAGTCACGGCAGACTACTAATACGCCTAGCGGTTCGTACGGGCTGGACGATGGAAGACGTTAAGAAACTTAGCGGCCGGGAGGTCGTTACGATCATGGAGGAGTTAGCGTAATGGCTAAGCAATTCGATGCCTACATCGAAGGACTAAACCCGCTACTGCGCGACCTCCGGAAACTAGGAAAAGAAGCCGCGAAAGAGCTACGGCAAGCCTCACGGACAATAGCCGATAGGCACATGGTGCCAGCATTCCAAAACGCGGCCCTGAACGTCGGTGGTCAATGGGGCGACATTCTGGCATCCGACATTCGATCCGGGCTCGACCGGCTCCCAAAAGTCTCCATCGGTAAACAAAAGAAAGTAACGTCGGGTGGCGCATCCTCCAACATGTTGCGATACCCAACCGACACGGGAGACAGTGGTGATTCTTTCGCACCATTCACTCGCACGAACTGGCTAGCAAAAGCACGCAGTTACCAGAAACCCGCCTTACAAGAGTGGGGCGAAGCCGTCGACCGTGTCGTCCGTAAATGGCCGGTGATGTAATGGCAGTCGGAAAAACCTTAACGGTTTACTTAGCGGCGGATCTAAAAAAATTCAACGCCGGAATGACGCAAGCCCAAGGCGGCCTAAAAGGTTTAGCCGGATCTTTGAAAAACATGCTCGGCCCTGCCCTTATCGGTGCCGGTCTCGCGGCCGGTGCGCTTGCCGTGAAACTAGCATCCGACGGAGTGAAAGCAGCCCTCGAAGATGAAGAAGCCGTCCGTAGACTTTCCACCACCCTGGACAACCTTGGCCTAGCGCACGACCAGCCAGAAATAGAAAAATTTATTTACGGTCTTGAACGGTCCCTCGGCGTGGCAGATACCGAATTGCGACCCGCCTACGACCGCCTTGTGCGGGCACTCGGTGACACGGGTAAAGCACAAGACGCCCTAAGCCTTGCCCTCGATGTGTCTGCCGGATCCGGTAAAAGCCTCGAAGCCGTAACCGACGCGATGGGTAAAGCGTACGAAGGAAACATAGCAGGCCTGTCCCGCCTCGGTGCCGGTATCGACGCCGCAACAATCAAAACCGGCGACATGCAAGTCATTACACAAGTATTGTCGGACACGTTTAGCGGGCAGGCCACGGCATCCGCCGACACACTCCAAGGCCGCATGAGAGTACTTAAAACAGCGACGGACAACCTAGCGGAATCATTCGGTAAAGGCTTACTCACCGGGCTAACTGACGCCACTGAGGGCACTAGCGAGATGGTCAAATCCATGGAGAAGCTAGAACCAGCACTCGAAGACTTAGGTGAAACCGTGGCCGACGTCGTTGCCTCGCTCGCGATGCTCTACGACGGCTTCATATTCCTTAGGGACATCGAGAAGAAAGTCAAGACGGAGACCGGGTTACTCGGTGACGCGTTCAGTTTCGTTAGTGACACGATAAACCCATTTAGTCGCATAATGAACGCGCTCGGTCAAGCGACAGAGGGAACGGGCGACGCCGCCTACGAAGCCTCACCGGCTATGGAAACATTCGGTAACACGGTAGCCAACACGGTGAACCCATTAAACGACATGACGGACGCCGCTAACGGCGCTACAGACGCCGTGTCACTATTACAGGCACAAACGAAAATGGCCCGGGATGTCGCTCAGGCACAGAACAAAGACTACAAAGACCTTGCCGAACGTCAAAGAGACCTAACAGCAACCACCACCACGACAACGAAGGCGACCACGAACTACGCCGGCTCCGCATCGAGTGCGACAGCCGAAGTCGAGAAACTTACGAAATTCCAAAAGTACCTAGAAAAAAGCACCGACGACCTAGGCAAGTCGATAGCCTCAACTGAGAACCTTTTATCTATCCAAGTGCAATCATTTAACGACGCTAAAGACGCCGTAGCGGGTTATGCCCTGGCTATGCAAGGTAACCTACTTGCCGGGGTAGACCTTGGTAAGGCGTACACGGATGGGAAAGAAACCGGCACATCCGTGTTGGCGGGATTCGATGCGATGGTCGCGGAGGCCGAATGGTTCGGCAACGTACTCGAGGCGCTACAAAGCTCGCAGGTGGACCAAACTTTGATCGACTATATGGCCGGTCTGGGACCTGAGGTTGGCGGGGCACTCGGGCAAGACATGCTTAACGATAAAGGGTTACTTGGATCAATCAACGAGAAATGGGTCAATGTTCAAGACCGCACCCGGGAATTGGCACTAGGTTTAGTACCCGAATTCATGACCGCCGGGGTCGAATCCGCCGCCGCTATGGTCGTTAGCCTGGCTAAACAACTTGATTACGAGCGCGACACCCTAAAAAAATTGGGTAAAGCAATGGCTAAACCAGTCGGGGCAGCGTTCAAAACACAACTCGCCAGTGACGTGGCCGCAGCGATTCGCAACGTCGAAGCGGCAGCCACAGCGGCCCGAGCCGAAAAAGTAGCCGACGCGACAGCCGCCCAACAACTAATCACCGATCAACAAGTGGCCCGGGCTATCGCCAACGTGATCCGCAACTCCGATGCCCGCAGTGGCTCGGTCGTAACCCCGGTGCTGACATGACACTCGAAATCACTCTCGCCGGGTCGGTGATCGACCTGGACCTATTCGAGTTTAACGTCACCGTAGCCCACGGACGCTCAGATGTGACCTCAAGCCCCACGGCCTCGAACACTCAAATAGTGCTACGGGGCAACACGGGCCCGCTACTTGAACTTGCCGACACGGTCGCAATATCTTTCGACGGTGTCGATCGGTTCACAGGGGCGATTAGTGACCTGAACGTGTCATTCATTAGTACGGGCACCCCGACGGCGATCACGACGATTACGGCGATGGGGAACCTAGCCAAACTTGGATATACAGATGTCGGTGCCTCGGGGTACATTGAGCAAAGCGCCCGGCAACGGGTCGAGGGAATCCTTGACGCGACTGGCCTCGACTACCTTAACGCTGGAGATCCGGCGATTACCCTCTACGCGATCCTTGAAGCCGACGCCCAGCCCTCCACGGCACTTGATGCCCTGGCACGTATCGCGCAAGGTACCGGGGCCACTTACTACGACGACCCGACAGGCCGCATTATTTTCGAGGATTACGGGAACCGGGGATCGACAACATTCCCCGGCATATGGGCCAACCAGGTCGGCACCTGGTCAGACGCCGAAGGCACATGGGCGGACTACCCGCTATTCCCAACTAGTTTCAATCTTGAAGCCCCCGGGGTTATCTTCGCCCCGACATGGGCCAAGACTCTGACGCCTCTGATTAACGACGTGACCGTTACATACGGGCCCGACCTGTCAGTGACCCAAACGGATAGCGCGTCAATCACGCAATACGGGCGCCGTGAATACCGGCTCGACACGGACATTAAAACCATAGGCGACGCGACGACTCGGGCCGCGGGGATCATGACCGCACAAGCAAACGGGCTGTGGAACCTCGGCCAAATATCGGTGCTCGTAGACCAACTCGACGAAACCGACACGACCGCACTACTCGAGCTCGTATCCGGTGACCTAGTAACCGTCAGGGGATTACCGGCCTCGGGCCCTTACCCGGACTTTAACGGCATCGTTGAGGGCTGGACGGACTCCTACAACAACGGCCAACACATTATGACACTGTCAATATCAGACCCTAGATTCTCTTTGCAGGTCCTACAATGGGGTCAAGTCGCACCGGGCTTTGCGTGGTCAGAAGTCGGGGCGGGCGCCCAATGGTTTGAAATAGTTACCAACTCCGATCTAGTGAGGTTATAAATGGCAGTCACACCCGTAGGCAATCCTTATGTGGAGTCCTCCGACCTAGTCGCAAACTACCCGGGCGCGTCTGAGGCGCTAGCGGAGCGTATCGACATTGTCGGTGTGAACCCGTTCGCGAACGCGGCAGCGCGTGACGCCGCAATACCCTCACCAGTACAAGGGCAAATGTGTAGTTTGAACGACGATAACAAAGGTTACCGTTACGACGGTAGTGCATGGGTACTTTTTAGCGGGGCCGGTGCCGCGAATTTCACGAACGCGGCTACCGGCACATACACCGACGGCGAGGGAATCGACTACAAATTTTTAACTCTGACGGGATCTACCAGCGTCGACATAGATCAGGCCGGGTTCGCTGACATTCTTGTGATCGGTGGCGGTGCGGGTGGTGGTAACGGCGGCGGTGGTGGCGCTGGCGGCGCACTCCCTTTCTCTAACTTGTACTTATCGGCCACAACACACACAGTTTCAATAGGGGCAGGTGGGGCGGCGCAACTGGCTGGGATCACTTCCTCTATTAGTCCAGCGTTCGGTGTGGGTGGCGGTGTCGGTGCTTCTGGTGGTGTTATCGGAAATACTGGCGGCTCTGGTGGCGGTGGTGGTTGGGACGGTGGCGGCTTAACGGACCTAGCGGGTGGTGCTGGTGTTGCGGCTCAAGGCAATAATGGCGGCGCTGGCAGGTTTAGAGGTGCTGGTGCCGGTGGTGGTGCTGGCGCGGTAGGTGGCAACGCTTCAACAAATATCGGTGGTAACGGTGGTGCTGGCGCGTCCTCAAGTATCACAGGCGCGGCAGTCACACGCGCAGGCGGCGGGGGTGGTGGTGCATTAACCACTGGCGGCACTGGCGGGACTGGCGGTGGCGGTAATGGTGGACAGGGTGCGAGTGGAAACGCAACTAACGGCGGTGCAAACACCGGCTCAGGCGGCGGCGGGGGTGGTTCCGACTTTACAACAGGTGGCGGGACTATTGGCGCTGGCGGTTCCGGCGTCATAATTATTAGGGTGGTGGTGTAAGTGGCTCACTTCGCGGAAGTAACCGACAACATTGTTCGCAGCGTGATCGTGATCAACAACTCCGACTGTGCCGGTGGTGACTATCCCGACTCCGAACCTATCGGGCAAGCCTTTATCGCTGCTCTCGGTATCGAAGGGGAATGGCTACAAACCTCGTACAACAACAACTTTCGGGGACAGTACGCTGGTCAAGGAATGACCTACGACCCGGTGCTTGATGAGTTTATTAGCCCACAATCAGAGGAGCCCCTAAGTGAGTGAAATAGATCAAGAACTACACGTGGACACGGTCGAAGTCGAACCGGTTAAGAAGAAGCCAACATCATCGAAGCACCCAAAAGTGGCTACCGAAACCGAACGCGCACGGGCTATTGTCCGAGCCAAACTCAAAGGTTAGAACCGTGGACTTTGGTGACATTGTCGGCCTCATAGCGACAGCACTAGCAGCCCTAGCGATCATGGGAACTGGCCTAGTGTGGCTCATCCGCAACGTCGTACGCGATGAGATCAAGAAAGCGACCCTCACAATACAACCCGGTTTCCGTAACGGTGGCGAATCACTGGCCGACGTTGCCGCGAAAGTCGACCGGATCTCCGAGAAGTTAGGGCTCTGATATGAAGCATTGGCTCGCCTCGACATGGGAAGGCTCCATCGTCAAAATAGCGTCAGGGGCTGCACTCGGCGCGTTACTGTCATGGCTCGCAACTGCCGATGTGCATCCGCTAATAGTCGCCATATCGGCGGCAGTCATACCCGTAATCATTAACGCATTAAACGGCGACGACACACGATATGGACGGCTAGATAATGGCGAGACTCTGTAAAGGCGGCGTCAAGTTACGCGACCAGGTGAACCGCCGCTGGCCTAAGCGTGACAAAGCCTCCGACGGTTGGATCGGGGACCGGGCCCACTCTGAAAGAATATCGGACCATAACCCGAATAAAGCCGGTGTAGTCCATGCCATAGACATCGATGAGGGGCTAGGGACCTACGCGAATGGGCGCACCGCCCGGCTCCTGGCTAACCAGATCCTTGATTATGCCGCCAGCGGGCTCCCCGGCGCCTCACGCCTTAAATACGTGGTGTACGAGAACCGGATCGCGTCAGGCACATACCGGAAAACGTGGTGGAAGTGGCGCCACGGTAATTGGGGACATGAAGCACACATACACGTGTCTTTTACGTCAGCCGCTGACCGTGACGGGACCGTATTCCCTCTTCCAATCCTTGCCCGGTCCCCCATTGTTAAAGCCCGGTGGACACGCGCCCTCAGAAAAGCACGTAAACGCAACAAATAGCGGCTATTATCGACGTCTATCGAAGGGGAACAAATGTCAGATTACATTCGACCAGGGGAAGCCGCCGAGATGCTAGGCGTCTCACGGGATGCGATTAGGCGCTATTCGGACGCGGGACGCATCGACGCCATTGTCACACCCGGCGGGCACCGTCGGATCGACAGGGAAAGTGTGGACGCCTACATCGTTCGGCGTACCCGAATATCTAGCACGGTGACGATTATTGAGCACAAATGATTACCGAGGTTCTTATGTGCGCGGCCTTACTCACGGCCCCGGCATGTGCAGCGAGCTCGATGGAGGCGAAAGACTGGAAGGGACACGAACCTAGCCTCTACACGGGGCAGCATTACCACCATAAATGGGCAAAGGTCCGGAAGTGCATTATGCACAGGGAGTCAAGATCAAACTATAGGGCCCGAGGCACCATATCGACCGCATCTGGCGCGTATCAATTCTTGGACAGTCAATGGCGTATTAGCCTGACATACATGATGATTCGCGAGAGTCGATCGACGGCCGACGGCCTGATCTCAGAGATCAAAGCACTACGGGATCACCCGATCCAACATTGGAACCGCTACTGGCAAGACCGCGCTTTCTACACGGCATGGGATAACGGGAGGGGGGCCGATCATTGGAACCAGACCAGGCACAAGTGCTAAACGCCACGTATCACCTATTCGACCTAGATCATTTAGGTCTCGATGGGCAGGCTTTTATCGTGATCCGTGACGGTAAACCGACCCTCGCATACCGGCGATCCACACGCGACCGTTGGTCGCCAGAGATTATGCCAAACACGCCGGAATGACTAAAGACCTTGACACGGCACCTACGCCTGACCAAACTAGGGCCACAGACATACCAGCGGAGGGGAAGCCGCGTACCCGTCACAAATGAGTTGGCGGGATGTCTTTGGCGGGGCTACTTTCTAGTGGGTAGCCTCGCCAACACACTAGCCACTAGAACGAAAAGGGGAACAATGACATACTCACTATTCGACTCGATCGGTGATATTCAACTCGACCGGCCCGGACATAATTGCACCGGCCAACTCTGCACATACTGCGAACGATTCGACCGGCAAGACGTCGAAGTCTTAGCGGAGATAGATAAATCTTGGCGGATACAGGCCACAATCTTTCGTAAATCATTGGCTATCGGCGGCCTATTTAGTGCCGACCTACTCATCGAAGCGATCGGCCTACCCGACGGCCACCCAAACCAAATAGGTGCACTATTCCGGTCATGGGCAAGCATGGGTGTCATTACCTCGATGGGGAACTTTGTGGTGAGCACA
>Ga0222670_1000550_pt1 | contig 15490 bp, 16 predicted proteins | sample AntAcemetagen732_FD_181148 | JGI IMG/M metagenome (GOLD analysis project Ga0222670, IMG submission 181148) | Saline water microbial communities from Ace Lake, Antarctica - #732 | ecosystem: Environmental > Aquatic > Non-marine Saline and Alkaline > Saline | place: Antarctica: Ace Lake... | reverse complement strand
GTTTTATTAATAATTTCTTTCTTTCTTGGAGCGGGTAAAGAGAATCGAACTCTTACATCCAGCTTGGAAGGCTAGCGTTCTACCATTGAACTACACCCGCACAACATCAAGAATAACACTCCATTGTCATAAAAAATTTTATTAAGTGGTGGAGGGGGAAAGATTCGAACTTTCGAAGACCGAAGTCAACGGGTTTACAGCCCGCCCCATTTGACCGCTCTGGAACCCCTCCTTTTTGGGGAAGTGTCCCCTTGCTCAATAAAGCTTCAAACAACAAGCGTTTTATATATTTTTATTATGCAATTGCAACACGAGATTTACTGTGAAAATTGAGGAAAATACGTATAAAACATAGATAATTTTATGAATAAATCATCATTTTTAATAGTTGGTCAACATGCGGTTATTGAAGCTTTAAGAAACCCAAAAAGAAAGGTTTTAAAAGTTTTTTTAACAGAAGAAAGTAAAAAAAATATTCATAGAAAAAACCCGAAGAAAAATGTTCTTGAAGATGTTAAAGTTTATTTTAAATCAAAAAAAGAATTAGATAAATATACATCAAAAGATCAAATGATGCATGGTGGCTATATTGCAGAAGTTGAACATTTAGACCAACCTGAATTAAAAGAATTTATAAAAGGAAAAAACAATTTAACATTTGTTTGTATAGATGAGGTAACTGATCCAAGGAATATTGGCTCACTAATAAGAAGTGCTGCTTCATTCGATATTGATGGTTTAATTGTTAAAGAAAGACAATTTCCATCTGATAGTAAGCTTATGTATAAAGCTGCAAGTGGATGTATGGAACATATTAATATTTTTGAAGTATCAAATATAAATTCCACACTTAAAAATTTAAGAGAAAAGAATTTTTGGGTTTATGGATTTGATGCAAGAGGAGAAAAAGACTTTACGGATATTAAATGGGAAGGAAAAAATGTTCTTTTATTTGGATCTGAAGGATTTGGTATGAGAGAACATACTGGAAAGTACACAGATTTTTTAGTTAAGATTGATATAAATAAGAATGTAGAAAGCTTAAATATCTCAAATAGTGCAGCAATTGTGTTTCATCATTTAAATTATTTGAAAAAAAATTCTTGATTAGTTTAAGATTTCTTAATAGAAATCAGTTATGCCCTTGTAGCTCAGCTGGTAGAGCAATTGATTTGTAATCAATAGGTCCGCGGTTCGACTCCGTGCGGGGGCACCATCACTCAATAAAATCTATACTAATTATTTTTGTAAAGTTTAAGTTTAACTAAATTTAAACGTTTAGTGCGGTCAGATTGTGACCAAGATATTTTATAAATCCTTAACCACTAATTCAATATTTTCTTTTTAGCTTTTTCAAATTCTTCTTTAGTTAATACACCATCTTTATATAAAGTATTTAATTTTTCAAGTTGATCTAAAATTTTATCATCTTTCACTTCATTAGAATTAATATTTATAAAATTTAACTTATGTCTTTTCTTTGCATTAACTATTTTTTCAAACTCCATGTGTCTTAATGAACTTATTTCAATAAATTTATCCATATATTTTTTATATTCTGGATATTTGTTTATGTTTGATGGATGATATTCACTTGCTTCCTCACTTTTAAAATTATTTTCAGGAACACCTAATCTCTGTGGGCCATCAATATATACAGCTGTATATAAATAATTACTTACCAAACGTGAAAAGTAAGCATGGGTACTTTGCAACATGTTGTTTGGTAGTTTTATATTATTACCCTCCACATAACGTCTTACATTTAATCTATCTACATAAGAATTTGGATCATCAGGTGTATAAAGTTCTTTGGATGGATCAATATGATTAACTATTAAACAATTATGACTGTTACCTTTAGTGTATTTTTTTGATAAAGTATATTCTGGACGTTCATAGCATCCATCATATTTGCTTTTATAAAGATACTCAACAATCGCCATGTTAAGATCTGATTGATATCCTCCACTTAAATTTCCTTCCTGAAATTCTCTTAATGCAACCAACTCATTATTTTCAATTTGAGCTAAGGTAATATTCCTAATCTTTATTCCACCAAAAAACCAAACATCTCTATCAATAATTTCCCATTTTCCTGGTTCAAGTAAAAAAGAAACTTTTTTAGAAAACCTTAATTCATTTTCAATTATTTGACCTGTCTTAAAATTATCAGCATAAACATTGCTAAATAACAACAAACTAAGAAGTACGACCCCTAAAATTTTTTTCATCATTAAAACTCTACCACTGTGGTCATAGTGCGGTCAAACTGAAAGTAAATTTCTATAAACGCTAATAGATAATGTTTATTTAAGAATTGAGTCTTGATTTGTAATCAATAGGTCCGCAGTTCGACTCCGTGCGGGGGCACCATCAATTAATTATTTGAAGTTTCTTTACGTGTTTGTTCAATCTTTATTTTTTTATGAAGACTGTTATTTTTATCATACAATAATTCAAAGCTAATTTTTTTATTAGCTTGAATTTTAATTGTTTTTGCATTTCTAACTTCGAAATTATCTGCAACAGCACTGATGGGTCTTTTATTTATATCTAAATTTTTTATTAAAATTTTAAATTTATCACTAACAATTGTACCCCTCCATCTTCTAGGTCTAAAAGGACTTATAGGAGTAACCGCTAGTTTTCTTGAGTCTAAATTTAGAATTGGTCCATGTGCTGATAAATTATAAGCTGTGCTGCCTGCTGGCGTTGAAACTAACACTCCATCAGAGATAAGATTTTTAATAATATTCTTCTTATTAGCTATAATAGAAATTGATGATGCCTGTTTGCTTTGTCTTAATATTGACACCTCATTAATTGCTATTGATTTTTTTGTTTGGTTATTTTTATTAGTAACAGTCATTTGCAGAGGGTAAATTTTTATACTGTTGGAGACATTCAAATTTTTAATAATGTTTTCATTAGAAAACTTATTCATCAAGAAACCGTAATTTCCAGAATTAATTCCATAGAAAGGTTTTTTATATTTGTATAATTTTTTTAAAGTTTGAAGCATGAAACCATCTCCACCTAAAACGATTATTATGTTGGATTTTATTAAAGACGTGATTTTAACTTTTTTAATTATAATTGATTTAATCTTTAAGGAAGCTTTAGTTTTATCAAATATTAAATATACTTTATCTCTCATTTAGTGGTGCCCTCGGCCAGACTCGAACTGGCACTCCAAAAAGGCACGGATTTTAAGTCCGTTGTGTCTACCAATTTCACCACGAGGGCTTTAATAAATGTCATGAGTGTTTATGCTAGTATTTATAATTCAACAAGTCTAATAAGTAAATTTTTTATCTCATATTCTATAGACTAATATTAATTTGCAGAGATAATTTTATTTGTTTTTAAAAAATCTAAAAAACTCTCATTGCTTTTAATTTGATACTTATCTAATTTTGTAAAATCAGTAGTACTTAGAGGAAATTGGGGCTTTGTAATAAAAATATCATAATTATTAGCAGTAAATTGATCTTCATCCTTATTTAAATCATTTCTATTTGAAATGTCGCAATTACTAAATTCTAAAAAAAAATTACAGTATGTAACACTTAAATCATGTAAAAATACCTGTTTTTCAGAAATTTCAATTTTGTCTTGAATTTGATTTTCATCTTTAATCAGCATGAGTGGTTTGTATCTACCAAAACCATAGTAAAAATGATTGTTTAATTTTTCAGTATATGGATATTCACTATAATGTTGATTACACCTGTTTTTAAAAAACTCTGATATCTTGTATTTAGTATGATGCATTTCATTACAGTTAGGTTTGGCGTGATCAGATTTTATCACTATCATTGAATTATCATAAACATTTTTACTTTTTAAGTTTTCTAAAAATTTAATAATTTTTTTAGAAATACATTTTAACATTATTTGTTCATATTTTGATGAAGGTATGTCATTATTGAAAAAAATTATTTCCTCACAGTTTTCATTAAGTTTAATTGGCCAATGAGAAAAAGTGAAATGATACATTCTGATAACATTTTCTAAATCTTTATCATAATTTATGTTATCCAAAATAGTATCGAGTTCATATAAATCTACTTTGTCTCCACTAGTTATAAAATTGAAAGGATTAATCTTATTTTTATTATTAAAAGATACCAGTTCAATAAAATTTTTATAAAGATTATTGTATATTAGAGGTTTAATCATAATTATACCTATTGGTGAGGCCCATCTACCTACTGAGCCTAGTCCATATTTTTGAAAAAATAAATTTAGTTTAAAAGAATTATTATAGTTTTGTAATTGTGATTTAATTACTCCTTTGTTTGCATCTGAAAGGCCAACCCTATAAGTTCCATAAACAAAAGTGTCTATTTTTTTATTATTTAAAATATTTTTAGAATTATCTTTTGTATATTGTCCATTAAGTTCAATTCTTATAGAGGGTGATGTATATGGAGCACCCGAAACAGTATTTTTGTAAAGTTTAAAATCTTTAAGACTTTGACTTAGTTTTTTATAATCTAAGATCTCATCATAAACTTTATGACCCGAAATTCCATCAAAACTTAAAACAATTAAGTTTTTATTACCAAATTTACTAAGGTAATTTTCATGATTTGTAAGTAAATCTTTCTTAATATTAAAAGATAAAAAAACTAAATTAATAAGAGTAAAAATAAAAATAAATTTGAAGAAATGAAAATTTTTATCTTTTTTGATCAAAAATATAAAAAAAAGAATAATAAAAATTATTTTGATTAATATTATAAATCTAAGTCTAGTTGGTAAATTTAAATTCAAAAATTGACCTGATAAACCTGATATAGGAAGAAAATTACCAGTAATAAAAATCAACAACAAGGCAAAAGCCACGAAGTATGAATAAATTGAATTAATTTTAAATCTAGTTAAAATTTTTAAAATCAAAATTGAAAAAAATATTAAAATCGAACTTAAAATAAAAGCTGTTATTAAAAGAGAAATAAACAACTCAAAATTATAATTAAATTCATTATTCTTAGCTAAATTTAAAGGAAAGATAACAATAATTAAAAAACTTATTGAAAGTAAATCAAGATTTATTCTATTTAAAAAATATTTTTTCATTAAAACAAATTTTTGTTTTCTACACTGTAATTACGACTTCCATAATATTCTGAAATTTTACCTAAAGTATCAAGCTTAAGTCACATGGTTTACTTATTTTTTTCATTGTTTGACATTACTAAAATGCTATATAATCTTTAGTCAATTTACAACTATTCTTTCAATAACATTAAGAATTAATATTTTTTTTCATCATTAATTATAAAGCTTGTTTTAAATTTTTTGTACTTTTCCAAGACAAATATACATCTTTCACATAATTACTACTTAGCAAGAAAAAATATGATTAATGATAGCTTTATGAATTTCATTATTTAATTGCTAAAGCTTTTTTTAAATATTTTTTATCGATATTACAATCAGAGTATCCTCGATTAACAACATTTAAATATCTTTCTGTCGGAAGTCTAAAAGGAGTTTTTTTCACCATCGTATAAGTCATTACTTTTTTTCCATAATATAAAAAATAATGCTTTTTATACAAAATTGGATAATCCTCATAGATATCTAATTTTTTTTCATCATTTTTTGAAATTTCAAATAATCCTCCTGGAACAAATGAATTTTTTTTTGGCTCGATATCTGCAGCTCTATACTTACTTCTAAAAGTTAGTTTAAAATCTTTGATACTAATCTTTTTAAGAAAAATACTATCTTTACATCTTCGTTTCATTTGAAAATGGTGAAGATTACTACCATAAGCAAAATAAAGCATCTAACGATCTACGATTTCAATTTTTTTTTCTTTAATGAATTCTAAAATTTGTGAATTACAAAGATCTATTTTTGTTTGATCCTCAGAACGAATTACAATTGAAACTCCTAATTTACCTGCATGAAAGAAAGGATAGCTGCCTATCTCAACTTCTTTATTATTATTTTGAACTTTAGTTAGTGAACTGGCGATTTCACTCTCAACTGTTCTTAAACTTATAGTGTGGCTCAATATTGGGTCTCCCCCTACTATCTTATTTTTCAATCCTCCCAACATTGATTTTAAAATTGAAGGAACGCCTGGTAAGCAAAAAACGTTTTCTATATTAAATCCTGGCGCACCACTTGTTGGATTTAATATTAAATTAGCATTACGTGGCATCCATACCATTTTTTGTCTACCTTCATTAAATTCACCAACTTTGTAGTAAGCTTCTAATATTTTAAAAGCTTCATTGTGAATTTCATACTCAAGGTTAAATGCTTTTGAAATAGATTGAGCGGTAATATCATCATGCGTTGGTCCAATACCACCAGTAGTAAATACATAATTGTTAACTTTTCTTAAATGATTAACAGTCTCCATAATTGTATTTTCAATATCGGGGATAACCCTAACCTCATTAACTTTTACCCCAATTGAGTTCAGCCATTTAGCAATTGTGCTGGTATTAGTGTCTTGTGTTCTTCCAGATAGGATTTCATTGCCAATAATAAGTATTGCGGCATTAAATTTTGTATTTTGTGTCATTATTAAATATACAATTTAAATATGGAATTTACCAAAACTTTAATAAAAGGCAAACTTATCAAACGTTACAAGAGATTTTTTACAGATGTTAAAATTGGTAAGGAAATTGTTACAGCACATTGCCCTAATACTGGATCCATGAAGGGCTTATTGGATGAAGGAAATGAGGTTTATATATCTAAAAATGACGATCCTAAAAGAAAGTTAAAATATACTCTTGAGATAATCAAAGTTAAAAAAAATTTAGTAGGTGTTAATACTCATTTTGCAAACAAAATTGCCTTCCATGGCTTATCAAATAATCTAGTTAAAGAAGTTGCAAACAATGACAGTATTAAACCTGAGGTATTTTTTGATAAAGAAACACGGTTTGATTTCTTAGTTGAAAAAAATAAACAAAAAATATTTGTAGAAGTTAAAAATGTTACTTTATTTAGAGAAGAAAAAACTGCAGAATTTCCAGATGCAGTTACTACTAGAGGCTCAAAGCATTTAAAAACTCTTATAGAGGCAGTTAAAAAAGGTTATAAATCCTATCTATTATTCTTGGTTCAAATAGAGGGTGTTGATAACTTTAAAATAGCAAAAGACATTGATAAAGAATATTATGAAAATTATTTACTTGCAAAAAAAGCTGGAGTTATTTTTTTGGCATATCAATGTAAAATAAGTTCAAAAGAAATTAAAATAAATAAAAAAATTAAAATTATTAATGTCTGATTATTTAGAAAAATTTGAAAAGATGAGAGTTGCTGGAAATCTTGCTGCAAGAACTCTTGATATGCTTACAGATAATATTAAGCCTGGTGTGACTACGGAGTTTATAGATAAATTAGGCTATGAATTTATAAGAGATAATGGTGGGTATTCTGCACCACTATTTTATAGAGGTTTTAAAAAATCATTATGCACATCTTTAAACCATGTTGTTTGTCATGGCATCCCTTCTGATAGAGCTTTAGTTGAAGGTGATGCTTTAAATGTTGATGTGACAGCTATAATTGATGAACATTATGGTGACACTAGTAGAATGTTCTGTATTGGTAAAACTCCTGTTAAAGTTAATAACTTAATTGATACTACATACGAGTCCATGATGAGAGCAATAAATTTACTAAAGCCAGGATTAAAATTAGGTGACATTGGATATGAAATACAATCTTTTGTTGAAAAAAAAGGCTACTCAGTTGTCAGGGATTTTTGCGGTCATGGAATAAGCACAACATTTCATGAACCACCAAATGTTTTACACTATGGAAGAAGAAACACAGGGATGGAGCTTAGACCTGGGATGACTTTTACAATTGAACCTATGGTAAATACTGGTGAATGGGATGTAAAAATGCTAAAAGATGGTTGGACAGCAGTAACAAAAGATAAATCTTTATCAGCACAATTTGAGCATACGTTAGGTATTACTGAAAATGGTTATGAAATCTTTACAGAATCTGTTAAAGGTTATTCTAAGCCTCCTTACTTATAATTAATGATTGAAAGATACTCTAGAAAACAACTTACTGACATATGGTCAGAAGAAAATAAATACCAAATTTGGCTCGATGTAGAGGTTGCAGCAGCCGAAGCCATGGAAAAATTAGGTCAAATTCCTAAAGGCGTTGCATCAATTGTTAGAAAAAAAGCAAAAATAAACGTTAAAAGAATTCACCAAATCGAGAGTAAAGTTAAACATGATGTAATAGCATTTTTAACCTCTGTTACTGAAAAAGCAGGAATTAAAGCAAGATACCTTCACCAAGGTATGACATCATCAGATGTTCTGGATACCAGTTTAAATATTCAATTAGCTCAATCAGGTAAAATTCTCCTTGGTGATATTGATCAAATTTTAAAAGTTTTAAAGAAACAAGCCAAAAAATATAAGTACACTCCTTGTATGGGTAGAAGTCATGGAATTCATGCAGAGCCTATCACTTTTGGTTTAAAATTAGCTTCATTTTATGAGGAGTTTAAGAGAAATAGAAAAAGATTAGTTGATGCAATTGATGAAATTTCAACATGTGCAATCTCTGGTGCAGTAGGCACATTTGCAAATATTAATCCTAATGTTGAAAAACATGTAGCAAAAAAACTTGGGTTAAAAGTTGAGCCTATATCAACACAAGTAATACCAAGAGACAGGCATGCTTTTTATTTTTCTATTCTTGGAATTATTGCTGGATCAGTTGAAAGAGTTGCAATTGAAATTAGACATTTACAAAGAACAGAAGTTTATGAAGTCCAAGAATTTTTTTCAAAAGATCAAAAGGGTTCATCGGCAATGCCTCATAAAAAAAACCCAATATTAAGTGAAAACTTAACAGGTCTTGCAAGAATGGTTCGGAGTGCAGTGATCCCTGCCCTAGAAAATATTGCACTATGGCACGAAAGGGATATTTCTCACTCAAGTGTTGAAAGAAATATTGGTCCTGACGCTAACATAACTTTAGATTTTGCTTTAGCCAGACTTAGTAATATTTTAGATAAAATGATTGTCTATCCAAAAAAGATGATTGAAAATTTAAATATAACTAAAGGTTTAATTTTTTCACAAGAAGTGATGTTAGAGTTAACAAAATCAGGATTAAGTAGAGAGCAATCTTACAAAATGGTTCAAAATTATGCAAAAAAATGTTTTGCAGAAAACCTAAATTTATTCGATGTTATTTCAAACGATGAATTCATAATGGCTAAAATTTCTTCAAAAAGATTGAAGGCTATATTTAATTATTCATCACATTTTAGAAATGTAGATTTAATCTTTAGAAGAGTTTTTAAATAATGAAAAAAGGTAAGAAGTTATACGAAGGTAAGGCTAAAATAATTTATGCAACATCTGATAAAAATTTGGTTATCCAATATTTTAAAGATGATGCAACAGCTTTTAATAACTTAAAAAAATCAACCATTGAAGGCAAGGGCGTTTTAAACAATAGAATATCTGAACATATTTTATCAAACCTAACTCAAATTGGGATTAAAAATCATTTAGTTAAAAGACTAAACATGAGAGAACAAATTATTAAATTGGTAGAGATTATTCCTATTGAGTTTATTGTTCGTAATGTTGCAACAGGTTCTATTATTAAAAGACTTGGTATTGAAGATGGAACAGTTTTAAAACAGCCACTATTAGAATATTGTTTAAAAGATGATAGTTTAGGTGATCCACTTATTGCAGAAGAGCATATTTTAGCTTTTGATTGGGCTACAAAATCTGAATTAGAGAAAGTTAAGAAAATGATCCTTAGAATTAATGACTTTATGATTGGAATGTTCAGAGGTGTTGGAATTAAACTAATTGATTTCAAACTTGAGTTTGGAAGACTTAAAGAAAATGGGAAAAATGAGGTTATTTTAGCTGATGAGATTAGCCCTGATACTTGTAGATTATGGGACAGTATTACTGATAAAAAACTGGATAAAGATAGATTTCGTAAGGGGTTAGGTGATTTAATTCCAGCTTATACTGAGGTTGCTAAAAGACTTGGCATTTTACATGAACAATCAAACTTAAGTGCTGTGAATGTTACAAAATTAAGATCAATTAAAAAAAGAAAATAATATGAAAATATCTGTAGTTATAACTCTTAAGAAAGATGTTTTAGATCCTCAGGGTAAAGTTATTCACCAAACCTTAGATGGTATGGGGTTTGAAGGCATCAACGAAGTAAGACAAGGAAAATATTTTGAAATTGACACTAAAGAAGATGATAAGAAAAAAGCTGAAGTAAGGGTAGAAGACATGTGTAAAAAACTTTTAGCAAATTTAGTAATAGAAGACTTTAAAATTATTGGATCACAATAATAAATAATGCATTCATCCGTAATAACCTTTCCTGGATCTAATTGTGATAGAGACATGGATGTTGCTTTAAAAAAATTTGGCTTTAAAAATAAAATGGTTTGGCATGATGATGTTGAACTTCCAAAAAGTGATCTGGTAGTTTTACCGGGTGGTTTTTCATATGGAGATTACCTTAGATGTGGAAGCATGGCATCAAAATCAAAAATTATGAAATCTGTTTTAAACTTTGTTCAAGGTGGTGGTAAAGTTATGGGGATATGTAATGGTTTTCAAATTCTAGTTGAATCTGGTTTACTACCAGGTGTGCTGCTTAGAAATAAATACCTAGAATTTATTTGCAAAAATGTTTTTGTTAAAGCTAACAATAAGGACAACTCTTATTTTAAAGATGATAAAAAAAACGTCTATGAGTTTCATATAGCTCATAACGAAGGAAATTACTTTTGCTCTAAAGAACAAATTAAAGAAATTAATGACAATAATCAAATAGCTTTATTTTATTCAGATGAAAACGGAAATGTTAATGAACAATCTAATCCCAACGGTTCATTACAAAATATAGCTGGTATATTTAATAAACAAAAAAATGTTATAGGGATGATGCCTCACCCTGAAAGAATGATAGACCCCGCTCTATCAGGTGAAGATGGTTCAATATTTTTTAAAAACTTAATTAATAATTTAAAATAATGATAGTTAACGAACAACTTGCAATCGATCACGGTTTAAAAGAAGATGAATATAAAAAAATCTGTAATTTATTAAAAAGAGTTCCCAATATTACCGAACTAGGTATCTTCTCAGCAATGTGGAATGAACATTGTTCTTATAAATCTTCAAGGTTTCACCTTAAAAACTTACCTACTAAAGGAAAAAATGTAATTCAAGGACCTGGGGAAAATGCTGGTGTTATTGATATTGGTGATGATGATGCAATTGTGTTTAAAATCGAAAGTCATAATCACCCTTCATTTATTGAACCCTACCAAGGTGCAGCAACAGGTGTTGGTGGAATTATGAGAGATATCTTTACAATGGGCGCAAGACCAATAGCTAATTTAAACTCAATTCATTTTGGCTCACCTCAGCATAAAAAGACTAAAAATTTATTACGTGGCGTTGTTCACGGTATAGGTGGATATAGTAATTGCATGGGTGTTCCAACAATTGCTGGTCAAACTAGTTTTGACGAGTCTTATAATGGTAACATTTTAGTAAATGCGATGACCTTAGGTCATGTTAAAAAAGATAAAATTTTTTATTCAAAAGCTGCAGGTTTAGGAAAACCTGTGATCTATGTTGGTTCAAAAACAGGTCGTGATGGAATTCATGGTGCTAGTATGGCATCAGCTTCTTTTGATGATAAAATTGAAGAAAAAAAACCAACCGTTCAAGTTGGAGATCCTTTTACAGAAAAACTATTATTAGAAGCCTGTTTAGAGTTAATGTCAGGAGATTCAATTATTGCTATTCAAGATATGGGTGCTGCAGGATTAACTTCTTCAAGTATTGAAATGGCTTCAAAAGGAAATTTAGGAATTGAAATCAATTTAAATGAAGTTCCTTGTAGAGAGGCAAATATGACCCCTTATGAAATCATGTTATCAGAAAGCCAAGAGCGGATGCTTATTGTTTTAGAAAACGGTAAAGAAGAAATGGCTAAAAAAATATTTGATAAATGGAATTTAGACTTTGCTGTAATTGGCAAAACAACAAAAAGTAAAAAAATTGAACTTTATTTTGATGAGGAAAAAGTAGCAGACATTCCTGTTAACACACTAGTTGAAAACTCACCTATGTATAACCGAAAATGGAAAAAAGCTAAACTACCCAAAAAAGTAAAAATAGAAAAAGAACTATTTAAAACTTTAAAAGTTAAAAATGTTCTAAACAAAATATTATCCAATCCAAATGTGTGTAGCAAAGAATGGATTTGGCAACAATATGATCACACTGTTATGGGTGATACTATTCAAAAACCTGGTGGAGACGCTGGTGTTGTTAGAGTTCATGGCACTAATAAAGCTGTTGCAGCATCTGTTGATTCTTCTGCTGTATATTGTTGGGCTCACCCTTTAAGTGGTGGAAAGCAAATTGTTTGTGAAAGTTGGAGAAATTTAATTTCAGTTGGTGCGAAACCAATTGCAATTACTAACTGTTTAAATTTTGGTAGTCCTGAAAACAAAGAGAACATGGGTGAGTTTGTTGAATGTGTTCAAGGCTTAGGTGAAGCGAGTGCTTACTTAGATTTTCCAGTAGTCTCAGGAAATGTTTCTTTTTATAACCAAACTAAAGACATTGGTATTAAACCCACTCCTGCAATTGGGGGGGTTGGTTTAATTAAAGATTATCAAAACATGGTTACCATGGATTTAAAAGAAGCTGACAATATACTTTTAGTTATAGGTAAAACTGAAGGTCACTTGGATCAAAGCTTATTTGCAAGAGATATTTTAAATGAAAAAAATGGACCTCCACCTGAAATTAATCTTTTTAATGAAAAGAATAATGGTGAAACAGTATTAAAACTTATTGATAAAAAGTTTATAAAATCTGCGCACGATGTTTCTTTAGGAGGAATAATTACCGCTCTTTCTAAAATGTGTATTAAAGGTAAAAAAGGTGCAACCCTTAAAAAGCCTAATTACTTAATTAATCAGTTCGAATACTTATTTGGTGAAGACCAAGGAAGATACATTATTGAAATTAGTAAAATTGACCTTGAAGCTGCTACCAAGATACTTCAAGAAAACTCAGTACATTTTGATAAACTTGGATCAGTAAATGATGATAGTTTAATAATTGATGATAAGACAAAAGTATCAATTGACGATTTGATTAAATCACATACAAATTGGCTAACTAATTACATGGAAAATTAAAATGGCAATGGATATAAAAGAAGTTGAAACACTCATTAAAGAAGCTTTACCAGATGCTATAATAGAAATTCAAGACTTAGCAGGAGATAGTAATCACTACTCAGCAACAATAACCTCTAAAGAGTTTTCTGGAAAAAGCAAAATTGAACAACACAAAATGGTATACAATTCTTTAAAAGGAAAAATGGGCAACGAACTGCATGCATTAGCAATTAAAACAAAGGAGCAATAATGGACGATAGCACAAAAAATTTAATTCAAAGTCATATAGATACCAACGAAGTATGTTTATTTATGAAAGGAACACCCGATGCTCCTCAGTGTGGATTTTCTATGGCTACATCAAACATGTTAAAAATTTTAGAAGTAAATTATAAAGGGATCAACGTTCTAGAATCTCAAGCTTTAAGAGAAGGTATAAAAGAATTTAGTGAATGGCCTACTATTCCACAAGTTTACATCAAGGGTGAATTTGTTGGTGGCTGTGACATCTTTAAAGAAATGTATGAAAACGGTGAACTCAAGAAAGTACTCGAGGATAAAGGAATTAATTTTAAGAAATAATTTATTACTTATAGATATAGTCTCTAGTGTTCGGTGTTGAGATATAATTTTTTGTTAATTGGAACTGATAAACTACTTGGTCTCCCCATTTAAAAGCACTTTCACAACTAGTTAAATAAAACTCCCACATCCTAAAAAATTTTTCATCAAACATATCGATTATTTGGATTTTGTTTTTTATGCAATTTTCTTTCCAATGTCTTAGGGTATGAGAATAATGCAATTTTAGAACTTCTATATCAGATACTATTAATCCAGCTTTCTCTATGGGTGTTACTACTTCACTCAGACTAGGTGTGTAACCACCTGGAAAAATATACTTAGTTATCCAGGGATGTGGATCTCTAGGAGGGTTAACTGAACCAATAGTATGCACCAAAGAAATACCATCATCATTAAGTAACTTATCAATTTTCTTAAAAAAATTTTTATAAAACTTTCTACCCACATGTTCAAACATTCCAACACTTACAATTCTATCAAACTTTTCATCTAGCTGACGGTAATCTATTAGTTTAAAGGTAACTTGATTTTCTAAATTAAGCTCTTTTGCTTTTTTAACACAGTAGTTGAGCTGATTTTCAGATAGAGTAATTCCAGTAACTTCACAATTAGTACTTTTTGCAATATCTATAGCCAGAGATCCCCAGCCACAACCTATATCAAGAACTTTTTGATTTGGCTTTATATTAAGTTTTTTTATTATGTGCTGTATCTTATTATTTTGAGCTTCTTCTAAAGTGTCACTTTCATTTTTAAAATATCCACAAGAGTATTGTTTTTTAGAATCCAAAAATAAACTGTATAAACCATCTGACAGATCATAATGATGAGCAACATTCATTTTAGATTTTTTTATAAAATTAAAGTTTGTTAAATATCTATAAGAACCATAAAATTTATTTATCAGCATGCTAAAAATATTTAGTTCACCTCTTCCTATATTCATAAGTGCTATATCTAAAAAATCAGTCAAACTTCCATTTTCGATTTGTATATCTCCATTAGAATAAGCTTCTCCAAAATATAAATCTGGACGAAAAAATAATTTATAATGGAGATTCTTATCTAAAATCTTAACTGTAATTGGGTTGTTATTTTTTGGTGTACCTATGATATATTTATTTGAATTTGCATCAATTAATAGAAAACCATCTTTCTGGAACAATTTATCTAAATATCTTGCAAGTTGCATTTAAACTTTCATAAAAAGTTTTTTCATAAGCAAAATGTATAATAAATTTTTATAAAATTCACTTCAGATTATTTCACGATTTTATTGGAATTTTAACAGTAAAATTAGATAAACTGTTTTAAAAAATAGATATTTATTATCTAGAGTAATATTCAATTACTAGATTAGGTTCCATTATTACTGGGTAAGGAACTTCCTCAAACTTAGGTGTTCTAACAAAAGTAACTTTTTTATTCTTCTCATCTAGATGAATGTATTCTGGAGTTTCTCTTTCTTTGTTTGCTAAAGCGATATCAATGAAAGCTAACTGTTTAGATTTATCTCTAATTTCAATTATATCTTCTTCTTTAACCATATAGCTAGGAATATTAACTTTTTTACCATTAACTCTTACGTGACCATGGTTAATAAGTTGTCTCGCTGAAAATACTGTTGTTGAAAATCTTGCTCTATAAACTACTGAATCTAATCTTCTCTCAAGTAATCCAATT